>ENA-ORNT01002146-ORNT01002146.1-human-gut-metagenome-genome-assembly--contig:-NODE-2146-length-12399-cov-5.926685_pt1 | contig 12399 bp, 8 predicted proteins | sample MGYA00242120_ERZ509032 | MGnify/ENA primary metagenome ERZ509032 (study PRJEB26280, sample SAMEA2338729) | human gut metagenome | biome: human gut; feature: human-associated habitat; material: faeces...
CGTCATAGTAGCCCTCACGGGCCAGTTTGAGGAAGTTGTCGCGGTGGCGCGGCGTGTCGTCATAGAGGCGTACAAGGATGTCGCCCTCGGGAGTCTTGATTCTTACTTTTGCCATGTTGGTCGTTTACTTGATATGATTACGGTGTACAAAGATACGGTTTTTTCCTTAAAAAACAAAGGGATGGCCCGTGAAAGCCATCCCTTCGTATAAGTGGGTTGTACAGGAGAGGTTATTCCTGGATGTTGGGCAACTCAAGGCCGAGGTTCTTCTTCTTGTCCACAATCTTCAGGACGAAGCCGATGAAGAGTGCGGCCACACCGAGGCAGGCCAGCATGACGAGCGGGGCAGTGTAGTTGAGCTGCGTGGCGTCGGTCACACCCTCGTTGGTGGCGTTGAGCACCTTACCGATGAGGAGCGGGAAGAGCCACAGACCGATATTCTGAATCCAGAAGATCAGCGCGTAGGCAGAACCAATCACCTTGGCATCGACGAGCTTCGGCACGCTGGGCCACAGAGAGGCTGGTACGAGCGAGAAGGAAGCACCGAGGACGAGGATGGTGAGATAGGCCACGATGACACCGCCCACCTGGTTGCCCTTGAACTCGGGGAGTACGAAGGCGAAGGTGAGGTGGCAGGCGATGAGCAGGATAGAGCCCAGCACGAGCATGGAAGCAGCTTTACCCTTGTGGTCGACATAGTTGCCGAGTACCGGCGTGATACCTACGGCGAGCAAGGGGAAGACGGCGAAGATAGACTCTGCTGACTGGCGCATGTAGCCCATGTAGCAATAGGTGACGAGACCAGCTATGGAGAGGGCCAGTACGAAGAACTTCACGGCCTTCTGCTTCATGAAGTTGAACAAGAAGGCGGTGGCGGCTACGAAGAGCATGATGACATACTGGATGTAGGTCACACTCTGAGAACCCCAGAACGAGTCGGCGGGCACCTCAGTGAAGGTGAGGTTGCACTGGAGCATGTTCACAGCATACTTCTGGAAGGGGAAGATGGCGGAGTAGTAGAGCACGCAGAGCAGTGATACGAGCCAGAAGCCACTGGAGGTAAGAATCTGGCCAAGGTCGCTGAGCTTGAACGGCTCGTCTTTCTCCTCAGCCTCACCAGTCTGCTCGTCGAGCTTCTTGTCCATAAAGAAATAGACGACCAGCATGATCATGGCGATGCAGAGCAGCACCACACCGAAGGCTACAGAGCGCGACACGCTGACGACACCGCCAAACTTGGCTACGAACGGCGAGAAGATCATACAGGTGGCCACACCGAGACGGGCCAATGCCATCTCTGATCCCATTGCCAGTGCCATCTCGCGGCCCTTGAACCATTTCACGATACCGCGCGAGACCGTGATACCAGCCATCTCCGTACCGCAACCGAAAAGCATGAAACCGATGGCGGCCAACTTGGCAGAGGCGGGCATTCCCTCATAGAAGGGTGAGACGCCGAGCTGTTCGAAGACGGGAATATGGTTGAGGTTGTTGGTGAACCAAGTCTCCAGGTCGCTGCCGATGAAGCCGTCGCTGACGGCGTACCACTTGATGCAGGCGCCCACCAGCATCACGCCACCAGAGAGAAGGGCCGTGAAGCGGACACCCATCTTGTCGAGGATAATACCGGCAAAGATGAGGAAGAAGATGAACACGTTGAGGAACGTCTCGGAACCCTGCATGGTGCCGAAGGCGTCAGAATCCCAGCCGCGTTGCGACTGCATGAGGTCTTTGATCGGAGACAAGATGTCTACGAAGATGTAGGCACAGAACATGGCCAGTGCCAGGAGCAACAAGGCGGTCCAACGGATGGCTGCCGAGTCGCGCAAAGTTTTATTTTCCATTTTTTGTTATTTTGTTGATTGACTTTCCTGTGATTACTTCTTCAGCCAGCGGTCTAGCCACTCGAAGAAAGTGCGCTGCCAGAGAATGCCGTTCTGCGGCTGCAATACCCAGTGGTTCTCATCGGGGAAGATGAGCAGTTCTGCGGGAATGCCGCGAAGGCGGGCTGCATTGAAAGCACCCATGCCCTGGTTGGCATTGATGCGATAGTCCATCTCGCCGTGGATGCAGAGGATCGGCGTATCCCACTTGTCAACGGTGAGGTGGGGGCTGTTCTCATAGGTGTGGCGGGCGTTGTCCGTGCGGTCCTGGTTCCAGTAGGCGTCGTCATACTCCCAATTGCTAAACCAGGCCTCCTCGGTATCGGTATACATCGACTCCAGATTGAAGGCACCGTCGTGGGAGATAAAGCACTTGAATCGTTTGTCGTGGTGGCCGGCAAGGTAATAGACGGAGAAACCGCCGAAAGAGGCGCCGACGGCACCGAGACGGTCTTTGTCAACAAACGGGAGGTTGTTGGCAGCATCGTCGATGGCAGCCAGATAGTCTCTCATGCACTGGCCCGTCCAGTCGCCAGAGATCTCCTCGTTCCACTTGCTGCCATAGCCAGGCAGTCCGCGACGGTTCGGGGCGACGACCACATAGCCGTTGGCAGCCATGATCTGGAAGTTCCAGCGGTAGCTCCAAAACTGTGAGACGGGGCTCTGCGGGCCACCCTCACAGAAGAGCAGCGTAGGATACTTCTTGTTGGGGTCGAAGTGGGGCGGGGTGATAATCCACACCTGCATCTCCTTGCCGTCAGAGGTCTTCACCCAGCGGTCCGTGACGTTGCCCACAGCCATCTGGTCGTAGATGTGCTTGTTCTCGAAGGTGATCTGCGTCTGCTCCGACTGTCCCTCCTTCTTAGCGGGCTTGATGACGTAGAGGTCACTGGGGACGGTGATGCTCTGGCGCGTGCCGAGGAGCTTGCCCGTGTTGCCCAGAAGCTGGAGAGCCACGTAGTTGTGGTCGCCCTCGGTCAGCTTCTTCACCTCACCCTTGAGGTTGGTCTGGTAGGCGTTGACCGTGGCGTGCCAGCAGCCGATGAAGTAGAGGGTCTTGGAGTCGGTGTTCCAGCAGTAGTCGTCGACATTGGAGTCGAAGGCCTCTGCGACATACGACTTCTTGCCCGTGGCCAGCTCATAGACACACAGGCGGTTGCGGTCGCTCTCGTAGCCATCGTGCTCCATACTGAGCCAAGCCACATACTTGCCGTCCGGCGAGAAGCGCGGATTGACGTCGTAGCCGACGTTCATGTCGCCCTCCTGGTGGTTAACCTTCTGGTTGCGGAGCGACTTGGTATAGTTGATCTTTGGAGCCACATAGCCCTCGGGCTTGCAGAGGTTGCGGTCGGCCTTGGTCTCGATGTTGAAGAGGAAGATGTCGGCGTCGGTGGAGACGGCGTAGTCCACGCCCACCTTCTTGCGGCAGGTGTAGGCGATGTGCTTGGAGTCGGGGCTCCAGTCAAACTGCTCGATGCCACCAAAGGGTGCCAGCGGGCTCTCGTAGGGCTGTCCCTCGAGGATATCCCATCCTGCGTCGATGCCCTGGGCGGATACCTGTGCGACGAAGGGGTGAGCAATGCTCTCCACATAGTGGTCCCAGTGGCGGTAGTTCATGTCCGTGACGAGACGGCCTGATGCCATAGGAAGGTCGTCGGGGTTCTTCTTGATCGTGCCGTGATAGGGCAGCGACTTGATGAGCAGTACGCGGCTGCCGTCGGGTGAGAACTTGAATCCCTCGATGGCCGTGGCGTCCTTCGTGAGCTGTGTGCGGCCCGAGCCGTCAGGGTTCATGGCCCATACCTGACCTCCTCGAAGGAAGGCGATGCGCTTGCCGCCTTCGATCCATACAGGGTCGCTCTCGCTCTTGGCGTCGGTGGTGAGTTTGGTCTGGCCCGTGCCGTCAGCGTTCATGATAAATAACACTTGGTGGCCGCGGTTCTCCTTCACGCTGTAGTAGCCCACCTGATAGACGACCTGCTTGCCGTCGGGTGAGGCTGCCGCAGAGCCCACACGTCCCATGGCCCAGAGAGTCTCGGGAGTCATGATGTCGCCTTTCAGCATCACCTGCTTGCTCTTGCCAATGTTCACGTCTTGTGCTTGCGTTTGTGCCACGCCGCCGCTCAGTAGCATTGCAGTCGTCATGGCGATTGTAAGGTTTTTGTTCATCGTTATAAATCTAAAGTACTCACGGACATTTTTTGCCCGTGAGTAACCGTTGTTATTTCTGAAAAAGTGATTTTTTCCATGGATAGTCCTTTTGGTGTCTTCCCAGGAAAGATCCTTCTGTCTGAAAAGAGAGGCCGGGTGCTGTAAGACACCCGGTTGGTGGGGGAAGAGCTATTGCTTCTTCCTCCTGTTTAGATCCTCCTTCTTTCTTCTCAGTTCCTCCTGCTGCTTCTGCTGCAGTTCCTGCATGGCCTGCATGCGGGCCATCAGGCCATTCTGCTTCTTCGGGTTCTTCTGGTTCTCCGAACGGCGTGCCTCAAGGTAGTCCAGCAACTTCTTCTCGTTGGTAGTCTTGCGCAGCGTGAACATGATGGCTGCGGAGAAGAACAGGGAGATGAAGTAGTAGAAGTTGAGACCTGACGAGTAGTCGTTGAACATGAAGAAGAACATCAGTGGCATGAGATACATCATCCACTGCATCATCTTCATCTGCTCGGCTTGCTGACCGACCATCTGGTCCTTCTGCTGCTGCATGGTGAACCAGGTGTAGAGGATGTTGGCACCGCAGAAGAGGATACAGGTCAGGGACAGGTGGTCGCCGATGAGCCAGATATTCGTACCCCATTCGACGATGGGGTCGTAGGTGCTCAGATCCTGCATCCACAGGAAACTCTGTCCGCGCAACTGGATGGCATTTGGCACGAAGTTGAACATTGCAATCCAGATCGGCAACTGGATCAGCATCGGCAGACAGCCTGAGAGCGGGCTGACGCCATACTCCGAGTAGAGCTGCATCATAGCCTGCTGCTTCTTCATCTGATCCTCCGGCTTGTCATACTGCTTCGTGGCCTCGTCGAGTTTCGGTTTGAGCACGCGCATCTTGGCAGAACTCATATAGCTCTTCTTCACCATCGGGAAGGTGATGACCTTGAGCAGGAGTGTGATGAGGATGAGCACGACACCCATTGGGAAGAAGGTGCTCAGCCAGTCGAAGACATAGATGGTGAACCAGCGGTTGATGATGCGGAAGAGCGGCCAGCCCAAATAGACAAGTTGCTGCATCTCCAGATCCTTGCCAAAGGCGCTCTCTTTCTCCACCTTCTGCAGGAGGCGGAAGTCGTTGGGGCCATAGTAGAACTCCAGTTCCGTGGCCTTCTTGCCCGTGGGGTCGAAGGCCGTCTTCAGGCGTGCCTGGTAGTTCTTCAGATAGTGCGACTCCTTCTTCAGCGGGGTGCTCTTCAGTCGTGCGCCCGTCTGGAAGTTGTCCTTCGAAATCATCACTGCCGAGAAGAATTGGTTCTTGAAGGCCACCCAGTCGAGGGCGTCCTCCGTGGTCTCCTCCTTCTCCGAAGCCTCGCTCAGATGGTCTGTGCCACCGTCGGCCTTCTTGTAGGTCAGTGTGGCGTAGCGGTTCTCGAAGGTGAAGCCGCGCTCCTGCTGTCGTGCGTTCTCCTCCCAGGAGATGCCCACCTCGTTGTAGTCGGGGGCGAAGAGGCCACCCAGACCGTTGGCGCGCAGGCTCACGCGGAGGATATAGTCCTTGCCCAGGACGTAGTCCAGCGTCAGCGTCTTGCCCGGTGCAGCCTCTGCCGTCATCGTCACCGTGGAGTCGGTGACGTTGCTGGGCGTGAAGTAAAGGTCCTCTGTCTCGATGTTGAGTTCTTTGCCCGATAGCAAGTAGTTGAGTCGCTGGTCGTTGCCCTCGAAGAGGGTGACGTCCTTGGTATCTTTCGAACCGTCCTGCACCTTCAGGTTGTGGCCCACATAGTCCTTGATGACGGCCTTGGCCACCGTGCCACCCTTCGTGGAGAGCGTGAGGGCGAGCTTTCCGTTCTGGAGCACCACGTCCTGTGCCGTGCCCGAGAGCGACTTGTGGAAGAGGGCCGACGTATCGGCTTGGGCCTTCTCTTGCTGTTGCTGCTGCAGCGCCTCCTTCTTGGCCTGCTGCTGTTTGGCTTTGACCGCACGGAGAGAGTCTTCTACAAACTCCTTCCGCTGCTGCTCTAGCTGCTCCTCCGAGGGCTGTTGCCACCAAGCAAAGCCGAAGAGGATCAGCGCAATGAGCACAAAGCCGGTAATCGTATTTTTGTCCATTCGTTTATCTGATACTGTTTCTTTGTCTGATGAGAGGTGCTACTACGCCTTGTGGTTCTCGCCTGCCACGCGGACGAAGTCGAGGAAGAGGGGGTGTGGCTTCAGCACCGTACTCTGATACTCGGGGTGGAACTGCGTGCCGATGTACCATTTCAGCCCCGGTATCTCCACAATCTCGATAAGGTCGCTCTCGGGATTGCGTCCCACGCAGTTCATGCCGTTGCGCTCAAACTCCTTCTCGAAGTTGTTGTTGAACTCATAACGGTGGCGGTGGCGCTCCTGAATGTGCTCAGACTTATATATATTGAACACGCGCGAACCTTGTTTTAATACACACTCGTAGGCACCCAGACGCATCGTACCACCCATGTTGGTGATGTTCTTCTGCTCCTCCATGATGTCGATGACGTTGTGGGGTGTCTTCTTGTCCATCTCGCGGCTGTTGGCGTCGGCGTAGCCCAGCACGTTGCGTGCAAACTCCACCACCATCATCTGCATACCGAGGCAGATACCGAAGGTCGGGATATCGTGGGTGCGGCTGTAGTGGGCAGCGATGACCTTGCCCTCGATGCCACGCTGGCCGAAGCCCGGGCAGACGACGATGCCGTCCTGTCCCTTGAGCATCTCGCCGACGTTCTCCTCGGTGATCTCCTCGGAGTTGATAAACGTCAGTACGGTCTTGCGGTCGTTGTATGTACCAGCCTGAAGCAGCGCCTCGCGGATGCTCTTGTAGGCGTCCTGCAGGTCATATTTGCCGACGAGTCCGATGTGCACTTCCTCGGTAGCCTTGGCGCGGCGGTCGAGGAACGACTTCCATGGGCCCAGGGCCGGACGCTCTCCGATAGGCTCATGACATTTGCGCAGGATGGCTTCGTCGAGCCCCTGGTTCTGCATGGCCACGGGCACCTCGTAGATGCTCGGCAGGTCCTCGCTCTGCACGACGCAGTCGAAATCGACGTTACAGAAGTTGGCCACCTTCTTGCGAATGCCCTCGTCGAGGTGCTTCTCCGTGCGAAGGACGAGCACGTCGGGCTGGATACCGACGCTCTGGAGCTCCTTCACGCTATGCTGCGTGGGCTTCGTCTTCAGCTCACCCGCTGCGTGCAGGTAGGGCACGTAGGTCAGGTGGACGTTGATGGCGCGGTCGCCCAGCTCCCATTTCATCTGGCGGATCGCCTCCATGAACGGCGCACTCTCGATGTCGCCGATCGTACCGCCAATCTCGGTGATGACGAAGTCGTAGTGATATTTCTGGCCAAGCTGCTTGATGTTGCGCTTGATCTCGTCCGTGATGTGAGGTACGACCTGGATGGTCTTGCCCAGATAGTCGCCGCGGCGCTCCTTGTCGATGACGCTCTTGTAGATGCGGCCCGTCGTCATGGAGTTGGCCTTGGTGGTCTGGATGCCGGTGAACCGCTCATAGTGTCCCAAGTCAAGGTCCGTTTCCATACCATCGACCGTCACATAGCACTCGCCATGCTCATAGGGGTTCAGCGTTCCCGGGTCGATATTGATGTAGGGATCGAACTTCTGAATGGTGATGTTATAGCCCCTTGCCTGGAGCAGCTTGCCGATAGATGAGGAGATAATCCCCTTGCCAAGCGATGAAACTACACCGCCGGTCACAAAGATGTATTTTGTCTCAGCCACTTTGTTGATAAATGTATATGTTATAACAAGGTGCAAATTTACAATAAATAACCGAAAGTGGCAAGTACTTACGGCTTTTATTTGTATCTTTGCGCCTAAATTAATAACGCTCGAACGAATGAAAACGATGATATGGATGGCGTTTAGCCTGCTTTGCCTGCCGACAATCGCCACGGCCCAGGCTAGATCGCACGCCTCAAGATCCGCAGTTTCAGCGGTTTCCGTAGAGAAGCCCCATGGCGATCTCTCGGATCCAGTTGACTCGCTCGCGCTCCTGCGCGACTCTATCTTTGGCGACGCGGCTCGTCGACCTGCCTACCGTCCTTCCAAGGTTGCTCCGCTCTCCGCAGCACAACTTTTCCTGCCTCTGACCTTCTACAAGGGCAAGGTGCTCGACGCTTTCTCCCTCTCTGGTGGAGGCACGGGGGAGCAGGCCTTTGTCGATAGCACCCTGTTGGGCCTCTATGTGCGCCGGCCCGACTTGGTGCGCACCACTTCCGCTCGCCTCCGTGCCGACCGTTCCGACCTCGACCTCATCGAGGCGCCCATACAGACTGAGACGGAGATGGGCGACCATGCAGACCCCATGCCCGTGGAGCCCGACGTCGTGCCCGTCCAGCTGGTGGTCCATAAGCCCAACTTTTGGCATTACTCGGGCTACTACTCCCTGCGCTTCATGCAGAACTACGTCTCCGACAACTGGTATAAGGGAGGCGAGAGCAACTACTCCGCCCTGGGATCCGTCATCATGGAGGCCAACTACAACAACAAGCAGAAGGTGAAGTGGGAGAACAAGCTGGAGATGCGCTTCGGATTTCAGAGTTCCCGTTCCGACTCGCTCCATCGCTACAAGACCACGGAGGACCTAATCCGACTCACCTCCAAGTTGGGCCTGCAGGCTTCGAAACGTTGGTACTACACGCTCCAGTTGCTCACCTATACGCAGTTCACCCACAGCTATCGGTCCAACGACCCGACCCTCTACTCCGACTTCCTTGCCCCGCTCAATGTCAACCTCTCTTTGGGTATGGACTATAGTGTCGATTGGCAGCACCATCGGCTGAAGGGCAACATCCATCTCGCTCCGCTGGCCTACAACATGAAGTACACCCGTGTGCGCTCCCTCTCCTCCCGTCTCGGCATCGAGGACAACCGCAGGGTGCTCAACGACTTTGGTTCGGAGTTTACGGTCGATCTCTCGTGGACGCTGATGGAGGACCTGACCTGGCGCACGCGCCTCTATGGCTACACTACCTACGAGCGTGTGGAGTTGGAATGGGAAAACACCTTCGTCTTCCAGTTCAACCGCTTCGTCTCTGCGCAGATCTTCCTCTATCCTCGCTTCGACGATGGCGTGGCGCGCGATAGCCACCACGGCTACTTGCAGTTCAAGGAGTACGCCTCGATAGGCTTCAATTTCAGTTTTTAGATTTTGGACTGAGCCCCCTGTTTGGAGCATGGGCCTTGCCACCAGCGATCAAGCGAAGCTGGGGACAAGGCCCATGTCTCATATTAGCGGTAGTCCCCCTCCTTATCCGAGGATCTTTCTCCGGTTGATGATGCCCACGTAGGTCAGCAGGATCACGTTCATCATCAGGGCGTAGATGATGACGGGGATGGCCATGCGCCCGTCGTTGAAGACAAAGGGGCTGGAGGCCACGGCGATGGCCTGGGCTGCGTTCTGCATGCCCACCTCGATAACGATGGTGCGCCGCTCCTGTGTACGCAGGCGGAAGACGTAGCAGAGCAGTCCCGCCCCCGTGGTGGCACAGAGGAGGAGCAGGGTGGTGGCCAGGCCCAGCGTGCCGAAGTTGCCGGCGATAGTGGTCTTGTGCTGCACGAAGAAGATGCCGGCCAGCAGCATCAGGGCCGGGAAGGCCAGTCGGGAGAGCACTCGCTCGATCTTTCTGGCCATCTCTCGCCAGTAGTGGCGCACGCCAATGCCCAAAAGGATAGGCAGCAGCATCGTCACCACGTTTTGCATCAGCAGGTTGACCACGGGCAACTTCACCCCCATGGCCTCGCCCAGGTGGGCGGTGGTGGCCTGCATGATCAGCGGGACGGTGAAGAGGGTGATGAGGCTGCTGACGGCCGTGAGCGATACCGACAGGGCCACGTCGCCCTTGGCCAGCATCGAGAAGATATTGGACGAACTGCCTCCAGGACAGCAGGCGATGAGCATCAGGCCGATGGTGAAGAGCGGGCTCAGCGACAAGGCGCCTGCCACGCCCCAGGCGATGAGGGGCAGCAGGAGCAGTTGGCCGATCATGCCGGCCAGGACAGCTTTGTAGCGGAGCATGACCAAGCGGAAATCCTTGCCCTCCAGCGTCAGTCCGAGGTCGAACATCAGGATGGTGAGAATAGGCAATACGATAAACAGACTGTTCATAGTTTTGGTGTGATATAGGTTTGATTTAATTGATAACCAAGGTTGTGTGCGAACGCCGACAAACTGCTTCCGTGTCTGCCTTCTGTCCTGTTTGGAGAGAGGAAGATGGAAGCAGTCTGTCTGCGCAATAGAATGTCGGATTGGGAAAAGCCGGTCTGGGTCTTGGGTCTTTCGCCCGCGGTCCCATGGGCGTCCCGTTCCAGTTTTTTTCTCTTATTCTACATGGAGGGCCTTGAGGATATCGGCCATCTTCTGCTTTGTCGTCACCTCTGTGGGTACGAGTGGCAGGCGGAGCACGTTCTCTATCATGCCCATGTCGTTGAGCAGGGCCTTCACGCCCGCAGGGTTGCCATCGACGAAGAGGAGCTTGTAGAGTTCGGTAAACTGATGGTGGATCTTGCGTGCCTCGCCATAGTTGCCCTCAAACTCCAGGCGGATCATGCGGGAGAACTGGCGGGGCAGGGCGTTGCCGATGACCGAGATCACACCGACGGCTCCGCTGGCTATCATCGGGAACGTCAGCGCGTCGTCGCCACTGATCACCTCGAAGCCCTCGGGCTTGTTCTTGATGATCTCGTCGACTTGCTCCAGACTGCCCGAGGCTTCCTTGATGCCAACGATGTTGGGGAAGTCCTTGGCGATGCGGCACGTCGTGGCCGCCTTCATGTTCACTCCCGTGCGCCCCGGCACGTTGTAGAGCACCAAGGGCAGCGGACTGGCCTCGGCGATGGCCTTGAAGTGCTGGTACAAGCCCTCCTGCGACGGCTTGTTGTAGTAAGGACAGATGCTCAGGATGCCGTCGATACCCTCCCAGTCGCTGGACTTCATCTCCTCGATGACGGCCCGCGTGTTGTTGCCGCCACAGTATTTGAGCAGGGGCACGCGGCCCTTCACCACGCTCTTGACGACCCGGGTGATCTCGTCTTTCTCGCTCCGCGTCAGGCAGGGCGTCTCGCCCGTTGTGGCCAGGATGCACAGGAAGTCGGCACCATTGTCCAGTTGATAGTTGACGAGTCGCTCCAAAGCCTCGAAATCGATGCTCATGTCGCTCTTGAAAGGAGTGATCAGCGCAACTCCCAATCCTCTGAAAATATTACTCATATTGTTGTCTGTTCTTGTGTCTCCTCCCCGCTTTCCGGTGGAAGGAACTGGGTAAAAGATGCTATGTTTTGACTTTGATGGCGCAAAAATAAGCCTTTTTTCTCAAACTGGCAACCAAAGTGTTCATTTATTTGGCCAAAACACCATTTTCCTGCGGTTCCAGTCCGTCATACTCCACATCCCACAGAAATAGCGCGTGGGCTGGCATGCTCTCGCCCGCGTCGCTCCTGGTGCCCTTTGCGAGCACCTCCTCCAGCCTTTGCAGCGAGAGGCGTCCGCGTCCCACCTCCACCAGGGTGCCCACCACGGCGCGCACCATGTTGCGCAGGAAGCGGTTGGCGGAGATGGTGAAGCACCAGGCCTCGCCGTCCAGATGGTCCCAGCGGGCCTCGTAGAGGTCGCAGACGGTCGTTTTCACGTCGCTTCCCGCCTTGCAGAAACATTGGAAGTCGCGTGTGCCGACAAGCATCTGTGCTGCCGCGTTCATCTGGTCGAAGTCGAGGGCGTAGTGGATTTCGTGGGAGTAGGCCCTGCGAAAGGGGTCTTTCCGCGTGTGGATGTAGTAGTGGTAGGTGCGCCTCTTGGCCGAGAAGCGCGCGTGGAGATCCGAGGGCACGGGTAGGATCTGGCTCACGGAGATGTCGCGGGGCAACATCTTGTTGAGGCGGTAGGCCAGCTGGTGGCAGTCGAGGGGAAGCTCCAGCGGCTCCTGCAGGTCGAAATGGGCCACCATCAGCCGGGCGTTGACCCCAGCGTCAGTCCGTCCCGCCCCCGTCACGTCGATGGGGGTGTGCAGCAGGGTCGAGAGCGCCTTCTCCAGCGCCTCCTCCACGGTGATGCCGTTGGGCTGTATCTGCCAACCGTGGTAGGCACGCCCGTCAAACGATAGGTAAATGAAATATCTATACATAAATCTAATAATGCGAATCGAAGACAATACACTAAAAAGGCTCGATGGTACAATGGCGAACAATATTCTTAGCCTCTCCTTTTAATCCTCTTAATCCTCCTTGATTTTCCAATCGCTGATCGTGCGCTGATTACTGTCAAAACTGATGCCCACTTTTACCAGCCGCTTACCTTCAGCATGATAAGGCAGCATGTAGCCCTTTT
>ENA-ORNT01002149-ORNT01002149.1-human-gut-metagenome-genome-assembly--contig:-NODE-2149-length-12381-cov-11.557358_pt1 | contig 12381 bp, 13 predicted proteins | sample MGYA00242120_ERZ509032 | MGnify/ENA primary metagenome ERZ509032 (study PRJEB26280, sample SAMEA2338729) | human gut metagenome | biome: human gut; feature: human-associated habitat; material: faeces...
TGCTGCCGCGGGTTACAAACCCGCCCCCCAATTAGGCAGATAAATTGCAGTTTATACATATCATTAAACGCAATATTGTTATAGAGCCTTTTTTCTTTTCATTGCGCTCGCCTTACACTATCTTTACATAAGATAGACGGCGGCTCGGCAATGAAAATAAAAAACACGTTTTTTCTTTTCATTGCGCTCACCTTGCACTATCTTTGCACACACAATGATAAATGAACAATATCCGTCTAAACTCTTAGAACATGCCGTGCAAGAATTGACACGACTGCCCGGAGTGGGACGTAAAACAGCTTTGCGCTACGCACTCTACTTACTAGCACAAGATAAAGATACCGTTCATAATTTTAGCAATAGCCTAACGCACTTATGCGATGATGTAAAACACTGCAAAGTTTGCCACAACATCTCCGACACAGAAGTGTGCGACATCTGTAGCAATACGCAACGTGACCGAACAACAATCTGTGTGGTTGAAAACATTCATAGCGTAATGTCGATAGAGAACACGGGGCAATATCACGGACTTTATCACGTGCTTGGAGGTGTTATCTCGCCAATGGACGGCATCGGCCCTTCTAATCTCGAATTGGATTCTCTCTTTAAACGAGTGGAAGAAGGCTCTATCAATGAGATTATTTTAGCACTTAACCCTACCATGGAGGGCGATACGACAAACTTCTACATTTCAAGGCGTTTAGCCGACACGAAAGTCAAGCTATCAGTGCTTGCCAGAGGGGTTAGCGTAGGCGATGACCTTGAATATACGGACGAAGTAACCCTTGGACGCTCCATTCTTGGACGTACTCCTTTAAAATAAAGAAATATAACAACAGACATGACCAACCATACTACTTCAAGCAAAGACTTAATACTGGCACGTACCTTATATATAAGTGTATGGGCTGCAGTAACCATCTTTGCCCTTTTATGCGAAAACGACCTACTGCCTATCGGATACGTAACGGCCAACGCACAGACGGAATATATGCTCAACCTACTTTGCATCGTACTAACACTCACATGCACTTGGGGCAGTCTACGACTTTTTGCTACAAAGAAAGTACGCAACAGCATTTCAAACAAAACTAACGGACTGCGCAACTGGAACTTGCTGCGTACCTCTATTTTGGCTTTCAGCATCATCGTCAACCTTATTACTTACTACGGATTAGCCAATAGCACAAGTGCCTTGTTCTGCTTATTGATTACGCTCGCAGGATTCGTCTTTTGCTGGCCAAAACATTATGAATAAGTCGGTGTTAAAAAATATTTTGGACAACTACTTAATTAATACGACGATTCATTATGCTACTACGTCCCCTTGAGCCTGAAGATTTGGAACTACTCTACTCTATCGAAAACAATGAAGAACTTTGGAACTGTTCTAACGCTGACGGCCCCTTCTCGCACTACGTATTGAAGAAGTACATAGCCGAAGCAGCCACCATTCATGAATGTGGACAATTGCGCTTAGCCATTGACATTGCACCCGACAAAACGAACAGTCCATCACGCCCCATAGGCCTTATCGACTTAACCAACTACAATGCTTTGGCCGCAAGAGCTGAAGTGGGAATCACGCTACTTAAAGAACATAGAGGGAAAGGATATGGTACAAAAGCGCTTCAACTAATCGAAAAATTTGCAGTCGAAAGGCTACGCATCCATTCACTACATGCCTACGTTTCGCCACACAACACACCATCTATGCAACTCTTCGAAAAGGCCAACTATAAAATGATTGCGAAACTGCCCGATTGGCATTACAATAAGGGCAAATACGAAGAAATTGCACTTCTCTTGAAGATTTTTTAAAAAAAAGTAGTAAAACATTTGGTACTTCACAAAAAAGTCGTACCTTTGCACTCGCAATCGGGAAACAACGATACACAACGAGAGCAAATACATAAAAGAAGTTGAATGGTGTGTTAGTTCAGCTGGTTAGAATACATGCCTGTCACGCATGGGGTCACGGGTTCGAGTCCCGTACACACCGCACATTCAATACATTTTGGTACCCTGACCGAGTGGCTAGGTAGCGGTCTGCAAAACCGTGTACAGCAGTTCGAATCTGCTGGGTACCTCGTTTAAAGAGTAAACTTTCATTTGAGAGTTTACTTTTTTTTTATAATACTTCTACTTTCAGTTAGGCGAACTGATCTGCTGCCGCGGGTTGAAACCCCGCCCCCAATTAGGCAGATAAACTGCAATTTATACATATATGTGTGCAAGAACAACCTTACCCACATGATACTTTACAGAACCCCTATTTTGTTATCTTAAGATAATGTCTTCGAAAACACTTTGCTATTTCCTTTTTTTTTACGAAATTAGCAACAATTATTTACAAAAAGTTTTGAATTGCAATTTACACAATTCAAAATAACACAATAAACCACAACTTAACATCTGTATGTCTGAAGACAACTATATGCAGGCGCAAGCCATAAGCACTACATTTGGCTATCAAGAAGAGGACGAGACCCCCTCAAATAACGGACGCGCCTATGCCACTATTAAGAGCAATAATAAGTGGAAGCGCAAGCTTGGCATTTGGATTTCAAAGCACTTGAGCAAAAAGCAATTCACCCTGATCTTGGCCTTACTCGTAGGACTGGGTTCAGCCATTGCTGCTCAGTTACTGAAATTGTTCATTCATGAGATAGAGTTTATGCTCACCTCACAATTTGACGTAACCCACGCCAACTGGCTATTCCTTATCTACCCTGTAGTCGGCATCTACCTTACTGCTCTATTCATCAAATACATCGTACGCGACGACATAGGTCATGGTGTAACAAAGATACTTTACGCCCTATCACGCCGACAGGGCAACATTCGCAAGCACAACTGTTGGTCGAGCGTAGTCGCCTCAGCCCTTACCATTGGTTTTGGTGGTTCTGTGGGTGCAGAGTCGCCTATTGTTCTTACAGGTTCTGCCATTGGTAGCCGATTGGGACAAATGTTCCAACTCGACCACAAGACCATGATGTTGCTCATTGGGTGTGGCGCTTCTGGAGCAGTCGCAGGCATTTTCAAGGCTCCCATTGCTGGCCTTATGTTTACGCTTGAAGTGCTCATGGTCGACCTCACCATGGCCTCACTACTTCCACTGCTCGTTAGCTGCCTTACGGCCACTTGCATCACCTATGCTTGGACAGGAATGAGTCCTATGTTTGACTTCACGCTAAACAGTCCATTTGAAGTCAACCGAGTTCCGACAGCCGTTCTGTTAGGCATCTGTTGCGGTTTCATCTCGCTTTACTTCACACGTGTTATGAACTGGTTTGAACAAGTGTTCGGACGACTCAACAATATGTATAAGAAGTTAGCCTTGGGTGGATTAGTCTTGGCCTTGCTCATTTACTTCTTTCCCCCACTCTATGGCGAAGGCTACAGCACTATTTCTATCCTATTAAATAGTCAAACAGAGGCTGAAGCCAACAACGTACTCAACAATTCACTCTTCTATGGTCACCCCGAATTGTTGTTAGTTTACTTAGGCCTTATCATTGTGTTTAAAGTATTTGCTACGACGGCTACCAATGGCGGTGGCGGTTGTGGTGGTACGTTTGCACCTAGCCTATTCTTAGGCTGTATTGGCGGCTTCGTCTTTTCGCGCCTTTGGAACGTCTACGGCCTTTGGGACATTAGTGTACCCGAAACGAACTATGCCCTTTTAGGCATGGCGGGCGTTATGAGCGGCGTGTTCCATGCCCCTCTGACAGGTGTATTTCTCATTGCTGAACTCACGGGTGGCTACCAACTATTCATACCCCTAATGATTGTGTCTGTAGCCTCTTATCTTACCATTCATGCCTTCGAAAAGCATAGCATTTATGCCATGCGTTTGGCACGTAAGGGAGAATTGCTCACTCACCACAAAGACCAATCTATCCTCACCCTTATGTCGCTCGATGCCATTATCGACAAAGAGCGTCCTCAACTCCACCCCGACATGTTTTTAGGGCAAATCGTACAAGCCGTGTCAACGAGCAAGTCGCTCCACTTTGCCGTAGTCGACATCAAGGGAGGCATGTTAGGCGTTATCAACGTCAATAAAATTAGAAAGATTATATTCCGAAGCGAGTTGTATCGTATGTACAAAGCCAAACAACTTATGCAGCAACCTGAAGTTATTCTTTACACTGACGACAATATGCAAACCGTCATGGATAAGTTTGCTCGTTGCGATGCAGGCACCTTGCCCGTTGTAAAGTCTGACAACACCTTTGTTGGCTTCGTTTCACGCACCCGACTCTACGCTTCGTATCGACAGATTATGAAGGACTTTTCGGAAGAATAACCCCATGGGGAATGTGCAAATGATTGGGGAATGTGAGAATGTGCAAATGGGCAAATGCTTGGGAAATGTGAGAATGTGAGAATGTGCAAATGTGCGAATGATTGAATAATGTTTTAATTGTTCAGCGTAAGCACATCAACACATCCACACATTTCCCAAACATCCGCACATTTCCCAAGCATTTGCACATTTCCCAAGCATTTGCACATTTGCACATTTACACATTCGCACATTTCCCAAGCATCCGCACATTTCCCAAGCATTTGCACATTTGCACATTCTCACATTTGCACATTCCCCAAGCATTTGCACATTCCCCAAGCATTCGCACATTTCCCAAACATTCGCACATTTCCCACCTCATGCAACTATACGGACTTTTAGGCTATCCGCTCGGCCACAGCTTTTCTGCACGTTACTTCGCTGATAAATTTGAGCGTGAACACATTGATGCCGAATATCGTAACTTTGAATTCGACAACATAGAAGAAGCCATGCAACATCTCATGGCACAACACAACTTAATAGGCTTTAACGTAACCATACCCTACAAACAAGCCGTTATGCCCTATCTAACGAGCCTTTCACCTGAGGCTGAAGCCATAGGGGCAGTCAACGTAGTTTGCGCACAACATACGGACCATGGGAAACTCGTGTTACATGGTTGTAACTCCGATGTCATAGGGTTTAGCGACTCTATCCGTCCCTTGCTACGCCCTGAGGTACACAAGCGTGCTTTAGTATTAGGTACAGGTGGTGCTTCAAAGGCTGTTATGCACGGTCTTAAACAAATGGGCATAGAACCTACCTACGTTAGTCGCACTGCTACACTGGGTCGCTTGACTTACGAACAGCTCACTCCCGAAGTGATGAGCGATTATAAAGTCATTGTCAATTGTTCGCCCGTAGGCATGTATCCTAAAGTAGACACTTGCCCCGCTATCCCATACGAGTTGCTCACCCCCGACCACTTATTATACGATTTAGTATACAACCCTCTCGAAACGCTTTTCATGAAGCGCGGAGCAGCACAAGGAGCCGTCGTTAAGAACGGACTTGAGATGCTACACCTGCAAGCCGATGCTGCATGGCAAATGTGGCACACCAACTAATCCCTCAAAAGAACATGGACTTTCTACCTTCCGACCCTGCCATATTAGTGTCGACCATTAATATGTTACTACGCGATGAAGAATTCGACTCTCTTGAGTCACTTTGCTATGCCTTCAATCGCGAGCCACAAGATATTATTGCTTATCTGGCGCAACACGGCTACGTCTACAGTCTTGAGCAAAAGCAAATGCGCCCCAAAGGATACAACGAATGATTACACGCGACAGCATCGAAACGGCCTATTGCTTCTTTCACCAGAAAGAACGCGTCTTTGCCCACTCCACCATGGACTGGCAAAAAGACGATATTGAATATGCCATAGCCTCCTACGTTGAAGAGATGAACGCTGAACTTTATCAACTCCTCTCACACGGCAACACCAACTTCTTACGCAACCACGCCACCTTTCACCAAGAACTCATTCAAGCTGTTGAAGAACTTGAAAGAATGTGTAACTAAACATTAGCACATTAAAACACATTAGCATATTTTCCACATGAACCTTAAAACCCCATTACTCGAAACAGCACAAGAACTCTTCGCTACACTGACACGTATCAATCCACAACTTGAAGTACGCAAGCGCTATGACATCTTGCGAAGCATACTCAATATCGCGGTTGAACAGCAATTAACTGATGTAACGATTAAGCTAAGTGGACTATATGCTAAAATTGACTATCTCATTAAAAAGCACCAGATTAGTCAAAACGACCGCAGTCTTTCATTTGCCATAAACGATGCCCGCGTACGACTGAGTGACCTTACCGCTACTACTGACGAAGAATTACAAAAAGCATGGTCGCAAGACCTTAAAGCCATTGCCCAATTCATCTCTCTCATATACGATGCTCCCATCCCTGCACAACTTCAAGGCTTTTTTTCTCTAACCTATGAGCGTATTTTACCCCGAAGGATTAAGGATAGTATCGGCAAGGAGTTGAGCTACATTAAATGCACTATCCTTCGTTGGGACGATACTTACATTTATGCTACGCGTGAGGACGATGCCACCGAAGTGTGCATCAACTATATCAAAAGTAGTCCTTACCTACCTGGCGACCGCAGCTACTTACGTCGTATTATGGTAGAGGGCGAACACATCAATCTAATCCGTCCACGTACCGACCACGATGGCACACTGCTCCCCGAACTCATCATCTATGCCCCCGACTACCTTGTTAACGTTACGTCCGTTGCAGGTTGTTTCGATGCCGTAGGACGCTCTCCGTGGACGGAATTACTACGCCGCATCAGTCCTTATACGGCTACGCAACCCATCTTATTAGGTAACTTTGCTGGACAATTATTAGACGAGGTGGCCTATAAGAAGGACATTTCATACGCTGATAGCATACGCTCTTTCTTTAAGCAAAATGCACTCGCCATTGCTACGTGCAACGAAATGGGCAATGAGTTTCACCAAATGGCGCAACAACAGAAAGAGAATATTCGTCATATCATGGCGAATGATTTTGAACAACAAACTGACCAATCATTTCAATCTGAAGAAGTAATACTCGAACCGACTTTCTTCTCGGACACGCTCGGTCTGCAAGGACGTATGGACTTTCTTGACCTCAACTACCGCACTATCATTGAACAGAAGTCGGGCAAGTGTAAATGGCTACCGGGCAAGGGAAAAGAGGAATACGCAGGCAAGCAAGAGCCACATTACATACAGATGCTGCTCTATCGTGCGTTGCTCCATTACGACTACAAGCAACTTCGTGCTGACGAGATGCAAGCCTTCTTACTCTACTCGCGCTACCGTGACGGACTTGACCTTGCCACTTCCGCTCCCAAACTCCTTTTCGAGGCTTTTAAGTTGCGCAACATTTTGGCTTATAGTGAGGACTGGTTTACGCGCGGTGGACTACGCCGTCTTGAGACGCTTACGCCCGAACAGATATATCCGTATGCCAATGGTACACTATGGCAACGCTACAAACGGCCACAATTGGAGGAACTACTTGCCCCCATACATTGTGCTTCTTCATTAGAGCGCAGTTATTACTTCCGTTTCATGCAGTTTGTTGCCAACGAACACGCCCTCTCACGCATTGGCAATCGTACGAAAGAGAACTCAGGCTTTGCAGCTACGTGGAACACAACCATCGAGGACAAACGCGAAGCTGGCAACATATATGAACAATTAAGCATTCACCCCATCGTCAACGATGAGGGAAAGATTGAGGACGTTCATTTTACATTCGACACAACCAAAAGTACTACTATTGATGCCGACCTCTCCAACTTCCGCGAGGGCGACATCGTACTTTTCTATCCTTACACTGCTTACGAGCAGCCTGATGCTACCGCTACGCTGGTGTTCCGTGGTACGCTCACCGATATTCATACTGACGAGGTGACCGTCCGCTTGCGCAACGCACAGACTTCCCGCAACGTGTTCGACCATTACCACACCAAAGTGTGGGCCATTGAACACGACTTTATGGAGTCTTCATACAATGCACAGTATCGTGGTCTGCACGCCTTTCTGTCTGCTCCCCAATCGCGCCGCGACCTTTTGTTAGGCCAACGCCAACCCTCTATCGAACCGCTCAAGGCTCGCCAAGGAGACTATGGCAACGCTGAATTCAACCAATTGGTTGAAAATGCGTTACAGGCTGAAGACATTTATATCGTCATTGGTCCTCCAGGCACTGGTAAGACTTCCTACGGCATGAAAAACATTCTCACCGAAGAGTTGCTTCACGCCAACACCAACGTGCTCCTACTTTCCTACACCAATCGCGCTGTGGACGAGATCTGTAGCAAGTTAGTGGAAGAAGGCATCGACTTTATACGCTTGGGGAGTGATTATAGTTGTGAGAAAGCTTATCACCCGTACCTACTGAGCGAGCGAATCAATCAGATGGAACACCCCAACAAGCAATTGGTTATCAATCTGATAAAGCAAACGCGCGTATTTTGTGGCACGACCACTGCATTAAGTGCTGCTTTACCTCTTTTTGAACTCAAGCAATTTAGTCTTGCCATTATCGACGAGGCTTCACAAATTCTTGAGCCACACTTGCTCCCTTTGCTCTGTGCCACACACAACGATGAATGTGCTATCAAGCGCTTTGTACTCATTGGCGATGAGAAGCAGTTACCCGCCGTTGTACAACAAAGCGCAGAAGAGTCTGACGTAAAAGACCCGCAACTAAATGCTATCAGTCTTCATAATTGCCGACTCTCTCTATTTGAGCGTCTACTCGACCTTTACGGATTTAACGAAGACGGCTCGCGCAACGAACAAGTCTGTCACATGCTCACCCACCAAGGGCGTATGCACCACGACATTGCCTACTTCCCCAGCCTCAACTTTTACAATGATGCCTTGTGCGAAGTGCCACTTCCTCATCAAACAGAAGCTACACCACGAGCCAACAGTCCTCACGTAGATTGGAAAGACATGGCCTTACACCACAATCGCATAGCCTTCATCTCCTATCCTCTTAGTGATGACCTGAATGAGATGGAACCTCCTAAAGTGAACGTTATCGAGGCCAATATTGCTGCTCAATTGGCACAATACATCTACCAAAAATGCAACGATTTTGATGTACTGAAAACGTTGGGTATCATTGTGCCTTACCGCAATCAAATTGCTACCGTGCGTGCTGCCATCGACCGCCTGGGCATTCCGCAACTGCACGACATCACGATCGACACCGTTGAACGTTACCAAGGTAGCCAGCGCGACTATATCATCTATAGTTTCACGGCCAAGCATAAATATCAGTTGCTCTTCCTTACCAACAACGAATACGTTGACGAACGTACTCACCAAGTGATTGACCGCAAGCTCAACGTGGCCATGACGCGTGCGCGCAAGCACCTCGTACTCATTGGCAACGCTCCTCTGCTATCACACGACTATACGTTCAATCAACTTATCAATTACTGTAAAGGACAGCAAGCGTTTATTGACTTCCAACTTTCTAAAAAGATTTTGCAATAGAGTAGCAAATTATTCGTAAGCATCCCATGCAGGCCGTATTGAAAAGACTCCAACACGGCCTACGTGGGATGCTTACGTTAATTCGTTCCTTAACTTCTAATCTTCCATTTCGTCCTCATCTCCCCCTGTCTTTGGTTCAGGGTCAAGCACCCCCTCGTCTATCAAGTCGTTGATTGGCTTACTCAGACTACGGCGCAATTCATCGCGATGCGACTGCAAGTTATTGAGTGCTTGGGCATAAAGCGACTTCGCCGCATCTTCGTCCTTATCGGGCCAATGCTGTTGCACCACCTCTTCTATACGCCCCGAAAGAATTGCAATATCGTTTATGCAGAACTCATTGCCACGTTTAGTACACTGCGATAAATCTCTTGCCAAAGAAAGGAAGTCGTCAATGTCCCAATCCTTGTATTCATATTTCGTTTCCAAATGCTCATACGATCTCTGCTGCAAAGGCTCACCAGGCACCGTTTTAAGCCTCAACGACCATGAAACGACTTTAACGCTGTTATTGCACGGGGTATGATACGATATCACATAGCCATCGAATGCTGTACAGGTGCCAAACAACAAATCTATCGGCACATTACATACAATAACCGTTTGTGGCTCGTCGTCGTCGCTCGAATAGCCCACAAATGCCACGTAGCCCATACTGCGCATCAAGCAACAATGGTCTTTACAATTCTGAATGGCCTCTTCTCGCTTCAAGTAATCGAGTTGTGGAGAATACCAATGATCGCGGAAATAAATTACTGCCATACTGCCTATAAATGAGGCTCCTAACTCCTCCGCCCACTGATTTTGGGGGTCGAACACTACTGGATTGTTGTTTGTCATATTATTTGATTGTGTTAAGTAAGTATTAGTACAAACGATTCACGTTCATCTCAAACAGGTTTGGCGTGATGCACATAATTTCGTCCATTGTGAAATCTTCCATCAAGTCCATAAATGACCAACATATTGGCAGGTGGTACTGCTGACGCAGCTCTTTCCAATTATCATTCAAGTCTTCATCGGACTCTAACATGGTGTGTCCCCAATCTGCTGCTTCACTACGCAGTTGGTCCTCGCACTTGCGGAAGTGGTTATCGTGCAGAATGACGGTTGTGACTTGGCACTGGGTTCTTAACATCTCGTCCAAGCAATATTTGCTACCTGCGTGGTAAAGTTTGCACGCTTCATCGGGATAGAAGCAGCGATCGGGACAGGACTTTAACGTTTCTCTTATACCCAATCCCAAACCTACAGTGCCCTTTATAATGTATCGGCGTAGAACGGCAGATTTCCGCTTTTGGTATCTTCGTCCCACACGCAATGCCTCAGCCACAGCATATTCGAGCGAACATTCTGTAAGTTCTGCCACCCGTTTGTTTAGCATGGTGACATGGGCCACCTCCTCGGGGGTGAAAGATGAATGCGCCTGCCATGCCTTTGAAACATACATGCTTCTTCTAAACAATTCGTAGTTCACAGGAATTCTTGTCATAAACGATTAATTTTGCCTTTTTGCTTACAGCTCTATATAGTACTTTGTCTTGCGTATTTCAAAAATACGCTATAAAATTTGTCATTTGCGCAAATATTCTTTTGCATACGCTTTGCACGTTTCGTCGTATAGCATTGATAATCAAGCGTTTAACCGCAGCAGAAAAAAAAAAAAACGAACAAACGTGGTATATTTTGATGGGCGTGTGCGCAAGTGGCATCTTTGGGGCTGTTTGAATCAAATAAATAACCTTGTTTTTGCAAAATCAAGGCATAGTATTTGATTTAGCAAAAGAAAAGTATTATCTATGCATCAGTAATCATCAAATTTAAAGTCTATATGATAAAAGGTGTTATCACGGGAGATTTGGTAAACTCCACCAATATAGCTGCCAAATGGAGGCAAACAGTAGTAGATGCGTTGAAGAATCCATTCCACTAACTCCAGTAAAGTTAGAGATGTATCGGGGAGACAGTTTCCAAGTTGTTGTTGACAAACCAGAATATGCATTAGCCATAGCCATTGCACTTAGGGCAAAACTAAAAGCCGAAACCCCAGATGGACAAAAGCTGTGGGATGCAAGATTGGCCGTTGGTGTAGGTGATATATCTTTTGAAAGCGACAATATAGTAACCAGTGATGGAGAAGCGTTCAGACTATCAGGTCATTCATTTGACCATATAGGGAAAAAAAGGCTGAGCATATCAACTCCATGGCCCGATTTTAATACCAACATAGAACTTGTCACTCGTTTTGCAGATGACTTAATTACATCATGGACAGCAAAACAAGCAAAGGTTGTATATCAATCAATGCTTTTTCCTAAACTTCAAAAGGATTTGGCAGAAGAATTAGATATGACAAGGCAAAACTTTAATTACCACTGGAGTTCAGCAAGAGGGCTGCTTATCTTGGACTACATTGAATATTTTAAATCGTTAATCTCAAAATACATAAGGTAGTAATATGGAAACACTCATTATACTTGTAAAGTTACTCTGTGCTCATTTATGTTCAGATTTCATACTGCAGACCGATAGAATCAATAGTGGAAAGCGCAAACCTGGCTTAAAAGGCATTAGTTATTTGATCCTTCACAGTATTACACATGCATGTATAGCATATATGTTGGTGGCAAATTGGTCATGCTGGCAAATTCCTGCCATAGTATTCATTAGCCATTTCATAATAGATTTGGTCAAGTGCAAGTGCTGCAAGGAATCGCTCTCAACATTTCTTGCAGACCAGTTTTTGCATATCGCAATTATTGTAGTATTATGGTTCACATTGTATAAAGAAGGAATAGAGTTTTCATGTCTTAACGCCCTTTATTCAGCAAAGGTTTGGTTGGCATTTATGGCATACATGTTAATGTTAAAACCTTCGTCAATGCCACACTTGAACTGGAATCTGCCATTCAGCAGTATCAACGTGCGGAAGCCAAATTAGGTGGTGCTGTGACTACTATCAGCAAAAAGGTTGATACCATCA
>ENA-ORNT01002166-ORNT01002166.1-human-gut-metagenome-genome-assembly--contig:-NODE-2166-length-12318-cov-5.282965_pt1 | contig 12318 bp, 7 predicted proteins | sample MGYA00242120_ERZ509032 | MGnify/ENA primary metagenome ERZ509032 (study PRJEB26280, sample SAMEA2338729) | human gut metagenome | biome: human gut; feature: human-associated habitat; material: faeces...
CGTCAGCCGATCGGAAAGATGTTCGTAAAAGGTGCTTCCGATCTGCCGGAGTTCTATCAGGATATCGTGACAGATGAGCTGAATGTAAAAGAAATCGAACTTACAGATGATGTTCGTGCATTTACTTCTTATACATTTAAACCACAATTAAAGACAGTTGGACCAAAATATGGTAAACTGTTAGGTGGAATCAAAAATGAACTCAGCAATCTGGACGGAAATGCTGCTATGGACGAACTGAATGCGACAGGTGTTCTGAAGCTTCAGGTAAATGGACAGGAAATTGAACTTACAAAAGAAGACCTTCTGATTGACATGGCACAGATGGAAGGATATGTATCTGAGAGTGACTATGGTATCACCGTTGTACTGGATACAAACCTGACAGAAGAACTTCTGACAGAAGGATTTGTACGTGAGATCATCAGTAAGATCCAGACTATGCGTAAGGAAGCCGGATTTGAAGTTATGGACAAGATCAAGGTAACTTACGACGGAAGCGAAAAAGCAGAAAAAGTATTTGCAGAGTATGCAGAGCAGATCGGACAGGAGACACTTGCGGTAGCAGTTGAAAAGGCTGAACCTGCAGGCTATGTGAAAGACTGGAAGATCAACGGTGAAGCTGTAAATATGGGTGTAGAAAAGCAGGGAGAATAATCCCTGCAGCTGCGCAAAATGAGAAGGGAATATAAGCATGTACAGTAAAAGATTTGAAAAAGAAACTTTTAAAAATGATGTGAAAGAAAATGTGCGGACACTGTATCGTAAAGAGATTGAAGAAGCAACTCCGCAGCAGATTTTCCAGGCAGTATCTTATGCAGTAAAAGAAGCAATCGTAGATGACTGGCTTGCGACACAGAAAACATACGAAAAAGAAGATCCAAAGACCGTATATTATATGTCAATGGAATTTCTTATGGGACGTGCACTTGGCAACAACCTGATCAACATGACTGCATATAAAGAAGTAAAAGAAGCCCTTGATGAGATGGGCATTGATCTGAATGTGGTAGAAGATCAGGAACCAGATGCAGCACTTGGTAATGGTGGTCTTGGACGTCTTGCAGCTTGCTTCCTGGATTCACTTGCATCTCTTGGATACGCAGCTTACGGCTGTGGAATCCGTTACCGCTACGGTATGTTCAAACAGAAGATCAAAGATGGCTATCAGGTAGAAGTACCGGATAACTGGCTCAAAGATGGCAATCCGTTTGAAATTCGTCGTGACGAGTATGCAAAGGAAGTCCGTTTTGGTGGTACCATTCGTGTACAGTATAATGAACAGACCAAGAAAGAAGATTTCATCCAGGAAAATTATGAATCCGTACTTGCTATTCCATATGATATGCCGATCGTAGGATATGGCAACCACGTAGTCAATACACTGCGTATCTGGGATGCACAGGCAATCACAGACTTTAAATTGGATGCATTTGACAGAGGAGAATACCATAAAGCGATCGAGCAGGAAAACCTTGCAAAAACGATCGTAGAGGTTCTTTATCCAAATGACAACCACTATGCAGGAAAAGAGCTTCGTCTGAAACAGCAGTATTTCTTTGTATCTGCCAGTCTTCAGGTTATGCTTGATAAATATAAAAAGAAACACAAAGATGTGCGCAAACTGTATGAAAAAGTTACGATTCAGATGAACGATACTCACCCGACTGTAGCAGTTGCAGAGTTGATGCGTCTGCTCATTGACCAGGAAGGTCTTGGATGGGATGAAGCATGGGAAGTAACAACAAAGACGGTTGCTTATACCAACCATACTATCATGTCAGAAGCACTTGAAAAATGGCCGATCGACCTGTTCTCAAGACTGCTTCCGCGTGTATACCAGATTGTGGAAGAGATCAACCGCCGTTTTCTGATCGAGGTACAGAATAAGTACCCGAATAACTACGAGAAAGTTAAAAAGATGGCGATCATCTTTGACGGTCAGGTCAAGATGGCGCATCTGGCGATCGTAGCCGGATATTCCGTCAACGGTGTGGCAAAACTTCACACCGAGATTCTGAAAAATCAGGAGCTGAAAGATTTCTACGAGATGATGCCGGAGAAATTTAACAATAAGACAAACGGTATCACCCAGCGTCGTTTCCTGTTGCATGGCAACCCGCTTCTGGCAGACTGGATCACGGAGCAGATTGGCGACGAGTGGATTACCGATCTTCCGCACCTGGCAAAATTAAAAGTATACGTCGATGATCCGAAATTCCAGCAGGAATTTATGAACATCAAGTACCAGAATAAACTGCGCCTGGCAAAATACATCAAGGAACACAACGGAATCGACGTTGATCCGCGTTCCGTTTTCGATGTACAGGTAAAACGTCTGCATGAGTACAAGAGACAGCTCATGAACATCCTTCATGTGATGTATCTCTACAACCAGTTAAAAGATAACCCGAATATGGATATCGTTCCGAGAACCTTCATCTTCGGCGCAAAGGCAGCACCTGCCTACATCATTGCCAAGGACATTATCCATATGATCCTCTGCCTGCAGCAGATCATTGACAAAGATCCTGAGGTAAAACCATACTTAAATGTAGTTATGGTAAACAATTACAATGTCACTCTGGCAGAAAAACTGATCCCGGCCTGCGACATTTCCGAGCAGATCTCCCTTGCTTCCAAAGAAGCCAGCGGAACCGGAAACATGAAATTCATGTTAAATGGTGCCGTAACCCTTGGAACTGATGACGGCGCCAACGTAGAGATCCACGAACTGGTAGGCGATGACAATATCTACATCTTCGGTAAGGATAGTGACACTGTGATCAAGCATTACGAGAAGGCAGATTATGTCTCTAAGGACTACTACAAGAAGAGCCCTGTGATCAAAGAGGCTGTAGACTTCATCGTCAGCAAAGAAGTGCTCAAGGTCGGCAAAAAGGAGAACCTGGAGCGTCTGTACAACGAGCTGCTGAACAAAGACTGGTTCATGACCCTGCTTGACTTAGAGGACTACATCAAGGTAAAGGATCAGGCATTTGCTGATTACGAGGATCAGCAGAAGTGGAAGAAGATGATGTTAGTGAACATCGCCAAGGCCGGATTCTTCTCCTCCGACAGAACTATTGCAGAGTACAACAGAGATATCTGGAAGCTGAAATAAATGGAAAGTTAGCCTAGCTACGAGCCATGCAAAAATAGAACGGAATACCTCGGTGGGAGCTTGCTCACACAAGAGGTTGTTTCGTTCTATTTTTATACCGTGCGTCCAACGGACACACTCGACAGCCGTCAATGAAATAAATGTGGAGCGCCCTTTGCGACACATTTATGAATTGAGTGCATGGCTCGTAACGTAGGGTTACCATAAAATCCACGAACTCCCGGAGCATGCGATACACATGTCTCGATGTAAGGTCTCCGGATGTGAATTTTCTACGAAAAGTGATGAGTAGTTCTCGTCATGACGGGGCCGCCTACAGTCGACATCCATGTCGACAATCGGCTGACGCGGACATCGTGTCCGCTTTCCCCCTGCCTTTCAGCACTTTTCTAGAAAATATCAACATCCTCCGACAAACATCTTCGACATGGCACTGCATATTACGGGAGTTCTGCGTTTTGAAAAGCTTTCAAAAAACCAGTAGCCATCTTTCTATTGCTTTGGTGGAAATCGTATCAAAATAGCAAAATCCGTACAAAAAAACTTCTAAATCAAACATTTTTGTACGGATTTTATGATTTTTTCCATTTCAGCGAAAATAACCTCCTATATAAGCCTAAAATCTCCTGTTTTTGTATTTTTTCAGCCCAAAATAGCGATTTTAATACAAAAAAGCTTGCCTCTTCACACACAGTATAAAGTCAAAAACAAAAACAGCGACTTGTGAGCAAGCACCCAATCACGGTTCTTATTTTGCCTATGCGCGGCTATTCTTTCGTAACTCTCAAGTTAGCAAGTTCTTAAAAATTCTACTATTTATACCAAAATCAGCCAAAATAGAAGAAAAATGCATCTGTAAATAAGTGGATTTTTGAAAAAATATTGATTTTGCACTGCATAGTGGAATATACTTCTTAAAAAGATAAATTCGTCCACTATTTTGTCTAGTCATGCCTTAAATAGTAGAATTTAGGATGCATAACAAAAGAGACAGCGTTATTTGCAAAAAGTGGAAACTAAAATAGTAAAAAAAGAGGATATAAACAACTTGTAAGGAGAATCATCTATGAGTGATGCAATTCCTGTGAACAGAATAAAAGGCGTGGGAGAGAAGACAGCGGCTCTGTTCGGCAAGATCAATGTCTATACCGTAGACGATCTGATCCGCCATTATCCCAGGGATTATGAGACTTATGGTGCTCCGGTATCCATTCTGGAGACATCCCCCGGCAGCGTCCAGGCAGTCTACGGTCAGATCACCGCTATCCCCAATGTGAAGAAAGTCCGCAATCTCTCCATCCTCAACGCCATTTTGAAGGATGACAACGGAGATTCCATCCAGCTTACTTTTTTCAATATGCCTTTTTTAAAAAAAGTATTAAAACCCGGTGGATTCTATCTGTTTCGAGGCCTGGTTCAGCAACGTGGTACCCATAAGATCATGGAGCAACCCCGGATGTTTACCTGGGACGAATACATTCAGAAATCAGGCCGTCTCCTGCCCCGATATGCCCTGACCAAAGGACTGACCAATCAGACGGTGCAAAAATCTGTGGCACAGGCGCTGGAATACTATCCACCGGAAAAAGAATATCTGCCGCAGGTGATATTACAGAAATATCCCATGCTTTCCCACAGGGAAGCTGTCTATGCCCTGCATTTTCCTGAGAGCAGAGAGGAACTGTTAACTGCCAGAAACCGTATGGTATTCGAAGAATTCTTCTCCTTTTTACTGGTACTTCGCAAAAATAAGGAATTGGCGGCGAAGACAGAAAACCATTTTCCCATGTACGAGACTGCGGATACAGTGCGGTTTTTAGAACAGCTGCCGTTCCCGCTGACAAAAGCCCAAAAAAAAGTCTGGGGTGAGCTCAGGGAGGATATGGGAAGTCCTTATGCCATGAACCGCCTGATTCAGGGAGATGTAGGCTCCGGTAAGACGATCCTGGCAGTGCTGGCACTTCTCATGTGTGCGGCTAATGGTTATCAGGGAGCAATGATGGCCCCTACTGAAGTACTGGCAGTCCAACATTTTGAGACCATTTCAAGCTATGTAAAAAAATATGGCATTGCTTTCCGTCCGGTGCTTCTGACAGGCTCTATGACGGCGAAGGAGAAACGGGAGGCTTATGCAAAAATTGCTTCCGGAGAGGCTAACCTGATCATCGGAACCCATGCGCTGATCCAGGAAAAAGTGGAATATTCTTCCCTGGCGCTAGTAGTAACGGATGAACAGCACCGCTTTGGTGTAAGGCAGAGGGAGACATTAGCCGCCAAAGGGAGTGTGCCTCATGTGTTAGTTATGAGTGCTACGCCGATTCCCAGGACATTGGCCATTATCCTATATGGGGATCTGAAGGTCTCTGTCATTGATGAACTTCCTGCGAATCGTCTGCCGATCAAAAACTGTGTCGTAGGGACTGCCTATCGACCTAAAGCTTATGAATTTATCGCAAAAGAGGTGGCTGCCGGCAGACAGGCTTATGTCATCTGTCCTATGGTGGAAGAAGGGGAATCGGAAGACCTGGAGAATGTAGTGGATTATACAGAGAAGCTCCGGGCAGTTCTGCCTCCTTCCGTACAGGTGGCTTATCTTCATGGAAAAATGCGCCCGGCAGATAAGAACCGTATTATGGAAGAGTTCGCTGCTAAGGAGATCGATGTCTTAGTCTCCACCACGGTAATTGAAGTAGGCATCAATGTTCCCAATGCCACAGTGATGATGGTGGAGAATGCGGAGCGTTTCGGTCTGGCACAGCTGCATCAGCTGCGTGGGCGTGTGGGACGTGGGGAATTCCAAAGCTATTGCATTTTTATCAGCACTTCCGAAGCCAAAGAGACCATGGAACGATTACAGATCCTGAACCATTCCAACGACGGTTTCCATATTGCTTCCGAGGATCTGAAACTGCGAGGTCCGGGAGATATCTTCGGCATCCGGCAGAGCGGTGAATTTGCATTTGTACTGGGTGATATATATACAGATGCAAATATTTTAAAAGAGGCTTCAGATGCCGTGGAACAGTTGCTTGTATCCGATCCGGAGCTGACAGATGACGACAGCCGAGCATTGGTGAACTATTTCAAAGAACATACCGCAGTAAATGTTGTTGACTTTCGGACCATCTGACAGTAAAATTATTTTTATGTTCAAAGTTTTATACTTAGGATCAGATAATTTATGTTAATTTATGCAAAGGGAAGGTTTAGATACCAGAATGTCAAAAATCGCAATTGTAACCGACAGTAACAGCGGCATTACACAGGCAGAAGGAGCCCGTCGCGGAATCCATGTTCTGCCCATGCCTTTTATGATCGATGAAGTCACATACTATGAAGATATTGACCTGACACAGGAGCAGTTCTATGAAAAGCTGAAATCCGGTGCCAATATTGCCACCAGCCAGCCGTCTCCTGACAGTGTCACCAGCCTGTGGGACAAGCTTTTACAGGAATATGACGAGATCGTACACATTCCTATGAGCAGCGGTCTGTCCGGTTCCTGTCAGAGTGCCATGGCCTTTGCGGCAGATTATGATGGCAGAGTTCAGGTCGTGAACAACCAGAGAATCTCCGTAACCCAGCGTCAGTCTGCGCTGGATGCCCTGCAGCTTGCAGCAGCCGGTAAAGACGCGGCCCAGATCAAAGAATTCCTGGAAAATGATAAATTCAACAGCAGTATCTATATTATGCTGGACACCTTGTATTATCTGAAAAAAGGCGGACGGATCACTCCGGCGGCCGCAGCCATCGGTACAATGCTTCGCCTGAAGCCGGTGCTGACCATTCAGGGTGAAAAGCTGGATGCCTTTGCAAAGGCCAGAACCACCTCGCAGGGCAAAACCATGATGATCAATGCTATTAAGAAGGACATCAACGAGCGTTTCGGCGGCATGACAGAGGATAAGCACATCTGGCTGCAGATCGCTTATACCCACGACAGAGCCGCAGCAGAGCAGTTTCGCACCGAGGTAGAAGCGGAATTCCCCGGCTACGATATTCATATCGATCCACTGTCCTTAAGCGTTGCCTGTCACATCGGTCCCGGTTCCCTTGCACTGGCATGCTGTAAAAAAATCAACGTGTAATTTTTCAATGATTCTGTTACTCCCGGAAAGTAGTATTCCGGGAGTTTTCATTATCTTATCTGTTTCCCCCATCCCTTGTATTTTTTACTTTTCCAAACACAAAATCTATGGTATACTTAAGACAATAATGTGTTGATAAGGAGTTCCATTTCATGGCAAAAGACAATAATTATGATGCGTCAAGTATTACCGTTCTGGAAGGTCTGGAAGCGGTAAGAAAAAGACCCGGAATGTATATCGGCAGTGTCTCCACCAAGGGACTGAATCATCTGATCTACGAGATCGTTGATAACTCTGTGGACGAGCATCTGGCCGGATATTGTGATACGATAAAGGTGACACTGGAAGCCGACGGCTCCGCAACCGTGGAAGATAACGGACGTGGTATTCCCGTGGGAATGCACGAAAAAGGAATCAGCGCGGAGCGCCTGGTATTCACGACTCTTCATGCCGGCGGTAAATTCGATAATTCCGCCTACAAGACCAGCGGTGGTCTGCACGGCGTAGGTTCCTCTGTGGTAAATGCCCTTTCCACAAAGTTGACTGTAAGAGTCAAGAGTGGTGGCTGCATCTATGAGGACCGTTATGAAAGAGGTATCCCCGTGATGGATCTGGTGGACGGTCTGCTTCCCGTAGTGGGCAAGACCAGAGAGACCGGTACGACTATCAACTTTCTGCCGGATGACACCATCTTTGACAAGACCCGTTTCAAGGAAGATGAAGTAAAGAGTCGTCTGCATGAGACCGCTTATCTGAATCCGAAGCTTACGATCATTTTTGAAGATAAGAGAAAAGAAGAACCGGAGAAGGTTACCTACCATGAACCGGAAGGCATCATTGGCTTCATAAAAGACATGAACCGTTCCAAAGAGACCGTCCATGATGTCATTTTCTTTTCCGGTGAGAGCGAAGGCATCTCCGTGGAAGTGGCCTTCCAGTATGTGAATGAATTCCACGAGAATGTACTGGGCTTCTGTAATAACATTTATAACTCCGAGGGCGGTACCCACCTTACTGGTTTCAAGACCCAGTTCACAAATGTTATTAATACTTACGCCAGAGAATTAAATATTCTGAAGGAAAAGGATGCAAACTTTACCGGTGCCGATGTCCGGAACGGAATGACCGCCGTGGTATCCATCAAGCATCCGGATCCCCGTTTTGAAGGACAGACCAAGACAAAGTTAGATAATCAGGATGCTGCCAAGGCTGTGGCTAAGGTGACAGGTGAAGAGATCGTAAGATTTTTTGACCGCAATCTGGAGACTTTAAAGAGCATCATCGGCTGTGCGGAAAAGGCGGCCAAGATCCGTAAGACCGAAGAAAAAGCGAAGACCAATATGCTGACCAAGCAGAAGTTCTCCTTTGATTCCAACGGAAAACTTGCAAACTGCGAGTCCAGAGATCCCTCCAAGTGTGAGATCTTCATCGTAGAGGGTGACTCTGCGGGCGGCAGTGCCAAGACTGCCAGAAACCGTATGTATCAGGCCATCCTTCCGATCCGCGGTAAGATCCTGAACGTAGAGAAAGCCAGCATTGACAAAGTACTGGCCAACGCCGAAATCAAGACCATGATCAACGCTTTCGGCTGCGGATTTTCCGAGGGCTACGGCAACGATTTCGATATTAGTAAGCTGCGCTATGACAAGATCATTATCATGGCGGATGCCGATGTGGATGGCGCACATATTTCCACGTTGCTGCTGACCTTATTCTATCGTTTCATGCCGGATCTGATCTTCGAAGGCCACGTATACATAGCAATGCCTCCCTTATATAAGGCCATGCCCTCCAAGGGAGAAGAAAAATATCTGTATGATGATAAGGCACTGGAAAAATACCGCAAGACCCACAAGGGTCCCTTTACCTTACAGCGATACAAAGGTCTGGGTGAGATGGATGCCGAACAGCTGTGGGAGACCACACTGGATCCGGAACGCAGACTGTTAAAATTAGTGGAGATCGAGGATGCACGCATGGCTTCCGAGATGACAGAGCTTCTCATGGGTACGGATGTACCACCCAGAAAAGCCTTTATTTACGATCACGCTACAGATGCGGAATTAGACATCTAGTATCATAAGATCCTGAAATGTAATGTCAGAAAGACGAGGACCAGAAATGGACGACAGCAGAATTATAAAAACAGAATACTCCGAGGAGATGCAGAAATCGTTCATCGACTATGCCATGAGCGTTATTATCGCCAGAGCTTTGCCGGATGTCAGAGACGGTCTGAAACCGGTACAGCGCAGAACTCTCTACGATATGCACGAACTGGGGATCCGTTACGACCGCCCCTACCGTAAAAGTGCCCGTATCGTAGGTGATACCATGGGTAAATATCATCCCCACGGCGACAGTTCCATCTATGAGGCACTGGTAGTCATGAGCCAGGATTTCAAAAAGGGTATGCCTCTGATCGACGGTCACGGCAACTTCGGCAACATCGAAGGAGACGGAGCCGCTGCCATGCGTTATACCGAGGCAAGACTGCAGAAAGTCACCCAGGAAGCTTTTTTGGCCGACCTGGATAAAGATGTCGTAGATTTTGTACCGAATTTTGACGAAACGGAAAAAGAACCTTCCGTACTGCCCGTAAAAATTCCCAACCTTTTAGTCAACGGCTCGGAGGGTATTGCCGTAGGTATGGCGACCAGCATTCCACCTCACAATCTGGGTGAAGTTATTGATGCTGTAAAAGCGTATATGCTGAATAACGAGATCACGACAAAAGAACTGATGCGTTATCTGAAAGGACCGGATTTTCCCACCGGCGGCATCGTTATCAATAAGGATGAACTGGAAGAGATCTACGAGACCGGAACCGGTAAGATCAAGCTGCGTGGCAAGGTAGAATTCCAGAAAGGAAAAGCCGGCAAGACCAACGTGGTGATCACTGAGATTCCCTATACCATGATCGGAGCCAATATTGCAAAATTTTTATCCGATGTAGCAGCTCTGTCCGAGACAAAGAAGACCCAGGATATTGTAGATATTTCCAACCAGTCCTCCAAGGAGGGCATTCGTATCGTAATTGAATTACGTAAGGATGCAGATCCCGAGAACTTTGTAAATATGCTTTATAAAAAAACCCGTCTGGAAGATACCTTCGGTGTGAACATGCTGGCTATTGCAAACGGCAGACCGGAGACCATGGGCTTAAAGCAGATCATCAAGGCGAATGTGGATTTCCAGTTTGAAGTAGCCACCAGAAAATATACCAATCTGCTTGCCAAAGAAATGGAACGTAAGGAGATTCAGGAGGGTCTGATCAAGGCCTGCAATGTGATCGATCTTGTCATTGAAATCTTACGTGGTTCCAAAGACCGAGCCATGGCGAAGGCCTGTCTCGTAGAAGGCAAGGTGGACGGGATCAAGTTCAAATCCAAAGAGTCAAAGATCATGGCAGCCCAGCTGATGTTCACCGAGAAACAGGCGAACGCTATCTTAGAGATGCGTCTGTATAAGCTGATCGGTCTGGAACTGGAAGCATTGATCAACGAGCACGAAGAGACCATGGCGAATATCTATCGCTACGAAGACATACTGGACCGCAGAGATTCCATGGCACAGGTCATCATGAATGAACTGGATGGATTCAAAAAGGAATACAGCCATCCCCGTAAGACGGTCATCGAGAACGGTCAGGAAGCTGTTTATAAAGAAAAAGAACTGGAAGAGATGGACGTAGTCTTCCTGATGGACCGTTTTGGTTACGCAAAAACCATCGACCTGTCTACTTATGAACGGAATAAAGAAGCCGCGGATGCAGAGAATAAATACGTCTTCACCTGTAAAAACACCGGACGTATCTGCCTGTTTACCAATACCGGTCAGATGCATACCGTCAAGGTACTGGATCTGCCTTACGGCAAATTCCGTGACAAAGGTGTGCCTATCGATAATGTAAGTAACTTCAGTCAGGCCAAAGAAGAGCTGGTCTATATCACCAGTCAGAAGGAACTGAACTTATGTCAGGTAATTTTCGCCACTGCTGAATCCATGCTAAAAGTAGTGGACGGCGGAGAGTTTGACGTAACCAAGCGTACGGTTGCAGCCACCAAACTGGCGGAAGGAGATACCCTCGTAAGTGTAACAGCACTCACGGACCAGCGGAACATTGTGCTGCAGACAAAGGGCGGATTTTTCCTTCGTTTTGCTGTAGATGAGATTCCTGAGAAAAAGAAAGGGGCCATCGGTGTCCGCGGTATGAAATTATCCGACGGCGATCTGGTGGAAAATGTGTATTACACCAAAAACGCCGTGGAAACCACCATTGAATACAAGGGAAAAGAACTTGTCTTAAACAATCTGAAGCTCGGCAAGCGTGACAGCAAGGGAACCAAGGTCAGAGTATAGAGAAACGGAGAAGAAAACATATGAGAGTAATTGCAGGAACCGCAAGAAGTCTGCCGTTAAAGACCCCGGAGGGCATGGATACCAGACCCACCACCGACCGGATCAAAGAAACTCTTTTTAATATGCTGCAGACCTATATTCCGGACTGTGTGTTCGTGGATATTTTCAGCGGAAGCGGCGGCATTGGTATTGAGGCATTGAGCCGCGGTGCCAGAAAAGCATATTTTATCGAAAATGCCCCGAAGGCATTAGCATGTATCGAGGATAATCTGGCATTTACGAAAATGAAAGACCGTGCTATCGTATTAAAGCAGGATGCCTGTGCCGGGCTGACCGGCATCTACGAAAAACATGTAGATGTGATCTTCATGGATCCACCCTACGATCAGGAGCAGGAACGCAGAGTTCTGGAACAGCTGCGTTATGCAAAATATGTATCGGAGGAAACGCTGATCCTCGTGGAGGCCTCTCTGCATACGGATTTTTCTTATGTAGAGGAGCTTGGGTTTGAAGTAACCCGTGAAAAAAAATACAAAACCAACAAGCATGTATTTCTTCGCAGGAAATAATTGCAGAACGGAGACTTTATGAAAAGGGCTGTTTATACCGGAAGCTTTGATCCTATTACCAACGGACATATGGATATCATCCGCCGGGCCTCGGAAATATTTGATGTTTTAATTGTCAGTGTTTTGAATAATAAAGAAAAGACACCGTTGTTTTCTGTAGAGGAACGTGTTAAGA
>ENA-ORNT01002170-ORNT01002170.1-human-gut-metagenome-genome-assembly--contig:-NODE-2170-length-12305-cov-74.007265_pt1 | contig 12305 bp, 10 predicted proteins | sample MGYA00242120_ERZ509032 | MGnify/ENA primary metagenome ERZ509032 (study PRJEB26280, sample SAMEA2338729) | human gut metagenome | biome: human gut; feature: human-associated habitat; material: faeces...
TTTTCATTTTTCCAACTGGAGAAATATTTTTCTCCAACTAGGAAAGTGATTTTCCTGCGCTTTCTGAATCACGATGCAAAGATACGAAATCCCCCACAGTCAGTTGGGCGATGGCATGTGATGCCGTGCGATGGCGGCACATTTTTATGGTTCCCCCAGGTATTCCACGATGGCCTTCACCTGCTTGGGCGAGAAAGCCTTGCAGGTCTTGCGGTACCCCATCGCCAGGAGTTCATTCCATAGCGGGGTGCAGAGATGGATCCATGCCATCAGATGGTTGACGGCTGTGCGTGGATAACTCTCGGGAAAGTACATCAGAGCAAGTTCCTTCTTGGTGTACATACGAATCTTGAAATCATCTATCATCATAATTCAATTTACATTAAAAAATCCATTTGCATAAAAAATACTAAACTCGGTTTTTATCTACACGCCCTAGTAAGGGCAGAAGCTTTCCAGATAATACTCGCTGAAATCCTTGCATCCTGGGGGCAACTGGTGGTGTACCAGATGGGGGAGAATCTCCCTGAGTTGCAGGAAGAGGCTTTCGCCGGGCGCATCCTGATCAGGAAACATGTGGAATTCCACCTGATATTGCCGCTCGATATCAGCCAGCAGCTGCTTATCCTCGGGTTTGAGAAGCGTGGCAGAAGGAATGGCTATCGCCTTATGTCCGGCAGAAAGCATCGCCCAGCAGTCGCTGCATCCCTCCGTAATAAACAGCCTCTCGCCCGGCTTCAGCATCTTCACCACGGGAAAATTATAGATGCTGCATCGGGCACCATAGGGAAAGCGGAATCGGGGAGCCATCGGTTCCGTCTGATGTGAACCCTCCGTCTGATGTGAACCCTCTGTCTGAAATGAACCCTCCGCCTGATGTGAAGGAGAATCTGTGTCATCTGTGAAATCTGTGGGCGTTTTTTCCGCAGCCAGCCCCTTTGCCTGGGTGGGCGTCTTCCTGTAATCGAGGTTTCTGTTCTGAATCCCAATCAGCTTTCCCTCCGTGCTGAAGTATGGAATCTGCAGCCAGTTCACACCATCCCTATCCGTCCAGGATGTCAGTCTGCACCAGTTCACCACTCTCCAGTCAATCTTCCTCTCTTCGAACAGAAATCTCCTTGCCGCCTTGTTCAGCCAGGGATGCTCGAAGAATCTTGCATACCTGCTCGCATCAAAGGAGGAAGATTCTCCCGAAGAAGAACCCCCCGGATTCTCTCCCGAACGAGAACCACCGGAATCCTTTCCCGAATGAGAACCACCGGCAGAAGAGGCTTCGGAGGAAAGGGAAGAGGCAGAACCCTCTCTCTTCCTGCCATCTTCCAGATAAACCCCATTCACCTCCGCGAGCCATCGGCAAGCCGAGAGGAAATCCTTCCCCAGGTATTTCATCACAAGGTCGATGGTGCCCACGGAATTACCCATGCAGACATAGCAGCGGCAGCTGTTCTTCCTCGTGTTGAACGAGAGGCTGGCGTGGTGGTCGTCATGAAAGGGGCAGAGTGCCTTGTGCCGCTCCACCTTTATCCCCATCTGTTCCGCAACCCTCTCTATCGGCAGATCGCGCAGTTTCTGAATTTCATATTTCTGCATAAAAACTATTTTTTTACTTTATCCCTTATCCTTTCCTGCCGGTATTCCCATCAGATATTCCCTTGTCTTCGTATAAAGCCCCGTCTGGGCAGAATAGGTGATGAATTTGCGGTTCTTCCATACGTTAAGCTGATGCTTGGTGCCCTCCTTGCTCTTGCCAAGGCTCAAGCGGAGAGCTTCCAGCTGTAGCTCGTTGAATGATACTTCCAGATGGTCAAGCATATTCTTGGGACCGGTTTTCTGCACCTCCTCCTGCACATCGCCACACTTGAACATGTCGCCAAATACCTTCACTTTCGACCACAAGTCATAATAGCAGAACCATATCACGAACTCGCCGATGGAGCGTGTCCACGTCTGGTCGTTCAGAATCCATAGCACGGCTCCCTTCTTCCATGCCGAAAAGATGCTGCGGTGGGAAAGCTCCCAAAGCATGTCATCATCGGCAAGATCGGCAAGCCTTGCCATTTCTTCTGCCAGCTGGTCGGCCACCTTGTTGAGCTTCTTCACCACAAAACTGCCCTTACAGTTGTCCAGGCGCAGCAGATAGCTGTCCATCTTCTTCAGAAATTCCGCATCATACGTTCCCTGTCGTGGAATCTTGCCACTACGCTCGCCACGAGCCTTGTAGGCGAAAGGGATACGACCGAAGAAACCATTGGTGAGGTCTTTCTTGTAGAACTGTCGGGCAGCCTCGGGGGTAGAAGTGAAGGTGAGGTTCACCCTGAGCACGGGATTGCCCGTTACGCCATCTGCCGTGGCGCGCAGGGCTCCGGCACGCTGACGGTCGTAGATGTTTCTTACCATCTGGCTTACCTGCTTATGGCCGCCACACATTCTATCCGCCATTTCAACTTCGGGCAGATTGATGTATTGCGTGCGCTCGCCCAGTTTTTCGCACGCCATGGCATTCTGGATAAAGGCAGGATTGGTGACATCGGCTGGTGGAAACCAGAAACTCACGTCCGGACGTTCGGGCTTTTCCTTGTTGGCGCCCTTGGTCTTCATCTGTCGCTGCCAGTCCACGAGTTTTTTGAACTCAGTCTCATCATGCTTGCGAAAAGTGCGCATGATAGCCTCTACCAAATGCCCCAATTGTGCCTTTCCGATACCCGAAGGACCAATCAAATGCCCCATCTGGCCGCACATTTCATAATATTTGTTGTCGGAATACATGAATCTTACATCCGTGAGATGAGCGGCAAGAGCCGGAATTGCCATCGGAATGAGCACTTCACGCATGTCTTTTGATGCCTGCGATAGGGCAAATTTCACAAATTCTGTGCCTTTGCAGGGTTTGGGCATCGCCGGAGCGGTATTGCTGAAAATGTTGTAAATCATTGCTTTTTAGAGAATTAAATTAAAAACTTGATGTTGTTTTCTGATTGCCGCAGTCTCAGTCTCAGAGTCTCAGTTATTTTTCATGTGGTCTCGCTTTCTATATATGTTATATATAACTAATTAATAATCAATAAGTTATAAACGCTTAAGAAGCGGGTTCGAAGTTGGATTGTGACATTTATCCTAACTGAGACTGAGACGTGAGACTGTTTTGAAGAGGAAATGAGGGTAGGGATAATCCTGTTACCAACCTCCCCGAAGTCCCCATTTCCTCTAGAAAGCCTCAACTCCGTTTATCTGTCATCACTCTTGCCGCTAATGATGCGCAGCTCGTCGGCGGCACCCTGGCAGAAGTCCTGGAAGGTGAAGCGCTCTGAGAACGGCGGGCGGTTGAAGGTAGGGTAGAGCGTACCGTCTTTCTTCCGGTTCACGTTGATGTACGTTCCTTCATACACGTGGGGATTTCTCTGCACCACCATCTGCAGTTTCTTCTCCTGGTCATTCTGCACAAAGGTGAAGTGATCTTCTCCATCGTGCGTAATGGCTCCATCCAGATACTCGCCAACGGCCATGCGCCCTGGCTCCTTAGTCATCAACTTGAGGTCGATACCCAATTCTGTGTTGGGGTAGAAATTATTGAATTTTAAATTCTGTGCCATAAGCTTATCAGAATTTGGGCGGTTAGGCCATCTGCTTAGCCCATAGCGTAAGATGGTCAAAAACTGAATTGTTCAGCTTCTGACAATGGGGTAAATAATGCTGATTTTGTTACCAAAAAACTATAAAATGGTAACAAAAAAGTGGTAACAAAAAAATGGTAACAAAAAACAAACCCGAAACTCTGTATGGCATACAGAATTTCGGGATAAAAAAAACAAAAAAAATATCGATATGGTAACCGAAATGGTAACCTTGTTCATTTATATGTTCGACGAAGATTTTTTATATGCAACTCTTTTTTATACGCAACTCTTTTTTATACGCATCTTGAAGAGCTATATCTCTAATGTCAATATCTTCATCATTTTCTTTTCGTAGGACTGGTAGTTCTTTATTGTAATCTAAAATAAATAAAATAATATTGATTTTCCTTTCAGCACTCTCATCCAATCTGGCGGTGTTGCTACTACGGTTTTTCCCAAATTGTTTTTTAACGATAGATGAAGCCGAAACGCCTTTCTGCTTATCCATATAAGATTGCTCGAGAATACGCTTGGTTAATTCAGTTAGAATAGCCAAAGGTTTCCCTATCCATCTAATGTTACAATTCCTGTTTTCTCCATCAAACAAATGTTCGAAATCTTCTGCATATCTTGGCTCTTCTATCCATTTCCATTCTTGCATTTTTATCATAACAAGATTTATCCGTTTCACTCTTGTTTCTTGATTCTTACAATTATAATGGAACGTAGGATACTCTTCTGAACTTTTACAATTCTTCTTTGGGTGATTATTTTTCTTAGACGATAGAGTTTCATTAATTTCTTCTGTTAGATTTGATTGCGAAACGAAATACTCTTTCATCCATCCCATCATCTCCTCTGTATATTGATTTACCGACTCCTTCAACTTGATTTCTATTGCAATACAGGTTGATTGGTTATTACATTTCCACATTTTATGAATACTTTCATGCAGAGTTCTTTGTAGTTTTCCTCTATAATGAGAATGGTTGACAGCATTAATACCAAACATAATGGTATATAATAACATAGCAACCTCTGCTTGACTTGTTGCGACTTCTGCAAGAGTATTATCTTGTTCTCGATAAATAGCTAAAGAATTGGTCCACATATCTTTGCAATAATCTGCATCTATATCGCCATCACTTAATATTATGTCTAGTTCTTTTGCTGCATCAACAAACAAATTCTCGGTAGAGATAATGATTTCAGGATATTGCTGAAGAAACACATCACGAACTTCACGACATAGCCTGTAAAAGATGTGATTTCTGAAATGTTCTTTCAGTTTATCTCTTTGGTTTTGTTGGAATCTCTTTGTCATCTTTTCTTTCTTTTACTTTGTGGAACACCTCATCCAGCCATTTAATCAAATCAAAATCGCTAGTTTCAATTTCTGGAGTCATATATTCCTTATAATTGCTGATAACTATATCATTCATCGGATATTTGGCTATGATATTTTCGTTGCATGTATACTCGCCATAATTGCGAAATTTCACAACCAAATCAAACGCATTATCGCTGCTATAACCTACTACAGCAGAAAGTTGTTTCAGCTTATCAGTTTTAGAGCCTGTACCTAATTTCATAGTTGTGGTGGCACTTAGAGCTCCATATGTTTCTAATATCTTTGAGCGCATTTCCATCTCCTCCGTCAACTCTTTTGGAATTCTTGTCGTAGGACAATGTTTAGTATTTACATATTTGAATGTAAACTCTTCAATTATATCTCCGTAATCAATAGTTCTACAATCAATAAAATCTTCAAATTGAGTTCTTATAGTTTTTTCTTTTATCGTAGTATGTATGCCCATGCTGCTATATAACTTTTCATTAAAAAAAGTCTCTAGACTAAGTTTAATGGTTTTTGTATTTCTGTCCCATGCCGATGATTTTTCAATGGCAATTTGGCATCTCTCATCGCGATAATCTATGATTACATATGCATATGGATAACTATACTGAGAAGTACCAATACAATCCTGTACTTCTTTTTCAGTACTATCAGGCAATTTATAGATTGTAACATTTTCCTTATTATGGATTCTTATTAAGGCAATACCATTTTCGTTTCTAAGAACACGATTGGGAATATGCTCTTCTCCCTCTCCACGTCTGGTTCGATTTATACTCAACTCGCTTCCCTTTTTCCCAATAATCTTGCCCAGGTAAAAGTTAGGAAACAAGGATACTGGCTTATCTTTCTCTTCGTTTTCATCAAAATCAAACTGTGGGACGACAGTTAAACCAATGTTGTGAATAATGTATTCGCTCATTCTTTTTAAGATTTTAAGATTTTATCAATATATTAATATCTCTCCTTGAAGAAGGATAGGGGATAGAATTATTCTATTTCCCCCATCACTCTTCCTAGAACTGTGTTTCTATAGGTGTTGAAGATGTTAGGCTTCAGCATCATGTAGTTTGGCAAGCTCTCAAGATATTCCAACTCAAACACAAGGCGTGGGTCTTTGTCGTCTGACTCTGGATGAATCTCAGCCTTGCTGCCTATGCGGGCTATGCGGATGAGATACAAGTCCTTGACACCCTTGCCCTTGATGTAAGGCATGAAATAGTAAAGCTTGTTGAGCGCAACAGTCGATGGGAAAGACTTGGTCTTACCTGTATAGTAAATCTTTGTCTGACCACCATCTAGGAAATAATCTGTATTATCTTCCTTGACAAAGCCTACCAAGAGACTTTTGTTCATATCCAAGGTGTAGCTCTTCTTCGGCTTATTTATTTTCAACTCAGGTTCCATTTCTGAGAATAAACCAAGATTCAACTTTGGTTGAGAATCTCGCTTAATATCTATTGGATGAGTAGAAACTGGTTCTTTTTCGAAGATGAAGCGATAAAGACTCTTGCCAATCTGCTGTACGATTCCACATACCAAAGCATTACCCATCAGGAAGGCTCTTCGACCATCCGTAACATCAGGGTGTAAGGTGTGATTGTCCGGGAACATGTTCAGACGCTCCAGTTCAATAGGAATCAAGCGACGGTAGCGGCCGGAAGGTGTCTTGATGACATGCTTGAAGCGTGATGCCGCAGCACCTCCCTCGCCGGTGATAATCGTACGTGAAGGCTTATCCAGGGAATCAGGGAAGGCCATTCCGCCCTCAGAGAAAAGATACTTGAAACCTTCCTTGGTAGTGCGTTCTATTTTCTTTGCACCCTTTTCGTATTCCCATCTTGCTACTTCTTCTTCCGGAATAAAGAACTCCTCCGGGACCAGGGACTCATCAACGATATTGCCGCCAAGTGTCATAACTGGGCCATCATAAACCGCCTCTGCATCTACTGAATATACGCAACGGTTGCGCATGATACCGGCATTTCCAAATGGACTGTCTTTTCCTTTCTTGTTGAAATTGTCAGAAACCTCCTTAATAGTTCCTTCTATCTCGAATTCAGAGATGGTTTTGTCTTTTGGCTTAAAAGGAAAAGCCTTTGCCAGTACGCCTTCATAAAGCACCCAATCCTTCAACTCTTGTACTTGTCTTGAAACATTTGAATTCTCACGGTAACCGACAATATAAGTACGGCGTCTGCGCTGAGGCATTCCGTATTCTGCTGCGTTGATTACTCGCCATTCTACAGTATAACCTAGGTCAGCAAGTGAAGCAAGGATGATTGCAAAATCACGTCCACGCTGCTTGGCTGGCGAGCCGAGCAAACGGTCAACATTTTCAAAGAAAATATAGCTTGGACGATTATCTCCCTTCTCATTCAGTATACGATAGATTTGCCACCAAAGCACACCTTTCTTACCCTCAATTCCGCCAGAACGGCTAAGAGTTGAAGCTACGGAATAATCTTGGCATGGAAAACCGCCAACCAGCAAGTCATGATCAGGAATGTCTGCTGTTGGTACAGTATTAATATCTTGGTTGCTATGACCCTTTGAGCCAAAGCGTGCTCTATAGACGAGCGAAGCATCTTGGTGCTTGGTTGATGGTTCCCATTGGTTGTTCCAGATGGTCTTATAGGCATCAGATGCTCCTTCCAGTCCAATGCGGAAACCTCCTACACCGGCGAAAAGCTCTACTACCTTTATTGTATTTTTAGACATATTTATATGTATGGAATTTCTTGTAATTTTTTAGCAATATATGAACCCTTGAGCCAGAAAAACTGTGGTAACATTCTAATGCCATTCACGCTTTCTGTTCTGGTTTTCTCTGTCGAAATATCTGCACCTCCTCGGAAGAACACTTTATATTCGGAACTCTTAGGGAAGTTTGGCGCTCCCATATAGGAACCGCTATTGTTCATACGTTTGTTTCCTTTTTTGTCATATACGTATTCCCATTCCAGTTCGTTTCTATGAATCAGATTTCTGGAATCCTCCCAAGTGCGGCGAACTTCATTTTCTATGAAATCTTCATCAAAGGCAAAGCGTTTAAAACCTTCAAAAACAGTCTTGCTCGGGTCTTTACTATCATGCTCACAGAAGATAGGGCAGAGGAAGCTGTGCTCACAGAAGTAATCGTACACATCAGAATCTTCAAAGTCTGCATCTCTATCTGCCCATTCTTCAAAGTCGATGTGCTTGAGTTTCATGTCCTCTGTTCTTCCACCTTGGGGGGTAATCGTGATGGTCTTTGCTATGATACCGGCTTTGTTGAAGTCTGAGATTTGATTTAACCTATTGCAATCGGTTCCGAACATACGGATAATGCATTTAGCTGAAATATCCTTGACTTTAGCATTAATTCCAAGCATTTCTCTTAGCTCAGGCAGAGTCTTACCCTTATACTTTAATGTAAGTTCATGGCAACGAGCATCCAGCTGGGCGAAACTTGAAAAAGATTCTTTCAGTACGATTTCGTTTTTTGCTCTGCTTTTGTTAAAATGCCCCCGCACGATGTAATCAACAAAAGTCTGTTTCAATCTGTATCGGGGCTTTTGGTAAGAGCCTGTTGCTGTGCGCTTGAATCCTGGTACTAATTCTATCAGCAAGAGATTGGGACGAAGAAGGTGAGTGAAACCAACCAGTTGTTCGTTGCGCTTTTCTTCATCCTGATAATCATGATAAACCTGTTGCAGGTGGCTACTGACAATCTCCCAGTCGTTTTGCAATTTGTCTTTTTCTTCTTGCGAGAAAGAATTGTAGCAGTAGTCAACAATAGGAAACTTAGCATAGCCGGAAGCAGGCACAACTTCGTATGATTTATATTCGTAGAAGATTATTAATAGCCGTTCCGATTTTTCCCAAAAATGTGATGTGTCGAAGTCTGTCTGTATCGGAGGTTCAAAGGTAACATGTGTAATACTAATACCTTCTTTAGCGCCTAGATGCACATTATATTCTTCACCTGTTTTTCCGATTACATGCTTCTGTTCTCTTTTGGGTACACGAACTCCGGTGGTCTTAACTTCCGTAAGAACACCATCAATCTCAATATCACATTCCTGTTTGCAGTCTTTTTTGTAACCGAAAACAGATTGTTCTATTACGTCTCCAGCGATACCTGTAATCTTTTTACTTTCTAAGGTACGAGCAAACTGGTGGGATTTGTCAACCTCACCTAGAGTCTTGCCCTTTGCTCCTTCAAGTAGAGTATAGACTTGTTCTTTCGTAAATTTTCTATCTTCTGATACAGCCATCAGCTTATGTTGTTTAATACGATATTAAGTATATAATCATTATTTAGCCAAAAACATTTGGGCTGCACCCTGTTGCCTTGTGGGGTTAATACGGCTTGCCCTTTAGTTCCGTGTGGTCGTATGTGGCAGATTCCATTTGCTTTGCTCGTTATGAAATGGTTATAGTCACCCTCGCAAACTTTCTGCTTTGTATCTTCCCAGAGATTCTTAGCCTCCACTAAATCGTTGTATGGCATATTCCAAAAGAATACTTTAACGAGTTTCATCTTTCTCTTATCTCCATCAGGAGATTTTCGGAATACGACAAACAGGAATTTGCCAGAGAGTTGCTTGTGCCACTCTGAATCTTCCCATTCTTCATTTATGATATCCACAAATCTGATGTATGGAAAAGACATGGACTCAATATTTTTATCACGATTTGCTTCTAACACTATCGTTTTCAAAGAAATGTTAGCATTTTCAAATTCTTGTATTTTGCGTGTCTTTATATTGAATATAGCCCGGCAGACATTATATGCTAAATCTTTGGCTTTTACATTTAATTTTACCTTACGTTTTTTTCCTATTTTCTCAACAGTCTTACCATAGAATGGTTCTACACGTCTTATGACAAGTTGCTCAAATGTTTCTTTTGGCTTATAACAATGTAGCGATTTTACAATCTTATCCGAAGCGAATTTCTTCTGAAGCTTTTCTAATCTTTTTGGAGTGATATTTAATTGATGATTTATTCCCTCATCAAGAAAAGAGTCCAGGATAATCTTGTTCATATATCCCGTTTTGAGCGAGTATGCTCTTTGTTGTGCCCGCTCGTTAGTGCCGGGTTGGTCGCGCATATTTTCCTTTGCTTTACTGCCTTTCATGCATGCTGCAAGATAGAGAGTATCACCTTCTGTTAGCTCATGTGCTTGCCCGTGTAGAATTTTGGTATGTATAAAGTTCCAATCATCTTTGATAATCTTCAGGTCATCTTTTGGAAACTTCCAATTACGAATCAACTTAAATACCATATCCACGGGATTTACATTAGCTTCATGAAGATAAAACATCAGAAGAAGTAATTTGTTTTTCCTCCAGAAACTACTGGTTTCAAAAGTCTTTTTTGCTTCCTCTATATAATTAATGATATTGAGTACAAGCCGTTCTTTTGCAGCCATACTCTTATCAGTTTTAAGCTCCTTTAATGGCGTACATTTGAGTTCCAAACCAGCCTCTTTAAAGTCTGGTTCTGCAACTGAGTTTGGTTTATAGCCATAATGAAACTCTTCCACGGCTTCGCCTAAACCGCCCTTTCCGTGAGGGGCAATTGCTTCAGGATGCAACTCTCTCAGCGAATGACCAAGCAATTTCTCGCCATGTTTAAGAATCGAGTTGGCGTTTTTGGGATTATATGTTTTTTTTGCCATGTTTCCAGTTTTTATATTTTGAATCTACCGTGTTGTCGTTGTATTTGGGAATAGGATTCCCTTACATTCGCTTCACATGCAGACCTTAGACAATCTGCAAAAGTACAAAAAACTTTTAAAACTTTGCTTTTTATCACTTTCTTTAACGCAATTCTTTGGAAATTCCTTATCTTTCCTTTCTTTTCCCCCTTCTTGTACATCGTCATCTCTGCTCTATGGTAAATCACCACGAGTTGATCCTGTTCTTCACAGATTCGCACACGATGTCGCTGTCGGCGAAGCGATGATTCAACAGCTCCTCGCAGAATGCCCGGTACCACAGTTCTACCTTTTATGCCGCAAAGTTAAGATTATTATTTGGAATAAGCAAAGTTTTTGGGGCTTTTTCTTGGCGGTTTATCAGAAAATGAGTAGTTTTGCGGGCGTGAATATTCTCTGTAATAAGAGAATCAAATCTTCCTGATGATGAGGGAATCTGTTCCTGATGATGAGGAAATCTGTTCCTGATGGGGGAGATTGAGATAAAACAAAATATGAATCATAACGAAAATAGCGAAGAGATGAATCAAATTACGATGCTCGGAACGGGAAATGCTACGGTTTCCCAGATTTATAACACCTGTTTTGTGCTCCAGACTTCCAGCACCCTGATGCTGGTGGATGCGGGCGGAGGAAACGGAATACTGGCGCAGCTGAAGAAGGTGAATGTTCAGATTTCTGACATTCATCACCTCTTCGTTACCCATGCCCATACCGACCATGTGCTGGGGGTAATCTGGGTAATCCGAATGGTGGCACAATGTAAGGGATACGAGGGATTGCTCCATGTGTATGGCAACGACAAGGTGATGAAGGTGATCAAGACCATCATCGACATGATTCTTGCCAAGAAGCAACTGGCTAAGGTGGCTGAAAGGGTGGTGTTCCATCAGCTGGAAGATGGCGATTGTTTCGAGGTGGGGGATATGAAGCTGGAATGCTTTGATATTCAATCTACTAAGGAAAAGCAGTTTGGATTCCGGGCTGAGTTGCCAGGAACTTCAGAAGATAATGCTTCTGAAGATAATCATGCTAAGCCTTTGGTCTTGGCGTGCCTGGGCGATGAGCCTTATAACGAGCAGAACCGCCGCTACATAGAAGGGGCGGACTGGATGATGTGCGAGGCGTTCTGCCTTTATGCCGACCGAGATACGTTCAAACCTTACGAGAAATGCCACAGCACGGCGCTTGATGCCGGAAAACTGGCGGAGGAACTGGGGGTGAAGAATCTTATCCTGTATCATACGGAGGAGAAAACGCTCGCTACCCGTAAAGAAAATTATACCCGTGAAGCTGCCAAGAACTTCAAGGGTAGAATCTTCGTTCCGGATGATTTGGAGGTGATAGAGCTGTAGGATTTTCTTTGTCCCACAGATTTCTTTGTCCCACAGATTTCACAGATTTACACAGATTCTTGACCTGTTCGGTTTTTGGATAAAAAGGCACGCAGATTTCGCAGATTTTTTTGTTTGGATATTTGGGGGATTCTCCTCCCGTTTATGGCAAGAATGAATCTGTGTAAATCTGTGGTATCTGTGGGACTTTTGAAGAGACTCACTTTCCCTGTCTTTTTTAATACGCTTCTCCCTGCTCTATTTCTTCCTGCGTGATGCGCTTGCGGTCGATG
>ENA-ORNT01002171-ORNT01002171.1-human-gut-metagenome-genome-assembly--contig:-NODE-2171-length-12305-cov-6.836571_pt1 | contig 12305 bp, 9 predicted proteins | sample MGYA00242120_ERZ509032 | MGnify/ENA primary metagenome ERZ509032 (study PRJEB26280, sample SAMEA2338729) | human gut metagenome | biome: human gut; feature: human-associated habitat; material: faeces...
CCAGGACAATCAGGATCACAACAGACAAAATAATTTTGTAGTAATTTGAAAAAATTTTCTTCATAGCTGCTCCTTTCATTCTACATTCAGGAATGTATATCCCCAGTCCGGATCATCGATATATCTTGTGCCTATCTGCTGATATGCAGGTTCTCTTTCTGCATGATGTTTTTGCTCCTTAATTGTACTTGATAATGATATCATTATACAATTGAGCAATCGGAAAAGCAATTGAGCGGATGGAAACCTTCCTCTTCATTAACCATAACGAAAGATTTTGCACTATTTGTTACAAATCCGTTGAAGATTTATACTTATTTGCATTTTCAGAATAGCATATTTCAAAAAACGAGACATCCCTTCCGAACCGAAAAGCAAAAACTAAGGCAAAAATGGGTGAAAACGACATTCTATTTTGGGTTTTCTTATTATATAATGATGCCAGGGTCAAAAGGTCTAAGCCCACATGAGCTTGCTCATATGTGGGTGAAAGACCTTAGGACCCGCCCCGATATGAGCATAAAAGTGGGATGATAATCCCACGATATGCGAATATAGGGTAGGATTGTGGGAGTGCGTAGCACGAAACAATCCGTAGGCATCAATGAATGGAGAGTATAACATGCGTATTCTTATTTGCGATGACGATTTACTGATTGTAGAAAAACTGCAAAAATATCTGAAAAGCTATTTCAGTCATCTGCACCTGAGCTGTCCGGAGATCGTCTGCTTTTCAGACGGGGAGTCCCTGCTTGCGGATCCGGGAGACAAGGATATCCTTTTTCTCGATATCGAGATGCCGGGGCTTGACGGAATCTATGTAGGAAACGAACTGAAAAAGAAAGATAAAGATATTATCATTTTTATTATTACTTCTTATTCCGAATATCTGGATGAAGCCATGCGGTTCCATGTATTCCGTTATCTGTCCAAGCCCATAGACAAGAAGCGTCTGTTCCGGAATCTGAAGGACGCTCTGGATCTGTATCATTCCAGACTGGTGAAGGTGCCTATTGAGACCAGGCAGGGCGTACACGTTCTTCCGGTCTCTTCTATCATTATGGTGGAGGCACAGGGGAAAAAAGTGATCGTCCACACCACGACGCAGGACTTTGAAGCCATCCATACCATGCCATACTGGCTGGAGCTGCTGCCTTCCAACCGCTTTTTTCAGACGCACCGGAGTTTTATTGTCAACTATGAGCACATTACCGACTTCGACCGTATGCTGGTGCATCTGGCGAACGGTCAGTTTGACGCTTATCTGACGAAACGGAAATACAGCGCCTTTAAAGAAGCCTATCTTCTCTATTTGGAAAGTACGAGGTAACTTATGGAAAATGCTTTTTCTCTTATTTTTGCATTTCTGGTGGAAGCCATCATTCTTCTGCAATATGCCAGCCGGCTATTTTCTCCGAAACGCTCCCTGTCCGGCAGGCTTGTCGTGCTGAGCCTTTTATATACCTGCCTGTGTGCCGCAGCCTTTTTTAACATCAAATGGCTGAATATGCTTTGGTATCTGTTTGCTAATTTTCTGTTTCTGGTCACACAATACAATGTCAAATGGCGCGCAGCTGCCTTCCATTCCGCATTGCTTGCTGCTGTCATGGGAATGTGCGAGCTGATCGTATATAGCATCATCGCCCGGACCGCTCCCCATTTTTATATGCAGATGAGTTCTTTCCACAATACCCTTCTTTTTATCCTGTGCAGCAAGATTTCTTTTTTTGCAGTCATTTATCTGCTTACGCATTTGTTCAAAAGTCTGCAGGAAACAACGGATCCCTACGATAACTCTGTTTTGCTGCTGATGATCATTCCCGTCACATCGATATTCATCATGCTTACTTTTGTGGGAATGGGTGATCAGTATACATTGACTCCCGGGACGAACCGGATGATCTCTCTCAGTGCCTTTTTCCTGTTACTTATGAATCTGCTGGTATTTGGAATCAATCAGTACAATCGGGAAAAAAATCGGAAATATACAGAGGTGCAGCTGTTACTGCAGAAGGAAACAGATTTTACGGAATATTATAAGATGCTGCTTTCGCAGAGCGAAAACCAGGCAATTCTCATTCATGATATTAAGAAGCATTTGCAATCCATTGCATCTCTGAACGAGCAGAATGCCCCGGACAAAGTCAACGCCTATATTAACGAACTGCTTCTCTCTTCGGATTTCAAAGAGTCCGCCCGCATCTGCGACAACGAACTTCTGAACGCCATTATGGCAAGGTACAGGCGGCAGTGTACTGAACAGGGAATCAGTTTTACCGCTGACATCCGCAGTGGTGTACTGCATTTTCTGCCGGACAGTGACCTTACTTCTCTTTTTTGCAATTTGCTGGATAATGCCATGGAAGCTGCCGGGAAAGTTCCCGACGCTTATATCGAAGTTAATGGCAGCAAGCGGGAAAATACACCTTTTGTTCTGATCACAGTGGTCAATTCCTGCCGCGTAAACCCTTTTAAAAATGATGCGGCAGATCCAGCCACTACCAAAGCGGATAAGCGTTCTCACGGCTTCGGGCTGAAAAGCATCCGCAAGATCTGCGAAAAATACCACGGGGATATCCAAATGTACTATAATGATGCTACTCTGACCTTCCACACGGTGATAACGCTCCGGGGATAGGTTCCCTTATTCCCACATTCCCGTCACGAAGCACATCAGTGCCGCCCAGGTATATAAGGGATAGAAAAGCGCCTGATCATCCACGCCGTCTTTTAGGATTTTCTGTGCTTCTTCTCTGGTCAACAATAAAAAGCCGTCAAAGCATTCCGTACCTACGGCACCTTCCTGGCTTACCTTCGGCATTTCTTCCCTGTTCAGCGTGATCTGCACCAGTGCATTGCTCTCGTCCGTCATGCCCGGGGTGCTGAATACCAGGGGATTCACCAGACGGATGCTGTCACTCTCTTCCAGTGCGATGCCGGTCTCTTCCCGCAATTCCCGGATGGCTGCATGGAATACGGGATTTTCCTGTGCTGCATCCTCCGGATCTAACAGTCCTGCCGGAACGCTTAACAGGAACTGTCCCGCCGGGTAACGATATTCACGGCTTAAGCAGAGTCTCGGCTCCTGTCCGCTGATTTTTAGGATTACGACACAGCTCACCGCATCCGGAAGCATCTGTTTAAATTCTTCGTCATTTTTTACTGCCGCCAGATTCTCAATGCTTCTTCTGGTGGCATCGAAATAATGTTTTCCCGGCTCATATTGCAGATCAAATACCTTGATGAATCTGCTGTCATAGACGGTCTCTACCTGTTCTTTTTTTATGATCGGTCTGTTCTCCATTTTCATTTCCTCTTTCCAGTCTGCAGAGGACCTGTTCATAACGTCTCTCCGCCTTTTTCCAGTGGATCAGCTTATGCCACCCTTGCACATAATCCGGTCTGCGGTTCCGGTACTGTAAATAATAGGCATGTTCCCACACATCTATCAGCAATATCGGTGTATATAATCTCAGATCCGGCACATCCTGGTTCGCTGTGGTCAGGATCATAAGGGTACCGTCCTGATCACTCACAAGCCACGCCCATCCGGAACCGAATACTCCTATGGCACTCTGCGACATCTGCTCTTTCCATTGTCTCACCGATCCGAAATCACGGATCAGTGCCTCTTCCAATGTTCCGCAGGGTTCCTGCCCCACAGGGCTTCGCATGCTGTCAAAATACAGCTGATGGTTGTATACGCCGCCACCGTTATTGTGAATACTTTCCCGGGCTTCCTCCTGCAAGGATGCAAGTTTATTATCCTCCGAAGTAAGCAGTTCCGTCAAGGTCATTTGCTGTAACTGAGGATAATCCGCGAGAATTGCATTCAGCTTGTCCACATAGGTCTGATAATGCTTATCATGGTGAAAATGCAGTGTCTCCTCATCCAGTACCGGAAGCAGGGCATCATATTCGTAGGGCAGGGGCTGTGCGACAAAAGGATAATGTTCTTCTAACATGAGACTCCAATCCGCCTGCGGGATACAGGCTTGCGATCATACAATATTTACCATACGCCTATTATATGCCGCACTTACGGATTTTATTTTCGGATTTGCACTTTTGCAGTCAGCGTTCTTCTCTTTTTGACATAAATCAAGCAGGAGAGAAAATTTATTAAATATTCCCTCCTGCTCAATTCCATTTTTTATATTTTTACAGCTGTGCAATATCCACCAGTGTCAGTTCCTTGCAATCGTTCATATGCTCCATGCTGGTCACGAGAGCATTGGCGGTGTCCATTGCGGTGATGCAGTAGATACCGGTCTCGATAGCGGTACGGCGGATCAGGAAACCGTCTCTGGTCTTGTCACGGCCCTGGGTAGGGGTATCGATGACAAGGTCGATCTTGTGTCCCAGGATCAGATCCATCACGGTCGGGGATTCCTGAGAGATCTTGTTGACCTTTCTCGCCTTCACACCTGCTTCATTCAGAGCAGCTGCGGTACTTCTGGTAGCATAAATGGTGTATCCCAGCTTTTCGAAGCGTCTTCCGACTTCAATGGCTTCACCCTTATCCGCATCCTTCACGGTGATGATCATGTTCTTATACTTGGGCAGTTCTACGCCTGCTCCCAGGAATGCCTTGTACAGCGCCTCATTGAAGGTCTTGGCAATACCCAGGCACTCACCGGTGGACTTCATCTCCGGTCCTAAACTGATCTCGGCACCGCGGATCTTCTCGAAGGAGAACACGGGCATCTTGATGGCAAAATACTCTGCCTCAGGCTGTAAGCCGGGCTCGTATCCAAGCTCACGGATGGTCTTGCCGATGATCACTTCGGTCGCCAGATCCACGATAGGAATACCGGTTACCTTGCTGATATAAGGTACGGTACGGGAAGAGCGGGGGTTAACCTCAATGACATATACTTCCTCACCGATGGCAATGAACTGGATATTGATCAGTCCCTTGACATGCAGTGCCTTTGCCAGTCTTCTGGTGTACTCTGCGATCTTCTCTTTTACTACTTTATCAATGGTCGGAGCCGGGTATACGGAGATACTGTCTCCGGAGTGGATACCGGTTCTCTCGATATGCTCCATGATACCGGGGATCAGGATATCGGTACCGTCGCATACAGCATCAACCTCGATCTCCTTACCCTGTAAATACTTATCTACCAGGATCGGGTGATCCTGTGCGATACGGTTGATGATCTCCATGAATTCTTCGATCTCTTCATCGGAGATAGCGATCTGCATGCCCTGTCCGCCCAATACATAGGAAGGACGTACCAGTACGGGATAGCCCAGTCTGTTGGCCACCGCCTTAGCTTCCTCTGCGGTGTATACGGTACCGCCGGCTGCACGGGGGATCTCGGTCTCTTCCAGAATCTTGTCGAACAGTTCTCTATCCTCAGCGGCATCTACATCCTCCGCCTTGGTGCCTAAGATAGGCACGCCCATCTTCATCAGGCTCTCGGTCAGCTTGATAGCGGTCTGTCCGCCGAACTGTACCACAGCACCATCGGGATGCTCAATATTTACGATAGATTCCACATCTTCCGGAGTCAAAGGCTCGAAATACAGCTTGTCCGCAATATCGAAGTCGGTACTTACAGTCTCCGGGTTGTTGTTGATGATAATGGTCTCATAGCCTGCCTTGGAAAATGCCCAGGTAGCATGTACGGAACAATAGTCGAACTCGATACCCTGTCCGATACGGATAGGACCGGAACCCAGTACCAGGACTTTCTTGCGTCCGGTGGTCTCCTTGGCTTCGCACTCGCCGCCGAATACGGAGTAATAATAAGGAGTGGAAGCTGCGAACTCTGCGGCACAGGTGTCTACCATCTTGTAAACAGCCTTAATGCCGTTGTCATAACGCATCTTCTTGATCTCTTCCTCGGTCTTGCCGGTCAGTCTTGCGATGACGTTATCCGGGAACTCGATTCTCTTGGCTTCCTTCAGCAGTTCCACTGTCAGAGGCTGTGTCTCCAGTGCATGCTCCATCTCGGTCAGAATGGCGATCTTGTCAATGAACCACAGGTCGATCTTTGTAATGTCGTGGATCTGTTCATAACTGATGCCCTTACGGATTGCTTCAGCGATCACATAGATTCTCTGGTCATCCACGATCTTCAGACGCTCTAACAGTTCCTCCACAGACAAAGTGCTGAAATCATAGCTGCGCAGGCAGTCCACATGCTGCTCCAGGGAACGGATGGCCTTCATCAGTGCTCCCTCGAAGTTATTGCAGATACTCATAACCTCACCGGTTGCCTTCATCTGTGTGGTCAGAGTACGTTTTGCAGTGATAAATTTATCGAAAGGCAGTCTGGGAATCTTTACTACACAGTAATCCAGTGTCGGCTCGAAGCTGGCATAGGTCTTGTGGGTAATGGCATTTTTGATCTCATCCAGAGTAAAGCCCAGTGCGATCTTCGCTGCTACCTTCGCAATGGGGTAACCGGTCGCCTTACTTGCCAGTGCGGAAGAACGGCTGACACGGGGATTCACCTCGATAACACAATATTCAAAGCTGGTGGGATGCAGTGCAAACTGTACGTTACATCCACCGGTGATCTGCAGTTCGTTGATGATCTTCAGAGCGGAAGTACGTAACATCTGGTACTCCTTGTCGCTCAGGGTCTGGGAAGGCGCTACTACGATACTGTCTCCGGTATGCACGCCGACGGGATCGATGTTCTCCATATTACATACGGTGATGCAGTTGCCTACGCTGTCACGCATTACTTCGTACTCAATCTCTTTCCAACCCGCGATACAACGCTCTACCAGTACCTGTCCTACACGGGACAGACGTAAACCGTTCTCCAGGATCTCTTCCAGTTCTACCTGATTGTGTGCGATACCGCCGCCGGAACCGCCCAGGGTATAAGCAGGACGCAGTACAACAGGATAGCCGATGGTGTTGGTGAATTCCACACCGTCTTCCACGTTCTCAACGACCTTGGATGCTGCACAGGGTTCGCCGATACGCTCCATCAGATCCTTGAACTCCTGACGGCCTTCCGCATTACGGATGGTAGCCGCGGTAGTACCTAACAGCTTTACATTGTGAGCTGCCAGGAAACCGGATTCCTCCAGCTCCATGCCGAGGTTCAGACCAGCCTGTCCTCCCAGGGTGGGGAGAATGCTGTCGGGCTTTTCCTTTTCAATGATCTGCTCCAGAACCTTTACGTTCAGGGGCTCAATATATACCTTATCTGCGATATCTTTATCGGTCATGATGGTCGCAGGATTGGAGTTCACCAGGATTACCTCTACTCCCTCTTCCTTCAGGGAACGGCAGGCCTGGGTACCTGCATAGTCGAATTCCGCTGCCTGTCCGATGACAATAGGACCGGAGCCGATTACCATTACTCGTTTTACATTAGGATTCTTGGGCATCTTAGTTCTCTCCTCTCATCATATGAATGAACCGGTCAAACAGGTAACCGGAGTCCTGGGGTCCCGGACATGCTTCCGGATGGAACTGTACGGTGAAAATGTTTTTGCCGGTGTAGGACAGGCCCTCGTTGGTACCGTCGTTGACATTGATGAATGCGGGAACCGCTACGGACGGATCCAGTTTATCGGTATCTACCACATAGCCGTGATTCTGAGAAGAAATATATACTCTTCCGGTCATCAGATCCTTTACCGGATGGTTACCTCCTCTGTGTCCGTATTTCATTTTATGGGTATCTGCGCCGGTAGCCAGAGCCATCAGCTGATGTCCCAGACAGATTGCGAAAATAGGGATCTCGGTATCGTATAACTTTTTGATCTCGGCGATCACACCGGTACACTCCTTGGGGTCTCCCGGTCCGTTACTTAACATGATACCGTCAGGATTATCATCAATGATCTCCTGTGCGGGAGTTCCTGCGGGGTATACGGTCACCTCACAGCCTCTCTCTGCCAGGGATCTGGCGATATTTCTCTTGGCTCCCAGGTCTAACAGTGCTACCTTCAGTCCCTGTCCGGACAGCTCCGTTACCAGTGCGGGCTTGGGCTCTCTGACACCCTTTTCATAAGCTTCTTTATCAAAACGCGCTGCACCGGAGAGAGGTCCGTTCTGTGCCAGCTCCGTGGTGGGCGCTACCACATATTTTTCCCTGCAGGTCACCTTTTCCACGACCTTACCTGTGGTATACTCCTTCAGCTTCGGAAGTACTTCGTTCAGGTCATAGGCTTCGTTAGTGGTGATCATGCCATTCATGGTACCCTTCTCACGCAGGATCTTGGTCAGCGCACGGGTATCGATTCCGGCGATACCGGGCACACCGTTCTCCTCTAAGTATTCCTGTATTGTGCAGTCACAGCGGAAGTTGCTGGGAATACGTGAAAGCTCTCTGACGATGAATCCATCCGGCCAGGGTCTCTCCGACTCACAGTCATCCCTGCATATGCCATAGTTACCGATCAGGGGGTAAGTCATGCATACAGCCTGTCCTGCATAGGACGGATCCGTCAGGACCTCCAGATATCCGGCCATGGATGTGTTAAATACGATTTCACTGATGATCTCTTTGTCTGCACCGATGTGCGTTCCTTCGAACACCGTTCCATCTTCCAAAATCAAAAATGCCTTCATTCTTTCCTCACATTCTGCCGCTTTTTGCGACGTTTGTATTTCCAGTGTGTTTCTCTACTGCTTAATCGATTTATTATATCATAAAAAAAAATGCGTCGCAATAGACCCTGTCTGCGTAAAAACCTACAAAAAACAATTACGCAATCCCGATACTCCTTGGAGAATCTGACAAAGCTGTGTAAAAGCTTACATTTTCCATTGCTTTTTCCACCGGGTCTGATATAGAATAGATATGTATTTTCTATTTTTCAATTATCACAAAACGCTGTTTTCCTACAGCAGATTGGACAGGCATCTATGGATCGTATCGAAAATGCTCAAATGAACTCCCTGGGAACCCGCAAACTCTATTATGAAGATGTGCATCAGACGGATTTCACCGCTGTGGTAATGGAATGTGTTCCCGACAAGGAAGAGGGATATTACAGGATCGTTCTGGACGCTTCCGCATTTTTCCCGGAAGAGGGCGGCCAGTCCGCCGATAAAGGCACCTTAAACGGACAGGAAGTACTGGATGTCAGCATTAAGCAGGGCATCCTGTATCATAAAATGACCTGTGAGCTTCCCGCAGGCACTGAAGTCACCGGTCATGTGGACTGGAACCGCCGGTTTGATTTCATGCAGCAGCACTCCGGGGAGCATATGATCTCTGGCTTGCTGCATTCCCATTTCGGTCTGGAAAATGTGGGCTTTCATTTAAGTGACAGAGAAGTGACACTGGATATGAACGGGGAAGTCTCTCTGGAACAACTGCGCCTTATCGAACAGGAAGCCAACGCTTACGTCTGGAAAAATCTTCCGGTCAACATCAGCTGGCCCTCCTCCGAAGAACTGGTGAACTTAAATTATCGCAGTAAGCTGGCTCTCACGGAAAATGTCCGCATCGTGGAGATCCCTGGCGTGGATCTGTGCGCCTGCTGTGCTCCCCATGTGGATACTACCGGTCAGATCGGTCTCATCAAGATCGTGAATGTCCAGAGCCACAGAGGCGGTGTCCGCATCAATATTCTCTGCGGAGACCGTGCTCTGGCAGATTATACTGAAAAACAGGATTCTGTCTGGGCAATTTCTTCTCTGCTCTCAGCGAAACAGCCGGAAGTAGCAGGTGCTGTTGCCCGCGCCAAAGAGGATGCAAGGCTGCAAAAAGAGCGCGCCAATGCCCTGCAGGCAGAGCTACTGAACGTACAGATGGACGCACTTCCCTCCCCGGAAAAAGTACGCCACGTGCTTCTCTTCGTCGGTGAACTGGATGCCATTGCCCTACGTAACGCTGTGAATACCCTGACCGGAAAATATTCCGGTTACTGTGGTATCTTTGCCGGAGATGATACAAACGGTTATCGATTTATTGTAGGCAGTGTTTCCTGTAACTGTCAGGAACTGGCAGACCGCATGCGCCGGGAGCTTTCCGCAAAAGGTGGCGGATCCGCTCCCATGATCCAGGGGAATGTTGCTGTCACGGCAGATACCCTGCAGACAATGTGGGCGTCGCTGTAATGACCATCCTTTCTGCCTATATATGCATTTCGGCACATGAATTCGTATCAATATTTTCACATGGAAAACCCCCGGCATGACCATCTGTCATACTCCGGGGGTCTGTTTGTATATTTTATATATTTTTCGTTTCGGAAAATCTGATTATTTCTCTTCTGTTGCTGCATTCTTCTTCAGTGCTACGCTGACTGCCTTCGCAACGCCACCACCTACTACACAGCTCATGGGCATCTCCAGTGCTCCGTTGATACCACAGAATGCTACGGCGAACATAAACAGATTCGCTCCGGTTGCATTCATGCTCTGCAGATATTCGGTATGACCGAAGCAGATCATCAAAGTGGACATGAAGAACAGGGTGTTCATAAATGCTCCCAGCAGACCGGTCACGAAGTAAGTTACGGTCTTCGTCTTGTCGATCTTCCACAGTGCCTTGAAGATCACGCCGGACAGCCATCCCATCAGAGTTCTGGTAGGGATGCATACCAGGAAAGTGAAAAACGGATTCATTGCTACCAAAGCTGCTCCAAAAGTGTCTCCTGCAAAACACTGGTAAAAGCTGGTAAGTCCAAATACCAGTCCCAGTACGGCTCCGCCTGCGGGTCCTAAGATCATTGCACCGATGACTACGGGAATGGTCATCAGGGAGATTGCTAACGGTCCGATGCGCAGATACCCAAGCGGGGTAAATGCCAGAATCAGCATGATCGCGATGAGTACGGCCAATTGTACCATCTCAAGTGTCTTGTTTTTTTTCATATGAAATTTCCTTTCCGCGCTTTTTGCGCCTTTGCTACTATTCCTCCATCTGGCGTCCTTTGAACTGCCGGAGGATATAATTACAAGTCATTCAAGAAAATAACATAAATGTATACAAAACACAAGTACATTTTTTAATACAATCAACGTACGGTGCGATACCACTTCAACGCCGATGTATAGGCTTCATATACTGTATTCATATCAATATTCTTTAATAGCATCAGGCGGGATACCTCCGCCCAGTTGGCTGTCTCATAATGCAGCATAAAATCGTACACCGGTGCCAGTACGCCGATGCGGTAGATCAGTGCATTGCTGATCTCGCCAGCCACATGGACCACCTTCAAAGCCTCTGCCATGGGTTTCTCGAGGATCACATCCAGCACGGAGAACAATCCCATCAGGAACAATTCATCCTTCTGCGCCTTCAGGCCAAACGCTTCCGCCAGATTCTCGGCAAATTTCGCACGAAGCAGAGAAAGTCTGGTAACCTCATTCGGCTTATCCGCATACAAAGCATTGGCTACTGCCGTATTGATCCACTTTTTCAGTTCCCGCTGTCCCAGCATGGCAGCCGCATGACGGATAGATGTAATCTCCGAATTTACAGCCAGTGGCTGAACCATTTTCAGCAGATCGATCGTAAGTGCGGTATCACGGCTGATGATATCCGCCGCTGTTGTGAGTTCAAAATCCGGGCTGTTCACAATATTCAGCAGGTCAATATAGTTACCCTTCAAGGGTGCCACATCCGTCTGTCCCTTCGTAATGGGAACTCGATAGAACTTACCCTCATAGAAACGATATCCGCCGGTCTCCTTCAGTCTCTCGAAGTCCTCCATGGTATCAATATTACCGGCACACAGACTGATATTCGGGAATAATTTTCCGAAATAAATCTTGGCTTTGTCAATGGCGATTTTACGATTATTCAGAAGAACATAATCCATCAGCTTCAGGACTTCTCTGTAATTTTCAAAATCACTGACCGCAAGCTTGCGAATGGCAAGTTTATAGCCTTGCTGTTTCAATTCCTTCAGACGATTGACATACATTTCAATCGGCGGAATGGTATTATCGATCAAAAGTACGATTTTTTCATGAGGTGCATCGCACTGCTCCGGAATATCCGCAAAAATCGAGATATTGCTGATCGGTACGAAGATTTCTTTTCCCTGAGACAAGGTATCAATACCCATTTTCTGGATCAGTTCCAGACCCGTGATCTGGGATGCCCCGTCGAACTGTGCGGTTCCAAGCAACAGAGGATTCAACAGGAAATTCTCCCTCTGGGTAAAAAAGGAGTAGGCACAAACGGCCATATTTTCATCAAAAAGCGGTACTAATGTAAGCAGCATATTTTTACCTCCCAATCTATCTATATTATACCGATTCCGACAAGACTTTACAAGTGGTACTATCAGCACAGAGATGTAAATAGAGAGTTAGTAAAGAAATGCTATCAAATCCCCGTAGCCCTTGGCAGGGTATAAGA
>ENA-ORNT01002175-ORNT01002175.1-human-gut-metagenome-genome-assembly--contig:-NODE-2175-length-12282-cov-4.506175_pt1 | contig 12282 bp, 7 predicted proteins | sample MGYA00242120_ERZ509032 | MGnify/ENA primary metagenome ERZ509032 (study PRJEB26280, sample SAMEA2338729) | human gut metagenome | biome: human gut; feature: human-associated habitat; material: faeces...
GATCGTGTGGCAGCTTTAGTAGCAGCCAAGGTTGATGTCATCGTACTGGATTCCGCACACGGCCATTCCCAGAACGTGCTGAACTGTCTGAAGATGATCAAGGAAAAATACCCCGATCTGCAGGTGATCGCAGGTAACGTAGCTACCGGCGACGCAACCCGTGCACTGATCGAGGCAGGTGCAGATGCCGTTAAGGTAGGTATCGGACCCGGTTCTATCTGTACTACCCGTGTGGTTGCAGGTATCGGTGTTCCCCAGGTATCCGCTATCATGGACTGCTATAGCGTGGCAAAAGAATACGGTATTCCCATCATTGCTGATGGCGGTATCAAGTATTCCGGAGATATTACCAAGGCAATCGCAGCCGGCGGTAACGTATGTATGATGGGTTCCATGTTCGCAGGATGCGAGGAGAGCCCGGGAGAATACGAACTGTTCCAGGGCAGAAAATACAAGGTATACCGTGGCATGGGTTCCATCGCGGCTATGGAGAACGGCAGTAAGGATCGTTACTTCCAGGAGAATGCAAAGAAACTGGTACCCGAAGGTGTCGAGGGCCGTGTGGCTTACAAGGGCAGCGTAGAAGATACCGTATTCCAGTTACTCGGCGGTCTTCGTTCCGGTATGGGTTACTGCGGTGCACAGGATATCGAAACCCTGAAAGAGACCGGCAGATTCGTGAAGATCTCCGCAGCATCTCTGAAAGAGAGCCATCCTCATGATATCCACATCACCAAGGAAGCTCCGAACTACAGCGTGGATGATAAATAAGTTTTACAAAAAAAGAGATGAGAAGGGTGATCGTAGGTCAGACTTACGATCGCCTTTTTCTGCATGCAAAGTATTTGCAATAATTGACAAAATGATCCGAATTTTTCAAGCAATTTAATAAATATAGCAAAAAATGTAAAATAATAGCTTGTATCAATTTCGGGATACATGGTAGAATATAAATATTCGGGAAGGAATTTCTGAATATTTTACAGAGAAACAGGGGAGCAAAAAAGTGGCTGAGTTTGCATTACGTGAATTGATAGACGAAAAGCGCCTGCAGCATCTGCAGAACGAGTTCTGCAAGGTGACGGGGGTGATGGCGGTCTGTGTGGACAAGGAAGGCAGAGCCATAACAGAGCCGTACATCGATAAGTCCCTGATAAGACCGGATGGGGAAGATCCGATCTTGGGAGAATATCGGAAGAAAGCAGCGCAGGCATTAGACAGAGTACAGGAAGGATCCCTGGAGGAGCAGGTGGTGGAAGAGCTGCCGGATGGCGGACATGTGGCAGCAGTTGCCGTCAGTGTGGAGAATCAGATCATTCTGTACTGGCAGGTATATGATCTGAAGAAGCTTGACACCATATCTTTTTACCAGATCCTGGATCTGCTGCGGGATACCAGTGCAGATATCTACAGAGACCGTATGTCCTGTTTCAGCGCGGAAGCCGAGAGCAGAAGGAGCAGATATGCAGAGGAAGAGATGAGCCGCAATCTCCATACGATAGAGGCTACTACGGAGATCGTCCAGCTCCTGGACAGCGATGAACAGATTGAACTGACCATGAGCCGATGGCTGAAGATTTTGGCACAGCACATTCAGGTAGACAGCGCAGAGATTTTTCAGTTGCAGGCAGACACGGATACGATGAATGTCGTCTGTGAATGGCTGGCACCGGGACTGATCTCTTATTTTGACAAGACTAGCGGGATTCCCGAGAAATCTTTTCTCCATACAGAGAAGCCGCTGGTGGTATCTACGGACAGTGTGGGTAAGCCTGACTCTGAGGAAATTGAAAAGATAGGCATGAAAGCCGTGATGATATTTCCTATCCTGAAACAGGAGAGCGGCAATATGGTGCTGTCTCTGAACCACAGAAGACAGGGGCATGTCTGGAGCATGGCGGAGATTAAATTCACTTCCGACGCGGTGAAGATCTTACAGAGTATCCTGACCAGACGGATCCAGAAAAATTCCCTGGCAGGTTCTTACGCCGCACTGGAGGAGATCCTGGACAATGTGGGATGTGCCATCTACGTAACGGATCAGAATACGGGCAGAATGCTGTTCGCCAACCAGATATTGAAGAATACCTTTGCCAAGGAACTGATGGACCATAATTTTGATGCCCTGTTACAGTCCAGCGTCCGCAAGGACAAGAACCGTACCGTGAGTGTTGTGTACCATGCTGAGAAGGAGACCTGGTACGATCTGTTGTGCAAGGAGATCGCCTGGGTGGATGGAAAAAAAGCCAACCTGTACTCTCTGTATGACATTACAGATAAAAAGCTGTACCAGCGCCGGATCGAGCAGCAGGCATACACAGATTTTCTGACGGGACTGTATAACCGGATGTGCTGTGAGAGGGATCTGGCGAGACAGATCGATCAGGCGAAGAAGATCGGAGGAAAAGGAGCGTTATTGTATCTGGATCTGGATGATTTCAAGCATATCAATGACGGACTTGGACACCAGTACGGTGATGTGCTGTTAAAATCCATCTCCCATGCACTGAAACGGATCAATGGCATCGAGAATACCTGTTACCGTATGGGTGGAGACGAATTCGTTATTATCATTCCGCCGGACAGCTATCCCCGGTTTGGAAATATTGTGGAAGATATTAAGAAGATCTTCAGCAAGCCCTGGTTTTTGAAGGATGCAGATTATTACTGTACCATGAGTATGGGTATCGTCACTTTCCCGGATGCAGGAGATTCCGTGACAGATCTGATCAAAAAAGCGGATATTGCCATGTATGAGGCGAAAAAGACCGGTAAAAACCGTGTGGAAACGTATCGGGAAGGCAATGATTCCGTATCGGGACGCCGTCTGGACATGGAGAAGAACATGCGTGATGCCACGGTGGAGGGGTATCGGGAGTTCGAGGTCTATTACCAGCCTATCATCGATATTCAGGGCAGCAAGGATGTCTGTGCCGGAGCCGAGGCACTGATCCGCTGGAACAGTGCAAAGCTGGGATTTATCTCACCGGCGGAATTCATCCCGCTGGCGGAGTACCTGGGACTGATCAATCCCATCGGCAATTATGTACTGACGGAGGCCTGCAGCCGCTGCAAGCGCTGGAACGATATCGGATATCCGGATTATAAAGTAAATGTCAACCTCTCTGTGGTACAGCTCTTACAGCCGGATATCGTAGAGACGGTGGAAAAAGCGCTTGCGGATACCGGATTGTCACCGAAAAATCTGACACTGGAGGTAACAGAGAGTCTCGCGATCAACGATATGGATCGTATGAAGGAGATCCTGAACCGGATCAAGGCACTGGGTGTCTCACTGGCACTGGATGATTTCGGAACCGGTTATTCTTCCCTGAACCATATCCGGGAGATCCCCATTGATGTCATCAAGGTGGATCAGAGCTTCGTCAAGGATCTGGCGGGGGATGCCTATTCCCAGTCCTTTATCAAGATGGTGGCAGAGCTGGCACAGACCATTGGAGTCAGTGTCTGCGTGGAAGGTATTGAGACTCCGGAACAGTTCAAAGTGCTGCAGGGCATGAAGGTCAAATATATTCAGGGATACTATTTTGACCGTCCTATGGAGAGGCATGCGTTCGAGGCAAAATATGTGAAGTAACAGTTCAGCCATAGAATAGCAAATGCGACGATCGGGTGCTTGCACACGGAGCGGCACTTTTGCTCTTCTATGAGCGGAGCGCCCAAAACATGAATAAAAGATGAGCTGCATAGCAGCAGACGCTTTTATGAAGGCTTTGGGGCAGAACTGTTACGGAAGCAACAAAATTATCAAAATCACTCTTGTCAAGTATCGGGGAACCATGCTACTATTAAAACAGCTACACGACTGGCGGAGCGCAGCTTGCTGCAGTGGAGATACCCACGGGGAGTGTAGAATAGTGAAAGCCGACCGCCTGGGCACCGTCTATTTCTGGTGCTTAGGCGGTTTTTTGTAACTATTCAGAGCCATAAAATATTGACAGGTGTTCGTCGAATGCTGACATTCGTAAGAACATTCGGCAATATTTTATGGTTCTGAATAGTTACGCGATATATAGTAAACGGAGGAAAAACTATGTTACAACTGGAACAGGAATTGAAAAGCAATGCTTATCCCGGCAGAGGTATCGTGATCGGACGTTCTGCTAACGGTAAATATGCCGTGACCGCTTATTTCATCATGGGAAGAAGCGCCAACAGCCGCAATCGTGTGTTCGTGGCAGAAGGAGAGGGAATCCGTACCCAGGCTTTCGATCCTTCCAAACTGGAAGATCCCAGTCTGATCATCTACGCACCTGTACGTGTCCTTGGTAACAAGACCATCGTGACCAACGGTGACCAGACAGATACTATCTACGAGGGAATGGACAAACAGCTGACCTTTGAGCAGTCCCTGCGCAGCAGAGAATTCGAGCCGGACGGCCCCAACTATACACCGAGAATTTCCGGTATCATGCACATCGAGAACGGCAAGTACAATTACGCTATGTCCATTCTGAAGAGTGACAACGGCAATCCCGATTCCTGCCTGCGTTTTACTTATGCTTACGAGAATCCGCTTCCCGGAGAGGGACGTTTCATCCATACCTATATGCACGACGGCAATCCGCTGCCCAGCTTCCAGGGGGAACCGAAGTTAGTGGAGATCCCCGATGATATGGATGCTTTTACCGACATGCTGTGGAACAGCCTGAATGAGGATAACAAGGTCTCTCTGTTCGTACGTTTCATTGATATCGAGACCGGTAAATATGAGACAAAGATCGTGAATAAGAATATGTAAAGTAGGTTGTGAAGACGCGTTTTGCGAATGCAGGTTCTGAATAGTTAATATCGTAGAATAGAATAGGAGAAAAATAAGATGAACGAGATTCAGTTAAAATACGGATGTAACCCGAACCAGAAGCCTTCCAGGATCTTCATGGAAGACGGCAGTGACCTGCCTGTGACCGTCCTGAACGGCAAGCCCGGATATATCAATTTCCTGGATGCTTTCAACGGCTGGCAACTGGTAAAAGAGCTGAAGGAAGCTACAGGACTTCCCGCAGCCACTTCTTTCAAACATGTGTCTCCGGCCGGTGCTGCGGTAGGACTTCCTCTGAGTGATACTCTGGCGAAGATCTACTGGGTGGATGATCTGGGAGAGCTTTCTCCCCTGGCATGTGCTTATGCGAGGGCACGTGGTGCAGACAGAATGTCCTCCTTCGGTGACTTCATTGCATTGTCTGATATCTGCGATACCGATACCGCCCGCCTGATCAAGAGAGAGGTATCCGACGGTGTCATCGCTCCCGGCTACACCGACGAAGCACTGGAACTGCTGAAGCAGAAGAAAAAAGGCGCCTACAACATCATCCAGATCGATCCTTCCTATCAGCCTGCTCCTATCGAGCGCAAGCAGGTATACGGCATCACCTTCGAGCAGGGGCGTAACGAACTGGATATCAACGGCGATCTGCTGTCCAATATCGTGACTGTGAACAAGGAGATCCCGGAGAGTGCCCTGATCGATATGAAGATCGCACTGATCACTCTGAAGTATACCCAGTCCAATTCCGTATGCTATGTCAAGGACGGTCAGGCTATCGGCATCGGTGCCGGACAGCAGTCCCGTATCCACTGCACCAGACTGGCCGGCAGCAAGGCGGACAACTGGTTCTTACGTCAGTCTCCCCAGGTGCTGGGTCTGCAGTTCGTAGACAGCTTAGGCAGAGCCAACCGTGACAATGCCATTGATGTCTACATGGGCGATGAGTACATGGATGTGCTGGCTGACGGTACCTGGGAAGGTATCTTCAAGGTAAAACCCCCTGTATTTACCAGAGAGGAAAAGAGAGCATGGCTTGACAAAATGCAGGATGTGACTCTGGGAAGCGATGCATTCTTCCCCTTCTCCGATAATATCGAGAGAGCTCATAAAAGTGGTGTAAAATACATCGCACAGCCCGGTGGATCCGTGCGTGATGCAGATGTTATTGCATGCTGCGATAAATATAACATGGTGATGGCGTTTACAGGCATCCGTCTGTTCCACCATTAAGACAGATATTTGCGGGCAGGACTGTAACAGGACCTGCCTGTAACTATTCAGAGCCATGTAAATCTGTAATAAGCTGACCATTTATGGTCAGGCTTTTAGAGATTTATATGGCGAGGTAACCACATGAGCAAAAGGTGAGCCTTGAAAAGGCGATTTTGCGAATGGGGTTCTGAATAGTTTTTATAAGGAAGATGAGGAAAGCGTAGTTATGGACAGACGAGGGGCAGAGAAAAGCAGAGAAATGATGCTGGAGGAATTGCTGGGATATGACCGGATCACGATCCAGTGCCATGACAATCCGGATGCGGATGCGATAGCGTCCGGGTTTGGATTGTATTGTTTTTTCCGTGATCAGGGAAAAGATGTGAGACTGCTGTATGCCGGGAAGAACAAAGTGAGAAAGGCAAACCTGACGCTGATGGTGGAAAAGCTTGGAATTCCGCTGAAATATCTGGCGCATCCCGGAGAGGAGCCGGTGGACGGACTTCTGATCACAGTGGACTGTCAATACGGTGCCGGCAATGTGACCGTAATCCCGGCAGAGGAGATCGCAGTGATCGATCATCATCCTCTGGAAGTGATCTGTACGGAGAAAATGCGATTACAACCTAATCTTGGCAGCTGTGCGACTCTGGTATGGACCATGCTTCAGGAGATGCATTATCCGGTGGAGAAAAATAAAGATCTGGGGACCGCTTTGTATTATGGGCTGTTCATGGATACCAATCAGTTCTCGGAGCTGTCCAATCCGGTGGATATGGATATGCGCGAGAGCCTGAACTTTGACAAAAATCTGGTATCCCTGTTCCGCAATTCCAATATTTCCCTGAAGGAGCTGGAGATCGCCGGGGTGGCACTGTTACGTTGTAATTACAATGACGATTACCAGTTCGCTGTGATCCATTCCCAGCCCTGTGACCCCAATGTGCTGGGACTGATCAGTGATTTCCTGCTTCAGGTGGCGGGGGTTAACACTTGTGTAGTCTATAACGAGGACAGCGGCGGATATAAATTCTCCGTCAGAAGCTGTATCCGGGAGGTTAATGCCAGTGAATTGTCGGATTATCTCTCGGAGGGGATCGGTTCCGGCGGCGGCCATGTGGAAAAGGCCGGAGGCTACATCAGCATGAAGCTGTATGAGGAAAAATATCCAACCCTGCATTCTGAGGCTTATTTCAATAACCGGATGACGCAGTATTTTGACAATTTTGAGATCGTATATGCGAAAGAACGCAAATTCCCTGTAAAAGAGGGTAAAAAATACCGCAGGCGGAAAGAGCCGATCGCCTGCCTGAGGGCAGCGGACCTGGCAGAACTCGGAAACGTGGTATCCATCCGTACCGTGGACGGTACGATGGATATCGACACCAGACAGGATATGTATTTCACCCTGGAGCGTACCGGGGAGCTGCATCCGGTTCCGACCGGGAGATTTCACCGGATCCTGGAACTGTGTGATCTGCCCCTGCCGGAGGAATATTGCAGCTCTATGGGATATATCCCGAGAGTCAAGGAAGGCGGGGATGGCAGTAATCATCTGCTGACGGAATATGTCCGTATGGGTATGCCTGCGGATGCTTTCTGTATCTATGCCCTCGAGCTGAAGCGGGGAGTAAAGATATTCCCCATCTGGGATGAGGATACTTATATGACGGGCAGAGCCGGAGATTATCTGGTGGCCAGTGAGGATGATCTGCACAATATGTTCATAGAGCCTGCGCAGAATCTTCTGAATAATTTTGAAGAGATGACATAAGAATCGCAAAAAAAGGTTTATAAAATTTTCCTTGTGTGGTAAGATTAAGGTTACGAAAACAGTATTAAGTAAACGAAAGGCAAGGATATTACCATGAGCGAACTGGAAAAAGAAATCGTAGATTCCGCAGAAGTGAAGGAATCTAAGAATTTTATAGAGCAGATCATCGACAAGGATCTGGCGGAGGGTGTATACGATACCGTACATACCCGTTTCCCTCCCGAACCCAACGGATATCTTCACATCGGACATGCCAAGAGTATTCTGCTGAACTATGGTCTGGCTCAGAAATACAACGGCAAATTCAACCTGCGTTTTGATGATACCAACCCCACCAAGGAAAAGTCTGAATTCGTGGAGTCTATCAAGGCAGATGTAAAGTGGCTGGGCGCGGACTGGGAGAATCGCCTCTTCTTCGCATCCAACTATTTTGACCAGATGTATGAGGCAGCAGTAAAGCTGATCAAAAAGGGCAAGGCGTATGTCTCCGATTTAAGTGCAGAGCAGATCCGTGAGTACAGAGGAAGCCTGACCGAACCCGGCAAGGAGGATCCCGGTAGCGTAAGAAGCGTAGAAGAGAATCTGGCACTGTTCGAGGATATGAAGACCGGAAAGTACGAGGACGGCTCCAAGGTACTGCGTGCCCGTATCGATATGGCATCACCGAATATCAATATGCGTGATCCCGTTATCTACCGTGTGGCACATATGTCTCACCAGAATACCGGTGACAAATGGTGCATTTACCCGATGTACGATTTTGCACATCCTATCGAGGATGCCATTGAAGGCGTGACCCACTCTATCTGTACTTTGGAGTTCGAGGATCACAGACCCTTATATGACTGGGTGGTAAGAGAACTGGAATACCCGCATCCTCCCAAGCAGATCGAGTTCGCCAAGCTGTACCTGACCAACGTGGTGACCGGTAAGCGTTATATCAAGAAGCTGGTAGAGCAGGGGATCGTGGACGGCTGGGATGATCCCAGACTGGTATCCATCGCAGCACTGCGCAGAAGAGGCTTCACACCGGAATCTATCAAGAAGTTCGTAGAGCTGTGTGGTATCTCCAAGGCACAGTCTTCCGCAGATTATGCGATGTTAGAGTACTGTATCCGTGAGGATCTGAAGACAAAGGCGCCCCGTATGATGGCGATCCTGGATCCCGTAAAGCTGGTCATTGATAATTATCCCGAAGGACAGACCGAGATGCTGCCTGTAGTCAACAATCCGGAGAATGAAGAACTGGGAAGCCGTGAGGTTCCTTTTGGTAAGGAGTTATATATCGAGAGAGACGATTTCATGGAAGAGCCTCCCAAGAAGTATTTCCGCATGTTTCCGGGCAACGAAGTGCGCCTGATGAACGCTTATTTCGTAAAGTGCACCGGTTGTGTCAAGGATGAAAACGGTAAGGTTGTGGAAGTACATGGTACCTACGATCCGGAGAGCCGCGGCGGCAACAGCCCGGACGGTCGTAAGGTTAAGGGAACGATCCACTGGGTAAGTGCAACCGAATCTGTGAAAGCACAGGTGCGTCTGTATGAGAATATTATTGATGAGGAGAAGGGTGTATACAACGAGGACGGAAGTCTGAATCTGAACCCGAATTCTCTGACCACTCTGACAGAGTGCCGCTTAGAGCCTGCATTTGCAAAGGCACAGGCGTACGACCGCTTCCAGTTCGTGAGACAGGGCTTCTTCTGCGTGGACTGCAAAGACACCAAACCCGGAGAACTGGTATTTAACCGTATCGTATCTCTGAAGAGCTCTTATGTACTGCCTAAGTAAGTTTGGAAAAGGAGAAACATATGTCAGACAAATTGTGCGGGTTGGCCGGACTGGGCCTGGATAACCTGGAGGATATGGATATTTTTGGACAGGAGAAAAAGGAAGAACAGGTAGCGGCCGAGGCACCTAAGATAGAAGAAAAGGACCTGATCTACGACAAGAATTTCACCTGCCCGGTATGCGGAGAAGATTTTCCCGCCAAGATCATGAAGACCGGCAAGGCGAGACTTTTAGGCACGGATCAGGATCTTCGTGCAAAATACGAAGGAATCGATGCGGTAAAATATGATGTGATCCTGTGTCCCCATTGCGGATATGCGGCGTTGAACAGATATTTCAACAACATTACCAAGGTATATGCCAAACTGATCAAAGAGAATATCAGCAGCAAAGTACAGCTGCACACCTATGATGACGATATCTATACCTATGAAGAGGCGATCGAACGCTATAAGCTGTGCCTCGCAAATGCGGTGGTAAAACGTGCCCATGCCAGCGAGAAGGCTTATATCTGCTTAAAGAGCGGATGGCTCATGAGAGGATATCACGAATATCTGGAAGAATCCGGAGATACGGACATGGCCCGTCTCCGTGAAGTGAAAAACATGGAAGAGGCCTATCTGAAGAATGCTTATACCGGCTTCACGGAAGCACTTCAGACCGAAGGATTTCCCATGTGCGGTATGGATGAAATTACGGTGGAGTTCCTGATCGGAGTATTGGCCACCAGATTTCAGAAATACGATGTGGCAAGCCGTATGGTGGCTTCAATCCTCACATCTCCATCGGCCAATGCCCGTACCAAGGACAAGGCAAGAGAGTTGAAAGACCAGATCCTGGAGGAACTGAAGAGTCAGAAAAAGTAGGACAACATTATGTATGATATGACGATCCGGCTGCGTACAGACAGTGACAAATGTCTGTACCAGCAGATATATGAGCATATACGACAGGAAATCAGGGAAGGGAAGCTTCTGGCAGGAGAGAGGCTTCCCTCCACGCGTTCTTTGGCAGAATATCTGCAGGTGGCCAGGAGTACGGTGGATTATGCTTATGACCAGCTGTTAAGTGAAGGATATATCGAGGCGAGACCCTATAAGGGATACTTTGTATGCAAATTGGAGGGAATCTTCACGCTGGAGCAGGAAACTGGCAGGGTGCCGGAACCGGAGGCATGGGATCCACAGGCAGAAGACCTGGACGAGGAAAAAAGGATTGACTTTTCCCCCTATGGAATCGATATGAACGGTTTCCCTTTCGGTGTCTGGAAACGGATTACGAAAAATATCCTGAATGACAGCAACAGTGAACTGTTTGCCCAGGGAGAGGCGCAGGGGGATTATGATCTGAGACTGACGATCAGCCGTTACCTGCATTCTTCCCGAGGGGTGAACTGCCGTCCGGAGCAGATCATTGTGGGCGCGGGAAATGATTATCTGCTGTTACTGTTGGAGAAAATATTGGGGAGACATGTGGGAATTGCCATGGAGAATCCTACGTATAAACGTGCGTACCGTATCTTCCGGTCATTCGCCTATCATATTGTGACGGTGGATATGGATGATAAGGGAATGCGTGCGGACAGACTGGAACAGGAACCGGTCAGGGTGGCCTATGTCATGCCCTCCCATCAGTACCCTACCGGAGCGGTGATGACGATCGGCCGGCGGGCGGAGCTGTTGCGCTGGGCGGAGAAAAAGCCGGACCGCTATCTGATCGAAGATGATTACGACAGTGAATTCCGGTATCGCGGCAAACCGATTCCGTCCCTGCAGTCCTCGGACGATAGGGGAAAAGTGATCTACATCGGTACTTTTTCCAAGGCGATCGCACCGGCGATCCGTGTCAGCTATATGGTGTTGCCGGAGACACTGTTGGAGGTGTACCGCAGGGATTGTTCTTTCTATTCCTGTACGGTATCCAGAATCGACCAGCGAATCCTGAATGAGTTTATCCGGGACGGTTATTTCGAAAGGCATCTGAACAAGATGCGGATGCGTTATCGTGCCAAACACGACCAGCTGTTAGAGGGACTGGAGCCTTTTCAAAAAAAATTCCGGATCTCCGGGGAAGATGCGGGGCTGCATCTGCTGTTGACGGCGAAAGGAAATGTGACGGAAAAAGATCTTCTGGATGCCGCTGCGGCGGAAAATGTGAAGGTCTATGGGATGTCAGAGAATATGGTGGCATCCGCTGCGGACAAAGCGACAGTGCTGCTGGGATTCGGAAGTATGGATGAGGCAGACATGAAAGAAGGCCTCCGCCGGCTGCAAAATGCATGGCTGTGAGACCTTCTCAGGATACTGCTATTATTCTTCGGTTACGGGAGGCTCTTCGTCCTCGGCATCCTCTTCATCGAAAAATTCTTCCACATCTTCGACGGTTTCGCCTTCTTCGCCGGACAGATCGGCTGCCTGGCCGGAGAGCGGTGTGAAATCAGAGGAGGAAGAGGAAGCTTCGGTTTCAGCGGTTTCTTCCGTGGGTGCGGAAGCCGGAACGGAAGCATTCAGAGGAACGTAATTGCGGGAGAACTCCGTGCTCTCGTCCAGATCCTCGTGGAAATCATCGTAATCGTCATCTGCGTCGGTGGATTCCATCAGCAGAGAGTTTTTTTGTTGCATATAGTAGTAAGCAGCTGCGGCTGCGGTACCTACTGCTGCAGTGAACAGCAGAAATTTGCCAAATTTTTTAGCCATAGGGTTGCTCCTTCCATGTTGTA
>ENA-ORNT01002183-ORNT01002183.1-human-gut-metagenome-genome-assembly--contig:-NODE-2183-length-12254-cov-12.933191_pt1 | contig 12254 bp, 9 predicted proteins | sample MGYA00242120_ERZ509032 | MGnify/ENA primary metagenome ERZ509032 (study PRJEB26280, sample SAMEA2338729) | human gut metagenome | biome: human gut; feature: human-associated habitat; material: faeces...
AAGAAGTAAGAAGAATACAAAAGGAGATACTTAAAGGCTATGAGCGTGATTTCTCAAAACATTCGCCCAAAGAACAAATAGAACGAATAAAAATGGTATGGAGGAGTATTCCATCCCAACTATTCAAGGACAACAAGAAATTCATATATGGTGCACTTCGACAAGGTGCAAGAGCTAAAGACTTTGAGATTGCCATAGAATGGTTAGTTGATTCAGGTCTTCTCTATAAGGTATCAAGATGTACAAAACCTGCTCTGCCCTTGGATATTTATGAAGATTTTTCTGTATTCAAACTATATCTGTTGGATATAGGATTATTGGGAGCGATGGTCAATGTTGACCCTGCACAGATTCTTATTAATAATCAAATCTTCTCTGAATATAAAGGAGGAATGACTGAAGAATATGTATTGCAGGAAATGAAGAGCCGAAACATCTCACCGATATATTATCATAAGACAGATGATTCACGCTTGGAATTAGATTTTGTAATACAATATAATGGGAAGCTGTTGCCTATTGAAGTAAAGGCAGAGGGTAATGTAAGGGCAAACTCACTAATGTCCCTTCTCAAAGCCAACCCAGACTTACAAGCAGTAAGATTATCTATGCTTCCCTATAAACAACAAGAACAACTTTTCTGTGTTCCGTTGTATGTTATATAACCGCACATAATTAATAAAGCTTGCAGATAAGCGTACTTATCTGCAAGCTTTTTGTTATTCTTTATCTTGAATCATCTTCTCACGAAGTTCTTTCAGATTGAGCTTGTGGTGCGACTTCACGTGGTCGAAGCCACGTCCGTACACTCCTACCACAGCCGACTGCGCAACAAAGGCGTGCGGATCGATTTCGTCAATCAGCTCGAAGATGAAGTTCGACTCGCTCTTTTTGGCTATGCAGAATATCACCTTTATGTCCTTCTTGGTATAGAAGCCGTTGCCGTTGAGCATAGAGCAGCCACGGTCGGCTATTTGGTTTATCGCCTCGCCTATCTCCTGATACTTGTCGGAGATGATAAAGAACTGAACGCTTTGGCGCAAAGAGTTGACCAAATGGTCGACTACAAACGAGATGACAAACAGCAATACGTAGCCATAAAGCACCTTCTCCCAGTCGCGCAGCACCACATACGAAGAGGTAATAATGGTGAGGTCGCATAACAGGATGATATGACCGAGCGACACGTCACGATACTTATGCACCATAGCGGCTATGACATCCGATCCTCCGGTAGACCCTCCTGCCGAAAGACCCAATCCCACGCTGGTGCCCAAGAACACGGCTCCTACCATACACGCCATGAACTTCTGGTCGGCAAGCAGATGCAAGTCGGGCGGCATAATGCTCTGCAGTATAGTGGAGGCAAGCGTGAACACCACCACTCCATATATGGTCTTGGCACAGAAATGCCATCCCAGCACCTTCAGAGCCACGATAAGCAGCACAGCGTTAAGCGCAAAGAAGGTGTCCTGAACGGGTATTCCCGTACCCCAATACACTATCGATGCCACACCGATGATGCCACCCGTAGTGATTTCGTGGGGCAAAAGGAACAGGTTAAGACCTATAACGCCCAACATCATGGCGATGGTGATGATACCATAGTCGCGCAACTGGCGCAACAACTTACCTTTGTTTCTTCTTGAATGCATAAATTGTTGATTTGTTTAGATTAGTTTTTCTAACTAAAATAGTTTGTATGCAAAGTTAATAAGAATAACCAAAAACTACAAGTATTTCCGTGTTCAACCTATTGCAAAGATGCGTATATAGAATAAAGTACGACATAAAATTCACTTCGGCTTTGTCAATTGACAATCATATACTAAATTTGCAGATGATAACCAAAACAATACATTTATCATCATGAAGCATATCCTAACATCTTGCCTGCTTGCCATGTGTGCCATGACAGCAAGCGCTCAGCAGACTCCCGTATATCTTGACGATACAAAGCCTATTGAGCAGCGCATCGACGACGCTTTAGCCCGAATGACTCTTCAAGAGAAAATACGTGTAATACATGCTCAGAGCAAATTCTCATCGGCTGGAATACCACGCTTGGGATTTCCCGACTTCTGGACTGATGACGGTCCTCACGGTGTCAGACCCGACGTTTTATGGGACGAATGGAGGCAAGCGGGACAGTCAAACGACTCGTGCGTTGCCTTCCCCGCTCTTACTTGTCTTGCTGCAACATGGAATCCCAGCCTCTCAATGCTCTACGGCAAGAGCCTTGGCGAGGAAGCCCTGTATCGTGGCAAGGACATGATACTCGGTCCGGGAGTGAACATCAACCGCACTCCGCTTGCCGGACGCAACTTCGAATATATGGGCGAAGACCCTTATCTGACATCTACAATGGTGGTGCCTTACGTACAGGGACTGCAATCGATGGGCGTTTCGGCATGTGTCAAGCACTACTGCCTGAACAACGACGAGGAATATCGCCATCAAGTGAATGTCGTAGTGAGCGACCGCGCCCTGCACGAAATATATCTGCCTGCATTCAAGGCTGCCGTAGAACAAGGCAAGGCGTGGGCGATAATGGGCGCATACAATCTCTATAAAAACCAGCACAACTGTCACAACCAGTACACGCTCAAAAGAATATTGAAGGGCGACTGGGCTTTCGACGGCGTGGTAGTGAGCGATTGGGGAGGTTGTCACGACACCGACCAGGCCGTAAAGAACGGTCTTGACATGGAATTCGGAACATGGACCGATGGCATGTCGACCAACAGAAGCAACGCCTACGACTTATACTATCTTGCCACACCATATATACAAGGTATAAAGAGCGGCAAATATAACACACGCGAACTCGACGACAAGGTGCGCCGGGTGCTGCGTCTGTTCTATCGTACTACAATGAACCGACAACGTCCTCACGGATTCCTGTGCTCGGAGTCGCACTACGAGGCAGCCCGACTGATAGCCAATGAGGGCATAGTGCTGCTTCAGAACCGCAACAATGTACTGCCTATCGACCGCAACAAGGCAAAGCGAATACTCATTGTCGGCGAGAATGCCATTAAGATGATGACCGTAGGCGGAGGTTCGTCGTCACTTAAAGTGCAGCACGAGATTCTTCCTATAGACGGATTACGAGCCAAATTCGGCAATACGGCTGAGATAGAATATGCACGTGGATACGTGGGTGACGTTACGGGCGAATTCGACGGAGTGAAGACTGGTCAGAACCTGAACGACAAACGCTCGGCAAAGGCACTTATAGCCGAGGCTGTAGAGAAAGCCAAGAATGCCGACTACGTCATTATGATTGGCGGACTCAACAAGGCTGGCTATCAGGACTGCGAGGGACACGACCGCAAGCAATATGGATTGCCGTACGAACAGGACCGCCTCATTGAGGCTCTTGCAAAAGTAACCGACCGCCTTATATACGTCAACGTGTCGGGCAACGCCGTTGCCATGCCATGGAAAAACAAGGTGGAAGCAATCGTGCAGAGCTGGTTTATCGGCTCGGAAGCAGGCAATGCCATTGCCGACGTGCTTGCAGGCGACGCCAATCCGAGCGGCAAGCTGCCCTTCACATGGTATGCAAGCCTCAACGACTGTGGCGCTCACGCCCTGAAAACCTATCCCGGTACATGGCGCAACACCAACGACAAGGCTGCAGGTTCTGACAAAGTGATTGACGAGGAATACAAGGAAGGCATATACGTAGGCTACCGCTGGACCGAAAAGCACAACATCAAACCTACGTTTGCATTCGGTCACGGACTGAGCTACACTACGTTCAGCATCAGCAACCTGCGCCTCTCATCGAAGGAAATGACCCGCGACGGCAAACTTACATTCACCGTAACTGTGAAGAATACTGGAACAAGACGTGGCGCGGAGACCGTACAGCTATACATCAAGGACATAAAGCCGACCATTGACCGTCCCGTCAAGGAGCTAAAGGGCTTTAAGAAGATATGGCTGGACGCTGGCGAACAGCAGGATGTAGACATAACAATCGACAACTCTGCCCTCGCCTACTACGACGAAGCCACAAACGCATGGAAATCGGACAACGGAGAATTTGAAGCACTTATAGGTAACGCATCCGACAACACGACCCTAAAGAGCAGATTCGCATTGAAATAAGGTTAATCCGGCATTTCGATACATATATATTTATCATTACAAGACAACAAGTAATATACTAAAATAGCCCAGAGCATTTTGCCCTGGGCTATTTTAGTATATAAAGCCTGACGATTAAGGCTGCTTGCCGATGTAAGCCAAGATGCCACCGTCAACGTAAAGAATATGACCGTTAACGAAGTTAGAGGCATCGCTGGCGAGGAACACTACAGGACCCATCAAGTCCTCAGGTGTACCCCAACGTGCAGCAGGAGTCTTAGCTACGATGAAGCTGTCGAACGGATGACGTGAGCCGTCAGCCTGACGCTCGCGCAAAGGAGCGGTCTGAGGAGTAGCGATGTAGCCCGGGCCGATACCGTTGCACTGGATGTTGAACTCGCCGAACTCAGAGCAGATGTTGCGTGTGAGCATCTTCAAGCCGCCCTTGGCAGCTGCGTATGCCGAAACAGTCTCACGACCAAGCTCTGACATCATTGAGCAGATGTTGATAATCTTGCCATGGCCCTTCTCCTTCATGCCAGGAATAACAGCCTTAGACACGATGAACGGAGCGTTGAGGTCGATATCGATAACCTGACGGAAGTCCTCTACAGACATCTCAGTCATAGGAATACGCTTGATGATACCAGCATTGTTAACGAGGATGTCGATAACACCGAGCTCCTTGTTGATGTCGGCTACCATTGCCTTTACCTGCTCTTCGTCGGTAACGTCGCAGATATATCCATGAGCCTCGATGCCCTTAGCCTTATAGTCGGCAAGAGCCTGGTCCATGTGGTGCTGTGAACGGCAGTTGAACGCAATCTTTGCGCCTGCATTGTACAGAGCCTCAGCCATAGCAAAACCGATGCCGTAGGCTGCTCCAGTAACGAGGGCTACCTTGCCCTCAAGTGAAAACATTTTGTCCATTGTTGTTACTTTTAGTTTTATTTCAAGTCAGTTGTTTGGATTTTCTGCATATCGCCGTAGTCGAGGTTCTCGCCTGCCATACCCCAGATGAAAGTATAGTTGCTGGTACCTGCTGCGCAGTGAACTGACCATTGCGGAGAGATGACAGCCTGCTCGTTGTTCAACCACATCGGGCGTGTCTCCTGCGGCTCACCCATGATGTGGCAGATGCGCTGACCCTCGGGCACGTTGAAGTAGAGATAGGTCTCCATACGGCGCATGTGTGTGTGAGCTGGCATTGTGTTCCATACCGAACCTGTCTTCAACTCAGTGACACCCATCTGCAACTGGCATGTGCGTACACCAGCCACACCGTTGATGATGAGCTGGTGGATAACACGGTCGTTGCTCTCGGCAAGCGAACCAGCCTTGATGTTCTTAGCCTCCTTCAGAGTGACGAGCTTTGTGGGGAATGAAGTGTGAGCTGTAGCACTGTTCATATAGAACTTGGCAGGATTCTTTGGGTCCTTGCTTGAGAGTGTGATGTTGTTAGGGTTCTTCTCAGTAGAACGGCCTACGTAGATGCCCTCCTGGAAGTTGAGGTCGTACTTCTTGCCGTCTACGGTGACAACACCGGGTCCGCCGATGTTGATGATACCCATTTCACGGTTCTCAAGGAATGTCTTGGCGAGCAGCGGCTCGATAGGCTCAATCTTGATAGGAGCGTCAACAGGCTCGGCACCGCCTACGAGGAAGCGGTCGTACATAGTGTATGTCCAGTTAACTTCGTTGGGAGCGAATACCTTCTCTACCAAGAACTCCTTACGCAAACGGTCGGTAGTGTAGTGCTTGGCATCCTCAGGATGATTTGCCCAACGTACCTGATAGTTTACGGTCTGTGCCATTGCCGACATTGACATGAGGGCAACGGCTGCTGTGATGAATAATTTCTTCATTTATCTATAAAATTGTTTTTAGATTTACTTGCGTGTCACATCCTTAACGATGCGTGTGCGGTTATACCACATCATGCCCAATGTGATGGCTACAAGGATAGCCGGGCCAACATACTTGACATGGCATGAGAGCTTGTAGATGATCCAGCCGAATGACGAAGCTGCGAAGTCGAGAGCACCACCCGAGAATCCTTCAGGAATGTGAGCAGCAGAATCGCCTGTGGCTGCATATACCTGATTGGCTGCCATGGTGAAGTCGGGAGCCATGTCCGTTACGAAGTACAGACCGATGATGAGCGTTACAAGACCGATGATGAGGGTCTTCACAACGTTGCCCTTAGTGAAAGGCAGAACCATCGGGAACAGATAGAACATTCCGGCAAGCGATGCCAACGGAAGGAACTGGTTGCCCGGGAGAAACACTGCCAATGCAAGGATTACGGGGATGAGGATGACCGAAGCTACGAGTGTGGTAGGATGACCGATAACGAGAGCGGGGCTCATACCGATGTAAACCTTCTTGCCGTTGAACTTCGACTTAACCAGCTCCTGTGTCTTCTCCGAAATAGGCTTCAATCCCTCGATGAAGAGTGATGTGATACGTGGGATAAGCTCCATAACGGCACCCATTGTAACGCCGAGGAAGAGCACCTTCTTGATGTCAAGCTGTGCAGCCCAACCGATGAGCATACCTACGATGACACCCAAAACGAGCGGTTCGCCGAGCACACCGAACTTCTTCTTCATACCCTCTGCGTCGATGTCGAGCTTAGAGAAGCCCGGAATGCGGTCGAGAGCCTTGTTGAAGATGATGGCGAAAGGCATGAAGCTCTGGCAGAAAGGCTGCGGAATAGAGATGCCTTCGAGGTCGTAGTGCTTCTGGAACTTCTCTGCTGTGAGGTCGGCACACACAAGTGTGTTGATGTAGCAGATGATGGCTGCGAAGTAGCCCCACAAAAGGCTCTCGCCCATCACAAAGTATACTACAGCACCGATGAATGCGAAGTGCCAGTAGTTCCAAAGGTCGATATTGACAGTACGTGTGGTCTTGGTGATGAGCATGAGGAAGTTCACGCCAAGACAGATGGGGATGATGAGTGCACCGACTGCGGTGTTGTAAGCCACAGCGGCAGCAGCAGGCCAACCCATGTCAAACACGTTGAGCTGCAAATGATAGATTTCGGAGATGCCCTTGAGCGGATCGTTGAAGTTGGAGGTAAGCAATGCTGTAACTACTCCCAAACCAACGAAGCCCACACCGACATAAAGTCCTGACTTGAATGCCTTGCCGAACTTCATGCCGATGCCCAGACCGATGACGGTGAAGAGTATAGGCATCATCACCGATGCACCAAGACTAATTATGTAACTGAAAACTTGATCCATTTATTTTTAATATAAGGAAAGATTATAGTTGCTATATATTATTTACTTAGACTCGCGTGCATTGGCTACATACTGCAACGACTCGCGGCACTTGTCGCTTACTGCCTTCCAGTCGCCTGCAGCGATAGTGGCCTTCGGGAACAGCTTTGAGCCCATGCCTACGCAGTTGGCGCCAGCCTTAATCCAAGAAGCGATGTTGTCTGCGTCGGGCGAAACACCACCGGTAACCATGATGAGCGACCAAGGCATCGGAGCCTTCAAGCCCTTAACGAAGTTAGGACCGAGAACGTCGCCAGGGAATACCTTGCAAAGGTCGCAACCCATCTCCTGAGCCATACCAACCTCTGTCACTGAACCGCAACCCGGTGTGTAAGGAATGAGTCGACGGTTGCACACCTTGGCTACATCAGGGTTGAACAACGGGCCTACTACGAAGCAAGCACCAAGCTGAATGTAGAGCGATGCTGTAGGAGCGTCAACTACCGAACCTACACCCATAGCCATCTCAGGACATTCCTTGGCTGCGAACTTAACCACCTCGGCGAACACCTCGTGAGCGAAGTCGCCACGGTTGGTGAACTCAAATGCGCGCACGCCACCCTCGTAGCATGCCTTTACTATATTCTTTGCTATCTCTACGTCGTTGTTGTAGAATACAGGTACCATACCGGTTCCGGTAATCTTAGCAAGTACCTGCTGTTTGTTGAATTTTGCCATAATAATGAATATAATTAGAAGCCCTACCCCCAGCCCCTCCCCCGTAGGGAGGGGAGTGAAGTGTTGGGCTACTTGTTGTTTAACAATAAAGGTATTATGTATATAAAACTAAGGAGGGCTCCACCCTTATTGTTTGCTGTATAAAATCTTTTATAAGCAATATCAGCATACCGCTCCCCTCCCTACGGGGGAGGGGCCGGGGGTGGGGCTTTTAGCCTTTAGTTTTTATCGCTGTACTCTACCGTTAGCGTTTCCGGCAGCCAATGCCTCTACCTCGTCAACAGAAACAAGGTTGAAGTCGCCGTTGATAGTGTGCTTCAGAGCCGAAGCGGCTACTGCAAACTCGAGAGCCTCGCCCTGTGTCGGCTTGGTGAGCAAGCCGTGGATAAGACCACCTGAGAATGAGTCGCCACCACCTACGCGGTCGATGATAGGCATGATGTCGTAACGACGGCTCTCGTAGAACTCCTTGCCGTTGTAGATAAGAGCCTTCCATCCGTTGTGTGTAGCCGAGAAGCTCTCGCGCAATGTAGAAACAACGTACTTGAAGCCGAACTCCTTCTGCATCTGCTCGAAAATCTTGTGATAGCCGCTTGCGTCAGTCTGGCCACCCTCTACGTCAGCGTCGGGCTTGAAGCCGAGGCAAAGCTGTGCGTCCTCCTCGTTGCCGATGCAAACGTCAACATACTGCATCAATGGACGCATAACCGAGATAGCCTTCTCTGAAGTCCAGAGCTTCTTGCGGAAGTTGAGGTCGACGCTCACTGTAACGCCATGACGCTTGGCAGCCTCGCAAGCGAGACGTGTCAGCTCGGCAGCCTTGTCGCTGATAGCTGGTGTGATGCCGCTCCAGTGGAACCACTGTGCGCCTTCCATGATAGCGTCGAAATCGAAATCCTCGGGATTAGCCTCGGCGATAGAAGAGTGTGCACGGTCGTAGATAACCTTCGACGGACGCATTGAAGCACCGGTCTCAGCATAGTACAGACCTACACGTTCGCCACCGCGAGCGATGAAGCGTGTGTCAACACCATAACGACGCAATGCGTTGATGGCAATCTGTCCGATATCGTGCTTCGGAAGTTTGCTCACAAAGTAAGCCTCATGTCCATAGTTGGCCACACTTACAGCCACATTAGCCTCACCACCACCAGGGATGATACGGAACATTTCTGACTGGATGAAACGATCGTTGCCGTTAGGCGAAAGGCGGAGCATAATCTCGCCAAGAGTAATAATTTTTGCCATTGTTGTTATATATGTTAATTTCTTTAGTTAATAAGTATACGAGTTTATTGAAAAACCTACTGATATAAGAACTGATATATACACTCTATACTGTCTTATTTAACAGTTACGGCAGTCTGCAACGGCTGCTTAAGGTTGTTCATGAAGTCTTCTATCTGCATGTACCACACACGCTGGTTGGGTGTTCCGCTCTTGCACCATGATGCTCCGAAGTAGTAGGTGAAGCGTTCGTTGTTCTTCACTCCGCGCTTTACGCCCACTGCGTTGCCTACGATGCCGGCCTTATGGTGCCACGGGTCGCGCACGAGTTGAGTTGCATCGGCACCGTTGGGGAAGAGTGCTGCCACATAAATCTCAAACTGATGGCGTTCTGCCGAGTCGGTCGGGTCGGTATATGCCACGTAGTTGGGGGCGAGTTTGAGGTCGGAAGCCTTGTCGGTGTGTACCACTACGCCGCCGCAGACGTCCATAGGCTTCTTCAGTCCGTCGTACCATACGGTCATCTTGTTGAAGAACGACCACTTGTCGAGGCTTATTATGCGATGTTCGGTCACGTTCTGACCGTCAATATTTTCTGTATTGTACACGAGTTCGAGTGTGAAGCGCAGCGGACCGTTGTCCAGCACGCGATATTCCTTGAAGCAATATGGCATGACGATGCTGTCGCCGAGCATGATGGCGGGCGTTCCGCATCCCAGACTGGGACCTACGTTGTAGCAGTCGAGACCTGTGCCGTGGTCGAGATGCAGCGAAACGGTCTGGTCGAGCGAGTCGGCTTCCTGCTTGCGGCCGTCCTTGCGCATCTGCGACGAGATGCGATGGCCGTTGTACACTACCGCATAGCGTTTCTCCACATCAGGATATGGAGTGCTCTTGAGCCACACGTCCATGCCAAAAGCCTTCTCTCCGGTGCGCTGCAGGGCGGGTCCGTAAGCCCGGTACGAGCAACGGTCGTTCTCCCATACAAAGTCGTCAACTCGCCAGGAATACAGTTTTCCCTCGGCAAAGCTCTGTGTAGGGTCTGGTGTGCCCGGTTTGACATAGAACTTGGCTGTACCTCCGGGTATGACGGTAGTCTCTACAAGTAGTTTGTTGTCGTGTGTGATCTGACAAGCCTCCGGTAATCCGTAGGGATTCAACACTCTCACGGGGGTGCCTTGTGCTACTCCGAGAGCTTTCCAAACTTCGTTGGCATCGAATTCAGCCACCTCAAGTCGCTGCTCTTGTCCGCTGTTTTTCACGGTGAGCACCACGTCGGCCATACTATCAACGCCTTGCGCCAATGCAAGGAGCAGCATGAACGCATACTTTATTTTCCGTATCATTTCCTATATATTAATATGTAATAGATATCGCTTAAACGTGAAGCACTTTTTATTTAAACATCTGAAGTCAGCTTGATAGCGTCTTCAAATATACAAATAATTATTCTATTAAAGAATATCGTGTTTTGGTTTTCCGATAGATTTAATAACTGTTATACATTTATTATCTATAATAGTACGTCTCAGTTTACAAAATTACGGCAAACAAATAATATTCGGGTATAAAAACGTACAAACCGCATACGAATTTCGTACATGTACATAAAAAAAAAGAGATTGCGCCATATCACATGGAGCAATCTCGAAAAAGGAGTTTTCTAACATCAACTTTTAACTTAGGGTTGTAATACACATTTACCATATACCCTAAATATAAACTAATTATAAATAAACCATTTAATACAAAAAATCCCTATTTTTCTTTTTTAGTTTTTGTTATTGTCGTATGTTATCCTTGCCGGCCGCTTACGGCGACCGGCACCTCCCAACAACTTGGGAAGGAAAAGGAATCCATTAATTAAAGTCGACATTTTTAACTTTTAGCATCTAATCAATAATCTGATATAAATCTACTTGTGTGTGCTTTATGATTTCGATGCAAAGTTACTTGTAAAGCACCGATCGGACGGTACATTTTCGTCCGAAAGGTGTCCTTACTTGTTCATTATGTCTTATTTAACAATCATTTAACGGCTACTTTAGCCAGAATGCCTTCAGTTGCCCATGGATCTTCAATTTCGTACAAAATTTGACCCATACGCTTTGTCAGCTGCTTGATGAGCTTACGGTTTTCGGGCTTGTTGGCTATGTTGTTGAGCTGATAGGGGTCGTTCTGGTCGTCGAAGAGCAGAATTTCCTTGCGCTTGTAGTCGCGTGTGATATATATTGCCATCGTGTAGCGATGGGTCTTGAGTCCGCGTGCCGACGGGAAGTAGTTGACAACGAGTCCGTCCTTGTCCTTGTCACCGTCGAGATTCTGTATGTACAGAGCTGCGTCGGGGCGCTTGACGGTCTTGGATGTGGGGTCGAGGAAGAGGCTCGAGTAGTCCTTGCCCTGCGTAACAGAGGGTATCTGGTCGTGCAGCCCTACAAGTCCGAGCATTGTCGGCATGATGTCGGGCGACGAAAGCAGCAGGTCGTCGGTACGCGGAGTGAGATGTCCCTTATACCTTACTATAAAGGGCACGTTCATAGACTCTGAATACGGCGAGTTCTTCGGGTCGTCGGTGTTCTGCGAGCACATTGTCTCGCCATGGTCAGACGTGAACACTACGATTGTATTGTCGTCGAGTCCTGCCTCGCGCAGAGCGTCGAGTATCATTCCGAAGGCGCGGTCAACGCCCGTAACCGATGCGAAATAGTAGCGTACTGACTCTGCCTTAGCCATTTCGCGTCCTGCATTCTTGCGCACAAGGAGCTGGTCGAGCGGCTGCTTGGCATACAGATTATAGTCTTCCTCCATACAGTCGGTGAGCGAACGGTAGGGGCTGTGGGGCGGATTCATGCCCACCATGAGGAAGAAAGGCTTGTTGGAGTCGCGCTCGCCGTTGCGGTTGAGTATGTAGCTTACGGCGTGCTTGGCCTCGTAAATGGGCGACCACTCGTGCGGCTCGGG
>ENA-ORNT01002185-ORNT01002185.1-human-gut-metagenome-genome-assembly--contig:-NODE-2185-length-12249-cov-2.648844_pt1 | contig 12249 bp, 10 predicted proteins | sample MGYA00242120_ERZ509032 | MGnify/ENA primary metagenome ERZ509032 (study PRJEB26280, sample SAMEA2338729) | human gut metagenome | biome: human gut; feature: human-associated habitat; material: faeces...
CTGCCATACTTTGTTTCCGCTACATTCCTATTCTTGTTTTCTTTTTACCTTGGAGGGTATGTTATTCCGCCTGCTACCGGTAAAATGCTTAATTTTACGGATAAGTATATAGAACACTTTACGTCTGAGAATGCCCGCAATGTACAAATGGAGGTAGAGCCTGGGACGATACTTTATATTGAGTCATTCCAGAAACGCAGCAATATGGGCTATCGTGCGTCGTTGGAACATTTCGACGGCAAGACCCTAACCTCGCGTATTACTGCCGACCGTATTCGCTATGACTCGGCGTATTGTTGGCACTTGGAAAACTATATCCGCCGTGATTTTGAGGGTATGCGTGAGCAGATGACACGTGGTGCGCGTCTAGATACCATTATTCCGATACAGCCATACGAGTTGTTTATTACTGCTGAAGAAGCGCAGCAGATGACCAATACCGAATTGCGCGACTATATGGAGAAACAGGCTGCACGCGGAGCAGGCAATATACAAGCGTTTGAGACAGAATATCACAAGCGTTGGGCTTCACCTATAGGGGCATTTATTATGACATTATTAGGTGTTACGATGAGTAGTAAGAAAGTGCGTGGTGGTATGGGGAAAAACCTGGGTATCGGTATCGTACTCACGGCGGCGTATATTCTTTTCTCAACGGTCAGTACTACATTTTCCGTCAATGGAGTGATGTCGCCTTTTATGAGCGCTTGGTTGCCTAATTTTATATTCCTTGCCATCGGCATAGTCCTTTATATTCGTGCTCAACGGTAGGGTTGTTGTTCGTTATGTGGTCTTAAGTACGCTAAAATTCGTCAATACAAAAAGAAAGAACGCTATAACTTGCTGATTAACAGCAATGTTATGGCGTTCTTGTGTGATCCATGCAGGATTCAAACCTGCAACCCCCACATCCGTAGTGTGGTACTCTATTCAGTTGAGCTAATGGACCCCTCTCAAAAGAAAAAGCAAGGACTGATACTCAAGCAAAGCACCGATACTTGCTCCTTTTCATCGGTTGAATTTTGGCGGTGCGGACGAGACTCGAACTCGCGACCTACGGCGTGACAGGCCGGTATTCTAACCAACTGAACTACCGCACCATTTCTCTAATGCTTCGTTCAACCGAAAGGCTTTCTTCTCAAAAGCGGGTGCAAAATTACTGCTTTTATTTGACATATGCAAATGTTAGCGTGATTTTTTTGTATTTTTCTGCTTAAACGGGTATTTTACTGCCCTGTGTGCGGCTTTTTGAGTCTGCTTTTGTTGTTTTTTAGTCATATCGGCATTGCGATGTGGGATAGTGAGACAAGTTCTTCCAGTAAGTATTTCGTACCAAACGCAGGAGGCGGTGTAGCGTCCGTATATATAGTTGAGATGGTAGCCGTCTCGGCATAGGGTGTCGCCGAGAGTGTGGCGTGCATTTTGTATGGCGGTGCCGCACGGTATGAGCAATAATGTGGGATGGTTGTGTAAGACGTAGCGGGTACAAGCAAGAATGCTGTCGTTCATGATGGATTGGCTCTGTGCATAGCGCGGGAAAGCGGGGTGGGTGGCTTCTTGTGAGTATGACCATGTCTGAAGCCAACAGAGTTGTGCCTGTGGTTGGTATATGCGCACGCTGTCGATAAGTTGGCTCAGATAGGGTTCGTAACTGCTTTGGATACCGCTGTCGTGGCTGGCTTGTTGAAACGAGATATAGTTCCATTGGCACAAACGCAGTGCTTGACGTAGGGCGTAGGGTTCGTGTATGGTGCGCACTCCGTTCTCTATCAGACGGAAACTATAGGCGGCGGTATCGCTGTCAAGAAACCGGTAGTGTTGCTCTAATGAGCAGCCGCCATAGTAGAGGTTGCCGATGAGTATGGGCTGTCCGGCAGAGGCGCATATCGGTGCGAGTTCTTGCTCTACGGCATCCCATGAAAAACTATTGCCGATACAAAGGATATGCAACGTATCCTGCTTTGCTGCTTTGGCAGCAAAGCAGCAAAGCAGCAAAGCGGTAGTAAGCAGATGTAATGTCTTTCTCATAGTATTCTGTTTATATTCTATCGTGAACAACCCGCGATCAACTCGCGACCAACCCGCTATAATCAACGGAAAGCAAACGCGAACTACACAATATCAATGCACATCCATACGACCGTCCACGGGTGCAACGATGGTGTGTTGCTCTTTGACGGTTTCGAGGTAGAGGTCGCGAATGAGTCGGTCGGATCGCCATATCTCGATGTAATGTGTGAGAGGTGTCATGTGGTCGGTGCCGCCCGATAGATAGTCGCTTGTGGCGACGGTGTAGTAGGCTTCGGTGTCGATGAATTGTCCGTCGATTTGTGCATCAATAAGTTGCTTGTCTTCGGCAGACATCCGCAATCCTGCTACACCCTGTCCGTAGTCCTCGGCAAAGACTTGGCACAACTCAAGGATGTCTTCGCCACGGAGTGTCAGAACAACGAGTTCGTTGTCGAATGGCATGAGTTGGAATACATCCTGGCGGGTGATATTGCCTGCCGCCCATTCGCAGCGCATACCTCCGATATTGACGACTGCCATATCCACCCGTCCTCCAGGGTATAGTTGGCGTGCCTTGGAGAGGAGGGCATCGCTTGCCCAGTTGAGCATAGGGCACTCGGGTGGATAGATCTTCAACGGCTCGGGTGCATAGCCGAGGACGACACTCATTTCGCGTTCCAAGTCGGCTTTAACGGGGGCCAAGGCATTGATATATGCAGTATCCTGAATGGCGTCCAATGACGAGTCCACTGGAATGGCTTCTGTGGAAACAGAGACGACCTGCATTGGCTTTTGGCAGGAGAAAAAGAGCAGTGGCAAGACAGAGAGAAAAAGTAGTTTTTTCATAGTGAAAATGTGTTGATTAGGTTGCAAAGGTACAGAAAAAAAACGGAAACGGCAAATAAATTTGCAGGAACGGGGATTTTGGCGTATCTTTGCGAGAAGGAACGTTAATTTATCATTGAAACATATAATTAGCCATTAATTAAGGAAAATATAGACATATAGCAGTTATGAAACGGAAGATTTTAAGTAGGATAAATGTGCTGTTGGGGACGGTCAGTCTGGCTTTGGCGGGGTGCCATACACAGAAGAGTGCTACGAACAATGAGTATGGTGTGGTAGCGTTGTACGGTGTACAGGTGGAGGATTATCAGCCGGTAGTAGTGGACAATCCGGAGAATGCTGCGCCTGCGGATTCGATAAAAGCCATTCCGCAGACAACGGACTCGGCGAAAGTAAGCGATATGCCGCGCCGCGACCCGCAGATAATGGTGAAATACGGGGTGATGATACCAAGACAATGATCTGTAAATTTGTGAATTAACCAATGGATTTTCGTCTTCGATTAGCATTGAGACTTGAGCAGTTGCGGCGGCGCAACTTGAAAACGCTTCACCCGTTGCAGCAGTTGTTTTGGGAGAGTACATTGCGGTGCAATGTGCATTGCCTGCATTGTGGCAGCGATTGTGTGTCGTCGGTAACGCAACCCGATATGCCCGCCGAGGATTTCCTGCACGTGATAGATACCGAGGTTACGCCGCACGTGGATCCCCATAAGGTGCTGATTATTATCTCTGGCGGCGAACCGCTGATGCGCAAGGACTTGGAGCAGGTGGGGCGTGCGCTCTACGACAGGGGCTATCCGTGGGGAATGGTTACCAACGGATTGGCATTGACGGAAGATCGTTTTCGGGCACTGAGAAACGCGGGATTGCGCTCAATGGCCATCAGTCTGGATGGCTTAAAAGAAGACCATGTATGGCTTAGGCAGCACCCGTTGGCTTTCGACGGAGCGTGCCGGGCGATACGTTTGGCAGCAGGGGAGAAAGACTTGGCATGGGATGTGGTAACGTGTGCGAACCAGCGGAATATAGATCATCTGGGCGAGATACGCGATCTGATATGGAGCCTCGGCGCACGCGATTGGCGCGTGTTCGGTATCGACCCGATGGGACGTGCCGCACAGCACCCCGAACTGATATTGACCGACGGGCAGTTTCGACAGTTGATGGACTTTATTGTATCGGAGCGGGAAGCGGGGCGGCATGTGAGTTACTCGTGCGAGGGGTTCCTCGGGGACTACGAGGGCAAGGTGCGCGACCATTTGTACCAATGTGCGGCGGGATTGTCGATTGCGTCTATTTTGATAGACGGCAGTATATCGGCATGCACGAGTATCCGCGGTAAATACTATCAGGGCAATATCTACAAAGACTCGTTCTGGGACGTATGGGAAAACGGTTTCCAGCAGTACCGCAACCGCGATTGGATGCACAAAGAGGCACCGTGCAAGGACTGCAAAGTGTTCGGGTTCTGCGAGGGAAATGGTATGCACCTGCGCAGGGAAGACGGCAGTTTGATGCTCTGCCATTTGCACCGATTGGAGCAAGGGGAAAAGTGAGTCTGTACATAACTCTCTATCATACAAGCAAAAACCGCCTAATCACATACGAATCACCCACTTTTTCTATAGATTGTCCGTCTTGGGGAAATTGGTTGGGTGGGAAACCGAACTTCTGTTCTTTTCTTGATTTTTGTCAATTCTCCGGCGATGAGAATAAGCAGACTTTGCGTATTCCAAAAAAAAAGCGTACCTTTGCAAGCGTTTTGAGAAACGAATAGTCACTTAAAAAACATAATATCATGGCACTTCCATTTATGTCAGCCGACGAGGCTGCACTTCTTGTCCTCAACGGAGCCGTAGTAGGTATGGGCGGTTTCACCCCTGCCGGTGCCCCGAAAGATGTTCCTACCGCTATTGCTCATCATGCTGAGGCTCTCCACGCCGAGGGCAAACCCTACAAGATTGGCATGTACACCGGTGCTTCGACCGGCGATAGTTGCGACGGTGCTTTGGCACGCGCACACGCGATAGATTTCCGTACCCCTTATCAGGGCAACAAAGACCTGCGCAACGAACTGAACGCGCAGAACGCACACTACTTCGATATGCACTTGAGCGAATTGGCACAGGACCTGCGCTACGGGTTTATGAAACGCCCCGACTTTGCTATCATCGAGGCTTGCTATGTGGACGAAGAGGGCGTTATCGTTCCTACTGCCGGTGTGGGTAATATGCTCACATTCTGCGAGTTGGCACCGAAGATCATTGTTGAACTCAACGAGGCTATGCCTGCTACCATGCGCGGTATGCACGACCTGTATGAGCCTCTCGACCCGCCTCAACGCCGCGAGATTCCGGTTTACAAACCGTCTGACCGTATCGGCACAGACCATATCAAAGTAAATCCGAGCAAGATAGTTGCCGTAGTGAAAACCAATCGTCCGAATGAAGTGGGCAAGTTCTCGCCATTGGACGAGACGACGGCACAGATTGGTGCCAACGTGGCTCTCTTCCTCGAAAACGAGATGAAAGCAGGGCGTATCCCTGAGTCGTTCCTTCCTATTCAGTCGGGCGTGGGAAACATCGCCAATGCCGTATTGGGCGCACTCGGCGAGAACAAACATATTCCGCCCTTTGAGATGTACACCGAGGTGATTCAAGACTCGGTGGTAGGTCTGATGAAGGAGGGACGTATCAAGTTCGCCAGCGGTTGCTCACTGACGATTGGTGCCGACAAACTGCAAGACATCATCGACCATATTGATTTCTTCCGCGATAAGATTGTACTTCGTCCGCAAGAGATAAGCAACAACCCCGAAGTGGCACGTCGTTTAGGACTTATCACTATCAACACTGCCCTTGAGGCCGACATCTACGGAAACATCAACTCGACGCACGTATGCGGCACGAAGATGATGAATGGTATCGGTGGCAGCGGCGACTTCACCCGCAATGCGTATATCAGTATCTACACCACACCTTCGACGGCTAAGGGCGGTTGCATCTCGGCATTTGTTCCTATGGTAAGCCACCTCGACCACAGCGAACACAGTGTGAAAGTGATTATCACAGAGCACGGTATCGCCGATTTGCGCGGAAAGAGTCCTATCCAGCGTGCGCACGAGATTATCAACAATTGTGTGGACCCGCAATATCGCCCAATGCTAAACGAGTATATCGCTATGGCAAAGACGGCGCACACACCGCACGTACTGAGTTGCGCGTTGGCTATGCACGAGGAATTCCTCAAGAGTGGCGATATGCGTAACACCAAGTGGGAAAACTACACACGATAAACGATTAAAATCGTAACATTTGAGAGAGGGAACAATGATGGTTCTCTCTCTTTTTTTTGTGGGTTATGACGCCAAATCGTATCCCTAAAAATTGGTATTTTATAGGTATATGCATAGAAAAATACAACATTTTTTGGAGGGTTAGATAAAAAACTGTACCTTTGCCGCGTTTTGCACCCTTTCCGCATATCTCACGGTGCAAGCGAAAAAATATATGTTTAACTAAAAAACAATCAGTAAGGTATGAAAAAAACATGGATTGCAGCCTTGGCTGCTATGGCACTGACGATGGTCGGTTGCCACAAACTAACTCAGTATCCCGAAAACATCAGAGGCTACTGGGTTTCTAAAAACACCACAACAGGTTATTCCGCCTCGTTGGAAGTACTCACCACCGACAGTGCCATTGTGCAAATAGCCTCTCCCACAATGTGGGTAGTGAAAGACCTGCGCGGAATGCTGGCGTATAACTCATCAAATGGCAAAGGTACATTCACGGCTACATCAGCCGATGCGCCGATGGTAGATGTGCAAGCCATCGACAAGACATCCATCAAAGTAACGGTTACGACTATGGACGAGAAGAAAACCGTACTGTATGAGGGAGTCTTCATGCGCGAGAACAAACCGATGAATCCGGACCCCAAACCCACACCCCAAACCGACACAACCTACATAAGTGTCCACACGTTTGGTTTTATCGATTACTACGTGCCTAACGGCGATTACAACCTCGTACTCGTAGGAACCGACACTGCCGATACCGAGTACTACGCCACTTTCTGCGTTAGTCCGAAAGAGGCTTCTTTCGTAGGTCATTTTGCACTACTACAGGGCAATATGCGAAAGGAATACTCCAATTTTATCCCCAACTACACACCAAGTTCGGGGTCGAAAGACTTTCTTTCCCCTGATACTATGTGCATTACGGTGGGTATGAGTGGCGAGAAATATAATCTCGAAGGACGAATCACCTATATGGGGCATACCTACGTGATGAAAGCCACTGATATTATCGGGCAGGACCAACGTTGGGGCTATGAACCTCCCGAAGCAACGACCTTCAATGAGGTCTATACGGAGTTTATTGGTTTTGACGACAGAGACCAGACTAAGTTTGGCGAAGTGAACATCATACTCGACAACAACAAGACCTTTATGCTCGTCACTTTCTTTGCGTCCGATACACTGACAGCAGGCACCTATCCGGTTAACAAAACCTATAAAGAAGGTACTGTGGCAGCCTCTGACGGATATATCGCCATCTATCAGCAAGACCAAACGTCCTATATGGGTGTGTACGAAGAAGGAACAGAAAACTGGCAAGACACCTACTATTTCGATAGCGGACAAGTGGTCGTTTCCTATCCGAATGACAGCGTCATCTCTATCATGGGCGATGTAAAGACGCACTATGGCTCTACCATTCATTTCACGTATGACGGAAAGTACGGTTTCGGAGGCTATCCTGAAGACAGCACTAAGGCTGCCAATGTTCGACTACAAAAAAGATAGAATATAATTCTATAAAAAAGAAGGGCTGTTTAACCATAGGTTAGGCAGTCCTTTTTATTGCTTGACGATTGTCGGCGCGGCAGGGAAGGGATGAGGGGATGGTATATCGTATGCAGTGTTGACCGGTTCCTATCCCTTGCTCATCCCTTGCTTATCCCTTGCTGAAGTTCTTCTATTTACCCTTGTCTCCTCACGACCTGCGTGTAGGATAACCGATACATATGAATACTTTCTCAATACTTTGATGCTACCATGATACTACCCATATACTCTCCACGTATAGGGATACATACACTGTTTTGCGGATACGCACATCTCGTCTGCGATGGTCTTTCTGTCGTTAAGTACATTTTTTTGGCACAAATGTTTATTATATAAGAAAAAAGTTGTATCTTTGCGGGCGAAAAGGATATATACTATGTTAAGCATGGATACATATATGCGAGGTATGGGTGGCTGTCGCTTGGGGCGTATGGCAACCTGTATGGCGGCATGTAGTGCGAAAGCGGCAGTGGAATACTGCGCACGCAACGTGCTGTGTATCAGTGGATTTACCCCCCCCCATCGGCATACACAAAGGCTGCGAAGAGCAGGATAAACCATGCTCTGCCATCTATAAAAAAGACGAAACGTATGTTGTCTATAACAGCGTCTGTCGGGCATATTGTGCCTGACAGACGCTGCTGCATAGAGGGGTAATGTAGCATCAAAAACAATATCTAACCAACTAAACAATAATTTGTTATGAAGAAATTTCTACTCAGTATGGCACTCGTAGCCATCGCAGGCGCAGGCACACAGGCAAGCGCACAAACGGCTCCCGCCAACGCTATCAACGGCACGTTTTCGGTAGCAGCGGACAAGCAAGTCTATTTCTCGCAAGGCAACTTGCAGTACACCCAATCGACCACCACATGGGCGTTTGCCGAACATCAATACGATATGATAGGGACTGATAATGTAACAGGTGGCACCGTGTCTCACGATGCTAAAGTTGGTGATAAAGTATCCGGTGAGGCATTGGCTGACAAGATAGACTTGTTTGGCTGGAGCGGCAGTACGGCTGCGGTACAATGGGGTGTGGGAATATCCAGTAATAGTGCTGCCGACTACTCCGGCGACTTTGTGGATTGGGGTAGCAACACTATCGGCACGGATGCGCCCGACACATGGCGTACATTGACCAGAAGCGAATGGGACTATGTGCTATCCGAACGCCCTGATGCATACACGAAAAGAGGTGTGGCACGTATCAACTTGAATAGCGACGGCACCGTATATGCCAATGGACTGATTCTGCTGCCCGACACATGGACGGCTCCCGCAGGTGTAACTTTCAAGAGTGGTGTGGCAAGTGAACAAAGCGTACAAGCATACGCAGACTATCAGACCTTTACGCTTTCCGATTGGCAAAAATTGGAGTCCGCCGGTGCTGTCTTTTTACCTGCTGCGGGTGTGCGCCTTGAAAAACGAATACTATATGCACATGGTGCGATGTATTTATGGACTGCCACATATGGTGCCACATATACACTTATGCAGAATGCTAACTCAAAGTCAATATCTATATTTGGTAGTGAGCGTTATTGTGGAAGAACAGTCCGCTTGGTACAAGATGTGAAGGCTGTCGGCACCGGCATAGCGGAGGCGGATGTTACGGGCAATGTGGAAACCCGCAAAGTGCTGCGCGATGGACAAATACTCATCCAACGCGGCGAAGATACTTATACTGTGATGGGAGAGACCCTCAAATGACCTACCCGGACTTTCCAAAGGGAGGGAGAATAAAAAAACAGGGCTGCTTGACGATGGTCGGGCAGCCCTGTTGATTTTGTTGCGATTACCTTTGTTGCAAGTGGGATTATGCGTTTTGCAGTTGATTCAAGAGCGCGGTGCAACCTTCTATCAAATCGCGGTAGGTGGTTTCGAAATCGCCTGTGTACCACGGGTCGGCAACATCGCGCGGAAGAAGCCGCTGAATCTTAGGTGCAGGGAGAGCCGTATCTTCTTCCATCAGTTGTCCGCCCAATACGGGGTGCAGATTGCGGATATTATAGTTCTCCATACAGAGTATCAGGTCGAAACGCGCATAGTCATCGCGGGTAATCTGACGCGCTGCGTGTGGCAAAACGGGTACGCCATGGGTTTGCAGACATCGGCGCGCAGGCGGATAGATGTCGTTGCCAATCTCTTCGGTGGAAGTGGCACACGAGTCTATCAGCACCTCTGTATCAAGCCCTGCCTCCGACACCATTTGGCGCATAATCATCTCCGCCATCGCACTGCGACAGATATTTCCGTGGCAAACAAACAGTATCTTCTTCACTGTTAATCAGTCATTTATAGTGCGTTCTGCAAGCGATAGAGGTCGGCACGCTCAATGCGTTCCTTGGCATAGTCGCGCGTAACCTCAAAAGCGGTCTCGCCTTTGCTTTTTGGGGCGTTCTGCTGTGAAGGCAAATCGTACATCACATCCATCATCACAGTCTCCATAAGCCCGCGTAACCCACGCGCACCCAAACGATATTCGAGTGCTTTATCCACAATATAATCCAACATATCCGGCGCAAAAGTAAGTCGGACACCGTCCATCGCCAACAATTTCTGATACTGCTTGGTAAGCGCATTTTTCGGTTCAGTGAGGATATTGCGGAGTGCGTCTCTGTCCAGAGGCTTGAGATACGTCAGGACCGGCAGACGTCCGATAATCTCCGGAATCAGGCCAAACGACTTCAAATCTTGCGGTGCGATATACTGCAACAGGTTGTTTTTGTCTATCGTGCGTGCTTTCTGCTGTGCGTCGAAACCCACTACCTGCGTATTCATCCGCTGTGCAATCTTGCGCTCGATACCGTCGAAAGCCCCGCCACAGATGAAGAGGATATTACGCGTATCCACATGTATGAACTCCTGTTCGGGGTGCTTGCGTCCACCTTGTGGCGGCACGTTCACCACCGAGCCTTCCAGCAGTTTCAACAATCCCTGTTGCACACCCTCGCCCGACACGTCGCGCGTGATACTGGGGTTCTCACTTTTGCGGGCAATCTTGTCTATCTCGTCGATAAAGACAATACCGCGTTCCGCTTTTTGCAGGTCGTAGTCGGCGTCTTGCAACAGACGCACCAACAGCGACTCCACATCCTCGCCCACATATCCTGCCTCGGTGAGCGCAGTCGCATCTACAATGGCAAACGGCACTTTGAGCAGTTTGGCAATCGTGCGGGCAAGCAATGTCTTACCCGTACCTGTGGAACCGACCAACAGAATATTGCTCTTTTCTATCTCTACTCCGTTCTCTTCTTTGGGCTGAAGGATACGCTTGTAGTGATTATACACAGCCACCGAGAGGTACTTCTTCGCCTCTTCCTGACCAATCACATACTCGTCCAGAAACGCCTTGATGTCAGCAGGTTTGGGCAACTGCTTCAGTTCCAATCCCTCGATAGGCGCATCGGCATCATGCACTATCATCTTCTGCACCAACTGATGCCCCGTCTCAATACACTCCGGGCATATCAGACTCCCGTCCAAGCCACGGAACATATTATGCATCTCGCGTCCGCAGAAACTGCAAACGTCTTTTGTCTTCTTTGCCATTAGTGTGCAGCGTCCGCTTTCTTGCGTGCGTGAATTTTGTCAATCATACCATAGTCGAGTGCCTCTTGCGCGGTCATCCAATAGTCGCGGTCGGCGTCCTGACGTATCTTTTCCATCGACTGCCCCGAATGGTCGGAGATAATCTGATAGAGTTCCTCTTTGAGTTTCAGAATCTCTTTGGCAGTAATCTCGATGTCGGAAGCCTGCCCTTGGATACCGCCGAGAGGCTGATGAATCATCACACGCGAGTGTGGCAGAGCCGCACGCATGCCTTTTTCGCCTGCCACCAACAGCACTGCACCCATCGAGGCTGCCATGCCGGTACAGATAGTAGCCACCTTGCTACTGACAAACTGCATGGTATCATAGATGCCCAAACCGGCATATACCGACCCGCCCGGGGTATTCAGATAGATATTGATGTCGCGCTCCGAATCCACCGAGTCGAGATAGAGCAACTGGGCCTGAATCACGTTGGCAGTATAGTCGTTCACCTCTGTGCCGAGGAAGATGATACGGTCCATCATCAGACGGGAGAATACGTCCATCTGGGTAACATTCAGTTGCCGCTCTTCCAGAATAGAAGGAGATATATAACTTGCCTCTGCACGTACTGCACTTTGGCTCATCACTTTCTCTACGTGCATGGAGTTGAGTCCTTGCGAAGTCGCAAATTTAAGAAAATCATTCATAGTGTTTATATCTGTTATTCAAATTGTAGTGCAAAGATACGATTTCTTTTTGAACTATACAACAAAAATGCACATCGTATCACGGACAATGTGCATTTTTAAGTATCTGCCATCTGCCAGGGGAAGAGTAGTGACAGCGAAAAAGCAGGGGAAATTGCGGTTAATCAGAATCCGCTATATACCACTTTCATCGTCATGGGCTTTTCTGCGTTTTGCGCACTGCGAATCATAGTGGCAGAAAGCGTTTGCGCCTGTTTTACGGCAGTAATGGTTGCGGAACTCGAAGTACCGG
>ENA-ORNT01002195-ORNT01002195.1-human-gut-metagenome-genome-assembly--contig:-NODE-2195-length-12221-cov-3.422900_pt1 | contig 12221 bp, 10 predicted proteins | sample MGYA00242120_ERZ509032 | MGnify/ENA primary metagenome ERZ509032 (study PRJEB26280, sample SAMEA2338729) | human gut metagenome | biome: human gut; feature: human-associated habitat; material: faeces...
AATAATAAGATTGAGTATAACGCCTTCGGCTAATCGCAACTCCTACAGAGTTGCTCCACCTTTTATATATATACCCAGGGTAGAGGCGCTGCGCACCTCAACCCTGGGCTGGGGAAACGCAACTCCTACAGAGTTGCCGCTGCTTGCGGGCTGCTTGCGCTGCGCCGTCGTGGCGTCCATCATCCCTTACTATGTCCTGCATTGCCCGCGCTGTTGTTTGCTACTCCCTTACTGCTGCTTGCATCGCCCACGTCGCCACCCGCCTCTCGGCGCTTGTCGCGGTCAATCGCCATGCCCGCTCTGCGTTCTGCGCCGTCGCAATTAGACGCAAAAGGCCCGCCATCTTCGCTTGGGTTGCGATGATGGCGGGCTTGAAGGATATTGGGGTCAGTTTACTTCACGGGAACGAGCCAGAAGGTTACGCTGTAGTCGCCATACTTGAGGCGATACTCGGGCTGGGCTTCAGCCGCGCGTGACCATGAATCTACACCACCCACTCCGGCTTGCTTCTTGTCGATGCACAGCTCGGTATACTTGGACTTGGGCAACTGGGCAGCGTGGCGCTGCTTCTTCTTGTCGCCCTCGTCGAGGTCGGAGATGTTGTAGTGGAGTGCAGAGGCAGAGAAGGGTGCGTCGGCCACAATCTTCAGACCCTTGCCCTCAGTGGTAGTCTGGTTCCACCAGCGTATGCCGGTCTTTGTACCGGTCTCCTGCGGACGTATGTAGGGATAGAACTGCTCGTCGGCGGTCTGAGTATAGATGCCAAGACGCTGAGAAGAGCAGCGGTCGATATAGTTCTCGTTGGGGCCGAGGCCATAGAAGTGGCTCTGGTCCATCTGGTAAGGCATGTCGAGCTTCATACCGAAGCGCATGAGGTTGCCCACCTCTGCACCGGGAGTGGCCTTGAAGTCCTGGGTAACGCGTATCTGTCCGTCGGCACCAATGAGGTAAGACAGAGTAAGTGTTCCCTTGACCTCGGGCATATCGTAAACGACCTTAACCGAAGCTGAGTTCTTGCCCTTCTCGACCTCGGTAGACTTGAGGTTGATGACGGGGATGCGCCAAGCCACGTAGCGACGCTGCAGGTTGGCACCCATATCGTTGTCGGTCACTGCACGCCAGAAGTTGGGCTTCAGCATACCGCCCTCGCCGAGCATAGACACGCCATCGACCTCGTAGCGGTTGATGTAGCTGGTGGCGGGGTCGAACTCTACCACGAAGTTGCTGCCCTGAACGCGCAGAGGAGCACCCTTCTTGTTGGCTACCTTGACCTTGCCCTTGGCTGTGCCGATGAGTCCGTCGGCGTTGAGCTCGGGCTTGGCGTCCTTCTCGGCGATGGCTATCTGGGCGTAAGCCATGGTCTGTCCCTTGGCGATGAGAGGTTCGGCAGTCTTGGTCTTGAAGTCGATGTTGAGCATCACCTCGGCATTGGCGTCGATACCGTCGAGCTTGTAGGGCAGAGTGTAAACCACCTTCTGCTGGGGAGCCACATCGAGGTTGGCTATCTCGCCCTGCTGTACGGCCTTGCCATCGGCGAGGAGAGTCCAGCACAGCTTGTAGTTGTCGATGTTGCGGAAGAAGTTCTCATTGTAAACCTCTATCTTGCCAGCCTTGGCGTCGATGGCCTTTGCCCATACGTTCTGATACTGGTAACCGACCTCGTAGGCATGAGGATTGAGTTTGCGGTCGGGGCTGATGAAGCCATTGTTGTTGAAGTTCTTGTCATCATTGCTGTCCCAGTCATTGTAGTCGCCGGCATAGGCAAAGATTTCCACACCGTTGGCATCTTTCTTGCGGAGAGCCTGGTCTACGAAGTCCCAGATGAAACCACCCTGGTACTTGGGGTACTTGCGGATGATGTCCCAGTACTCCTTGAAGTTGCCCTGGCTGTTGCCCATAGCGTGGGCATACTCACACTGGAAGAAAGGCTTCTTGGCCTTCTCGTCGGTGCGCTTGCAGTACTCCTCACTCTCCTTCAGGCCGAGGTACATGGGGCAGTAGAAGTCGGAGTCGGAGTTCCAGCGGCCGCGCTCCCAATGTATGGGACGGCTGGGGTCGAACTCCTTGACCCATTTATAGGCATTCTCGAAGTTCACACTCTCTGCCGTCTCGTTGCCGAGTGACCAGATGATGACGCTGGGATGGTTGAAATACATGTGTACGTTATGCTCATTGCGCTCCATTATCTGTTTGGCGTACTCGGGTTTACGAGAGAAAGCGGTCTCTTCGTAGCCAAGACCGTGGCTCTCCTGATTGGCCTCGGCGAGGACATAGATACCGTACTCGTCGCAGAGGTCGTAGAAGCGGGGATCAGAAGGATAGTGACAGGTGCGGACAGCATTGATGTTGAGCTGCTTCATAATCTTGATGTCCTGCAACATGCGCTCCACGCTTACCACGTAGCCGCCGTCGGGGTCAATCTCGTGACGGTTGGCGCCCTTGAGGAGAATGGGCTGGCCATTGACCAGCATCTGCGAGTTCTTGATTTCTATCTTGCGGAAGCCCACCTTCTGGGTGAGGACCTCTGTCACCTTGTCGCCGTTCTTGACTGTGGCCACGAGGGTGAAGAGGTAAGGAGTCTCGGCAGTCCACTTCTTGACATTGCGCAGCGAGAAGCGGATGGTGCCGTAGGCGTGGCGCTTGAAGTCGGCAGTGCTTTTGGCCACGGTGATGCCGTTGGCGTTGAGCAGCTCGAAGTCGATGACAGGGCGTCCGGTCACGTCGACCTTCACCTCGAGGGTACCGTCCTTGTAGTCATTGATGAGGTCGGGTGTAATTCTGAGGTCGTCGATATGCACTCCGGCGTCGCGGGCGTAAAGGTAGCTCTCGCGGGCCACACCGCTGAGGCGCCAGAAGTCCTGGTCTTCGGAGTAAGAACCGTCACACCAGCGGAATGTCTGGAATGAAATGAGGTTGTCACCCTTATGGATGTAAGGGGTAATGTCGAACTCGGCAGCCACCTTGGAGTCCTCGCTGTAGCCCACGAAGCGTCCGTTGACATAGAGGTACATGTTGGAAGTGACAGAGCCGAAGTGGGCTATCACCTGCTTGCCGTCCCAGTTGGCGGGGATGGTGATGATGCGGCGGTATGAACCCACGTGGTTGCGCTCGTTGGGGGTATAGGGCGGGTTGTTCTTGAAATGACCGCGCCAGACATATCCCACGTTGATATAGGCAGGGTCGCCATATCCCTGGAGCTCCCACATGCCGGGAACGTTGATTTCGCCCCATGTGCTGTCGTCGAGGTCGGTCTTGTAGAAGTCGGTAGGACGCTGGTCGGCGTTCTCTACAAACTTGAACTTCCACTTGCCGTCGAGCGAGAGGAAATTGGACGACTCGGTCTTGGCGCCCTTGAGCGCCAGGTCACGGTTCTCATACGCGAAGAACTGGGTGTGCAATGGGAAACGGTTTACCGCGTTTACCTGCAAGTCTTGCCATTCAGTGAAAGTGGGCGTCACGTCGGCCGCCGACACTGAAAGTGTTGCTGCAAGTGCCAATAAAAGGAATGAATTTCTCATGTAATTATTGTTAATTTAATGATAATGCATAGGTAGACATGGCAAAGATAAGCAAAAACAATGGTAACTTTGCACATAAATGGCTTAAAAATGCAAAATCCCTATATTAAACAGTACCCCGACCTCATGGACGGGAAGAAAATCATGTATATTCATGGTTTTATGTCATCAGCACAGAGCGGAACGGTATCAATCCTGCAGACACTGTTACCCAATGCGACGGTGGTGGCGGACGACATTCCGCTGGACCCGGTCGAGGCGGTGACGATGTTGCAGGAAATGGCTCGCCGGGAGAGCCCCGACCTCATCATCGGCACCTCGATGGGCGGTATGTATGCCGAGATGCTGCACGGCTATGACCGCATACTGGTCAACCCCGCACTGGAGATGGGGCAGACCATGCAGAAGAGCAACATGATGGGCAAACAGGTGTTTCAGAATCCACGTCGGGACGGCGTGCAGGAGGTGGTGGTGACCAAGGCTCTGGTCAAGGAGTATGCCGACATTACCACCCGCTGCTTTGCGGCGGTCGATGGCGACGAGCAACGGCGTGTGTATGGTCTCTTCGGCGACCAGGACCCGGTGGTGCATACCTTCGCCCTCTTCCACAGCCATTATCCTCAGGCTATCCGCTTCCACGGCGAGCACCGACTGATAGAAAAGGTGGTGCACAGGTATCTGATACCGGTGATAAGGTGGATAGACGACCGGCAGGAGGGCCGCACGCGTCCCGTGGTGCTGATAGACAGTTCGACCATGAGAGACAGTTATCTCAACGCGACATCAAGTATGCATAAGGCGTTTGAGATGCTCATCGAGAAGTACGATGTAAGGATAGTGGCGCCGGCTCCCACCGACCACCCCGAACAGATAACCGAGATGGGAGCATGGATAGAAGACGCACTCTCGGCTCCGGCGTGGAACAGGGTAATCTATACCAACGACCCGCAGCTCATCTGTGCCGACTACCTGATAAGCGACCGCGATGTGGACGACTTTATGGGTACCGTCATCCGTTGGGGCAGCGACAAGTTCAAGACCTGGGAAGAAATCATCGGTTATTTCGAACTGCTGGGTGGCCAGTAGCGGGGTAGGGGTGAATTGGGAGACCGTATCATTCATCAGTCTTCTCCAGCGCCTGGCGTATATCGTCCTTGTCGCTGGTGAAGACATGGTTGAAGGCACCCACCGAGACCACGCGGGTGGTTCCGTCGAAGGTGATGCGGCCTACGCTGAACAGCAGATAGTTGCTTACCTCCAGCGAATTGTCCAGATAGACTTCTGCCACTTTGCTCACGAAGAGCGAACCTAAAAAGCCCATCACGATATTGTCGTCATGGCGTTGGGAAAGGGTCTCGTTCACATAGCCCGAGACCGCAGAACGGATGGCCTCGGTATGGGCTTTCTTGTCGGGGCAGGTAAGCGCCATCAGCAAGATGGCAAATAGTGTGATGACCAGGGCAAATATCTTTTTCATCATAATCTTGATATGTTTAAGGGTTGGTTCTCTCCAGACTGAGCTGAGCCAGATAGTCGTAGTGGTCGCCTTCGGCCACGAGCCGACAGTCGAGCCCCGCCTCACGGGCTGCGGCGCTGAGCAGCGGATAGTCGACATAGAGCCAGTCGAACGGTAGGCCCTTGACACGGTCATACCGCATCTGATAGTCGACCTCTCCATAGTATTTGCCGGACAGGTCGATGTCCATACCACCATCTTCATCCTGATAGACATAACTCAGGTCGCTCGAGTCGATGAGTATCTGTCCGCCTGGGGCAAGCAGACTCGCCACGCGACGCAACAGCCCCGCCAAGCCGCTCATCCTGCCGGCTATGCCCGTGCCGTTCATCAGCATGAGTATGGTGTCGAAACCTCCGCCGAGGCGTGGGTCGAAGAGGTTGATGCACTCCACATCGGCGATGCCGCGCCGGCGCATGGCCTCACAACTCAGGGGCGACACGTCAATAGCCTTGACGCTCACACCGCGCTGCTGCAGCGCCAGGGCGTGGCATCCGGCTCCGGCGCCCACATCGAGCGTGGTGCCGCGGGTCATCTCCAGCGCCTTTAGTTCCAACGGCGGCATGCTGTCGGTAGTGCGGAAGAGATAGTCTACCGGCATCTCGTCGTCGTCAAACATCGACGACATCACGGTGAGCGTCTTGGCACGGCCCGTGGTGATATAGTCGAGAATGGCTGCGCCCATAGGGTCGCGCTTGGGGTCGAGGGTTTGGGTATCGATGGTCATCAGGATGGTATAAAAATCGGCATACCGGCGCGATGTACTCTGCCGCCGATATGCCTTGTCATGAAAAATTCTATCTTTATGGATTCGATTAGAGAATACGACCTACGATGCGGAAGTTGAGCACGGGATAAACTGTAGCCTTACTCAGATACTTCAGCACTTCGCCGGTATCGCTGTTGGTGTCGGCCTTGGTCAGCTTGTGATTGCGCAGATAAACCTCGGGGGTACCCCAGAACTGCACACCCATGTCGAAGTTGAAGGCGAAGCGATGCTTGGCGGGAACGGCACGGCCGAAGCCTACGCCCAGATAAGGACGGAAGGCGGCAACCTTGAGTGTAGCGTCTACGTTACCACGCTCGTCGGGGGTAAGTAGGTAGTCGCCCAGGTCAAGACCTATCTTCTGGCCGTCGGGGCGAGTGGCGTTGAGTCTGTTGATATCCATCAGCACGCCGTCCTTGGTATTCTTTAGGGTAATTATCTTGTCGGAACCCAGGTAGGCACCTGCGGTAACGTGGAATGCACTCGTCTTGAATGGGTAGACATCGAAGAGCAGATGGCCGGTGGTGAGCGACGACTTGCCTTCCACCTCGAAAGAGCGAGGGCCATTATAACTTGCTGGGATTTCACCGTCGAGGTCGAGGTCGGTCTTGACTTTAATCTGCGGGAAGATGTTTACGCCTCCGCGTACGGTCACGTAGGGAGTGATGGGGGCTGCAGCCTCGATGCTGATACCGGTAAGGCCGACACCGACGCCCACACTGAGATGGTTGAAGATTCCATGGTCATCTACAGCACTTTCCTGGGCTGAGAGTTGGCTGAAGCTCATCATCGCCATAGCCAACAGTAGCATAACTTTTCTCATAGTTAATTTAGTTTTAGTTTATGTTAATATAATGTTGATGATTGCAAATATAATAAAAATCTCTTTACCCACCGCAGTTTATGATAAAAAAATGAGAAACAGCCGTGATTTTGTTACCGTTTACTACGCGTAAGCCCTATAAACCCTGTTCAGCGGCCACTTTTGCTACAATGATTCTGAAGTTTATCCACAGAAAAGGCTGGATCCCGCGAGTGGAATCCAGCCTGCTTTATAGTATGGTAACCGATGTCGCCAGCGTCGCCTCGATGATGGCAAGGCTCCCGGAAACATCCGGCTACATCATTTCCTTTATTTCCTGAATCGTCATCTCCATCACCTCAGCCACCTCTTCGACAGCCATGCCTCGCTGCAGCATCTTGCGGGCTATCTCGACCTTGCTGAACTTAATGCCCTCTGCAAATCCCTCAACAAATCCTTCAGCGAAGCCCTTGGCATAGCCTTCAGCATAGCCTTCCTTCTTGGCAGTGTTGATGGCGTTGATAATGTCACAATCGGTGTACATCTACAATATCTTCTTAATGTCCTGGACTGTCATGTTAGTCAACTCAGCCACCTCTTCGACAGCCATGCCTCGTTGTAGCATCTTGTGGGCTATCTCGACCTTGCTGAACTCAATGCCTTCAGCGCGTCCCTCAGCAAAACTATCCTTCTTGGCTGTGTTGATGGCGTTGATGATGTCGCGATAGGCATTCACACTATCCTCGTACAGCATCCTGTCCTGTGCATTGAACTTGGAAACTTCAGCCTGTTCAAACAGCCTTGTGAACACACGCTCCTGAAGGGCAGCGGGGCGCTCCATGAGCACAGAGAGGTTTTTGAGCACAAACATCCACTTGTCGTACATCGTGACGAGGTGGTCTTCGGTCTTGTCAAACTTGGGAATCTCTACATATATATAAGTGAGCTTGTCATAGAACACCTTCTTGGTGTCGACCTCCATAAGTTTAACCTCATGATGCCAATGCTGCGCTTCCTCCAGACCTTCTGCGAAATTGAAATTCAGCAAACCGATGGTATAAACCGAACTGAGATGGAAGTCCCAGTTACCTCCACGCTGAGCCTGCTCACGGATAGGGAAGGTGGAGTAATAGATGGTGCGGTCTTTGAAGAACTCCTGATACACATTCTGCATCTCGACGATAAACTTCTCGCCCTTCTGGTTCTCGCAATAGACATCAAAGATGGCGCGCCGGGCATCAGCACGGTCGCCCAACTGCTCAGAGTTGAGGTAAGTCACATCCTTTACATCCTGTTCGCCACGAAACAACGCGTTGAGGAAACTTATCAGCAACTCCTTGTTGAACTCGGAGCCGAAAAGGCGTTTGAAACCGAAATCAGTATGCGGGTTGATGTATCTTTCTGTCATAACAATATATTGAGAAACAATGACTATATCTGCAAAGTTAAGAAATAAAATCAGAAACGTAACTGTTTTGTCAGTTTTTTTCGTTATCCATAACAAATAAACGATAGTTCGCGCGGCGGCGGGACAACTCCCCTGCAACCAAAAAAGCCAATATCCTCTGCCAGTGGCGGATATTGGCTTGTAGAGGTCAATACTCAGTCTTGCTGTCGCTCTCTCTCCATGCCTCAAAGGCTTTCTTGGCCTCATCGGGCAGCAGGATGCGCATGGGTTTGTGGCGGTCTGCCGGAGCGAGGGCTATCTCCTGGTAGATGAAGTCGTCGTCGAAACCTATCGCGGCAGCGTCCTTGCGGTCGTTGGCATAGTAGATGTGGTCCAGATGTGCCCAATAGATGGCACCGAGACACATGGGGCAAGGCTCGCATGAGGTGTAGATGTCGCAACCACTGAGGTCAAAGGTACCGAGACGCAGCGAGGCGGCGCGGATGGCACTGACCTCGGCATGGGCGGTAGGGTCGTTGTCGAGGGTCACACGGTTGGAAGCCTCGGCCACCACCACGCCGTCGCGGGCTATCACGGCGCCGAAGGGGCCGCCGCCTTTGCGCACGCTCTCTTCGCTCAGGGCGATGGCGCGTCTCATCAGTTCTTCTTTCGTCATAATCGTTCTTGTTATTATTGTTTCCTGCACAAACTTATTCATTTTTTTTGAATTCCCCAAATAATGTGTGTTAAATATCTATCATAGTCCCGCTGCGCGCATCGCCATACGCCACGGCAGAGGCCATAACCGCAGCCGTCATACACCCGTTTCGGAGAAAACAAAACCGCAATGCCCTGGTGTGGACATTGCGGTCGGGAGTGTCGTGTATGGTTGCGGGGTCAGAAGCGGCCCTGGTCTTCGAGATAACTGTCCTTGAACCCGAGGAAGTAGAGCACTCCGTCGAGTCCAATCGTATTGATGCTCTGCTCGGCGCTTGCCACCACGCGTGGCTTGGCATGGAAGGCTATACCCAGACCGGCTTCGCTCAGCATGGGCAGGTCGTTGGCGCCGTCGCCCACGGCGATGGTCTGCGCCAGGTTTACCTTCTCCACCTGTGCTATGAGCTTCAGCAGTTCGGCCTTGCGTGTGCCGTCTACTATCTCTCCCACATAGCGTCCGGTGAGCTTGTTGTTATCGTCTATCTCCAACTCGTTGGCGTAGACATAGTCAATTCCGTATCTGCGCTGGAGGTATTCGCCGAAGTATGTGAAACCACCGCTGAGGATAGCAATCTTGTAACCACATCTCTTGAGTACCGACATGAGGCGGTCGGCGCCCTCGGTGATAGGCATCTTCTCGGCTATCTCCTGCATCACGCTTGCGTCGAGGCCCTTGAGCAGTGCCACGCGTCGGGTGAAGCTCTCCTTGAAGTCTATCTCGCCCCTCATGGCGCTCTCGGTGATGGCGCGCACTTTGTCGCCCACTCCGGCGCGGTCGGCCAGCTCGTCTATACACTCGGTCTGTATCAGCGTCGAGTCCATATCAAAGCATATCAGTCGGCGCATGCGTCTGTACATGTTGTCCTTTTGGAATGAGAAGTCTATACCCATGTCTGCCGACATGTGCATGAGGTCTCCCTGCATTTCCTTTTGGTCTCGGGGCGTGCCACGCAGCGAGAACTCGATGCAGGCCCTCACGTTGCGGTTGGTCTTCTTGATGCTCTGGCGTCCGGTGAGGCGCAGTATCGAGTCGATGTTGAGCCCCTGCTGCGCGATGATTTTGGTGGCTGCGGCAATCTGCTCTGCGGTGAGCGTCTTGCCTATCAGGGTGAGGATGTAGCGGTTCTTGCCCTGCTTGTTGACCCATGCCTCGTACTCGTCGTCGCCTATGGGGGTGAAGGCTATCTGCACCTGCAGTTCGGTAGCCTTGAAGAGCAGTTCCTTCATCACCTGTCCCGACTGGCGCTCGTCTATACGGATGAGGATGCCAAGCGAGAGAGTGGCGTGGATGTCTGCCTGACCGATGTCGAGTATCTGGGCCTTGTGGCGTGCCAGTATCTCTGTGACCATCGCGGTGAGTCCCGGGCGGTCTTGACCGGTAATGTTTACCAGTATCTGTTCAAATTTCTTGTTGTCTTGTTCCATTCTTTGTGTATCTTGATGCACAGGTTGCAAAAGTACTTGTTTTCCTGCTGACTTACAAATTTATGCGATTAAATCTTTCCTCACTTGTGGCGTACGTGGTTGAGTATGCGTGGGAACATACGGCGCAGCCGCATCAGGTATTCGCCTGTCTTGCTTCCGCCTACCACCATCGTCACAGCCGCGATGATGAGCGTCAGACCCACCATGTCGCGCGGGGTGAGGGTCTCGCCGAAGACGAGCACGCCGAAGATGATGGCTGTCACGGGCTCCAGCGCTCCCAGTATGGCGGTGGGCGTAGAGCCAATGCGCTGGATGGCAGCCGTGGTGCAGAGGAAGGAGATGGCGGTGGGGAAGAGTGCCAGCGCCACCACGTCGGCCCACATATACCACTGGCTGGCGGCGGGCATGGTGAAGGGTGTGCCGGTGGCAAAGCGTCCGGCAAAGATTACTGCGCCGAACACCAGCACGTAGAAGGTAATCTTGAGCGTGGGGATTTCGCTCAGCATGGGGCGGTTGGCGCCCACGATGTATATGGCGTAGCTCAGCGACGATGCCATGACCAGAAGCGTGCCCACCAGACTCAGCGTGTCGCCGTCGCTGCCACGATAGAGCAGCCCTATTCCGCTTAGAGCCATCACGATGCAGAGGATGGTGGTGATGGTGAGCCGCTCCTTGAAGAAGAGTGCCATGATGACCGCCACCATGATGGGGTAGACGAAGAGCAGCGTTGAGGCTATGCCTGCCGCCATGTGGTTGTAGCTCTCAAAGAGGGAGAGCGACGAGATGGCCATTATCAGACCCATCGCCACGAGTGGCAGTATCTGGTGCCCGCGTAGTCCGAAACCGCGTCCGCGCATCATCAGCATGGCTGCCAGCATGGGTATGGCGGTCATATAGCGGAAGAAAAGAACCGATTCGGGGTTCATACCTATTTTATATAGGGGCAGGGCGAAGAGGGGATTGGTTCCGTAACTTGCGGCTGCGATGGCAGCCAGAATATAACCTTTAGTAGTGTTGCTAAGCATAGAGATATCTGTTGTGTAGCAGCCCGCAACCATAGCGGCAGCTCTGTTTGACGGTGCAAAGGTACTAATAATCTATCCATGCCACGCCATGCCTGCCCACTTTTTTTATCCCCGTCTGCCAATTGTCTGTTTTCCAACTATACGAGGGCCGTGCGGCCACCACAATCGTTTGTGGCAAAGCCTCTGCGATATGGTCTCTGCCGATTATCTTTGTTCCCATGACCGGGCTACTCTTCTTGCGGCTCGGCATATCCCTCCCTGCTGCGTATATGGTCCAGGAGTTTTGCGAAGAGCGCGTTCTGGCGCAGCGTAGGTTCGTGTCCGGTAATGATAAGTTGCTTGCGGGCACGCGTGAGCGCCACGTTGAGCTTGCGGTCTATCACCAGGCCGTCTTCCTCCATGCAGTTGGCGGTGAGGAAGTCCATCTGGTAGGCGTGCTGGATGGTAAACGAGTAGATGATAACGTCGCGCTGCGACCCCTGATACCGCTCCACGGTGTCGATGGATATGCGGGTGAGTGGCTCGATGTCCATCTGCTCAATCTCGCGACGTATCATGGCTATCTGGTTGCGGTAGGGCACGATGACGCCCACCGTGCGGTCGGGGTCGAAGCCGTGGCCACGGTAGGAGTATATCCGCCCGACTATCCGGGCTACTATCCTCGCCTCTACGGGGTTGACCTTGTCTGACTGGGTGGGCGAGAGATTGCCGGCCGAGGGGAAGTAGAGCAGGCGGTGATGGTGGAGAAGCGTGTCGAGACTGTCGGCGGCGTGGGGCAGTGGCGTGGGGTAGATGACGTCGGTCTGCTGGTGGGGCAGAGGCACGCACTCCAGCTGCTCGCGACGGTAGAACATCTCGTTGGGGAAACTGGCGATGTCGGGGTGCATGCGTCCCTGACGTCGCAGGATGCCCACAAACTGCGTGCGACCCAATGCCATCTCGCGGCGGTAAAGCCGCTCGAAGAGCGAGTTGCGGCAGTCGGTGAGATGGATGGCTGTGAGCAGCGGGTCGGTGGTCTGCGACAGTGCGGCGGGCTGCTGCACCACTGCCGGCAGCTGCTTGTAG
>ENA-ORNT01002203-ORNT01002203.1-human-gut-metagenome-genome-assembly--contig:-NODE-2203-length-12194-cov-4.149930_pt1 | contig 12194 bp, 10 predicted proteins | sample MGYA00242120_ERZ509032 | MGnify/ENA primary metagenome ERZ509032 (study PRJEB26280, sample SAMEA2338729) | human gut metagenome | biome: human gut; feature: human-associated habitat; material: faeces...
ACAGTGTACACTTCTGCCAAGACAACGAGTCTATGAGCAGCTATGGTGTGATGCGAGGCTTGCACTTCCAGCGCCCACCTTATACCCAGAGCAAACTGGTACGCTGCGTAAAGGGTAGAGTCCTCGATGTAGCAGTAGACATTCGTAAAGGTTCCCCTACTTATGGCAAGCATGTGGCAGTAGAACTGACAGAAGACAATCATCTCCAGTTCTTCATCCCCAAGGGCTTTGCCCACGGTTTCGCTGTTCTTTCAGAGACAGCAGTCTTCCAGTACAAGTGTGACAACTTCTATCATCCAGAAGCCGATGGTGGAATCAGCATTCTCGACGATACCCTTGGTATCGATTGGAAAATCCCAACCGAGCATGCAATACTCTCAGAGAAAGATACCAAACATGACTTGTTGAAGGATTTTGATAGTCCATTTGGTATCAGTGTAAACTTATACTAATTATGTACAGGTCTTTTTTCCGTAGAGACAATCTTTTTTTGTTCTTTCTAAATATAAGATAATGGCAAAACCAAGAATATTTATAAGTTCAACCTTTTATGATTTAAAACAAATTAGAACAGATTTATATAACTTTATAAAAGGCATGGGGTATGATGTTGTTAGAAATGAACAAGGTAACATCCCATATGGGCTAAATAACAATTTGGAAGAATATTGTTATAAAGAAATTAGCTCAGTAGATATACTTGTAGCAATCGTAGGAGGTCGCTTTGGATCGGAATCAGATGCGAACAATAACTATTCCATAAGTAATCAAGAACTAAAGACAGCAATAAATCATAATAAGCAAGTCTATATATTTATTGAAAAAGATGTGGATTCAGAGTACTATACATATCTAAAAAACAAAGAAAATAATATAGTATACTCTCATGCAGATGATGTTCGTATCTATAAATTTCTTGAGGAGATACATGGATTGAAAAAAAATAATGTAATCCAACCTTTTTCTTCATCAAGTGATATTATTAATTTTTTGAAAGAGCAATGGGCGGGACTGTTTCAGCATTATTTGCAAGAGCAAGCAAATATTGCAGAAACAGATATGCTAAAACAGTTGAATGATTCTTTGATGACGGTTAGGGATTTGACTAAATATTTGGTTAATGCAAACGAAAATCAGAATAAAAATTTAAGCGAGGTATTGATATATACTCATCCTGTTTTTAACGAATTGCGGAAGGTTATGGGATGGAAATTCCCAATTATTTTTTATAGTATAGATGACTTGACTAATCTATTGCGTCCGTGGTCTTATGTGTGTATTGAACCATCAGACAAAGAAGGGTATATTAAGTATTCGAATGATAACTATAGCTATAATTTGTATGTGTTGTCAAGCTTATTCAATAGTGATGGAAAACTTCTTTCTCCTACAGTATCCCCGACAGTCTCTATGGTATTGAAAGAGAAAGTTGAAAATGATTTGCCATTTTGATTTCAACTAAAATGACTGAGGTTTCGCAAGTGATTTTCCAAATATAAATCTTAAATGCAAATTGATTTTATATGAATAGAATAGCAATTTGGATAGTTTCTTTCTTGGCAATCTTGGCAGGTTTCATTTTTGAAAGCCTCTGGATAAGAATAGTATCTGCTTTTGTATTGTTGATAATTATATATGTGTTGTGTAAAAGAATCAAGATACAAGAGAGCGAGAAAGACAAGAAGAGCAACTTTTATATTCTAATTTCAGAAGCAATGCTTTCTAATATATTCTTGTCACGTACAAAAGATGCTTGGACTTACGCCCTATCTTTTGCCTCAACAGTATTTTTTACGTGTTTGATACCATTGCTAACTGCCAGTTCCTTTAATGAGTTCATTGGACTGAAGGCGATAGAAGTACAGGTAGTATTCAAAGTTGTTCTGGCATTTAGTGTTCTTGCAATAATCGTGATCTTAATTCACAATTTTCAAAATGGATATTTCATCAAGGAAGACTCTATGAAGACAAAAGAGGAAATCATCAAGAATAATATGTTTGATAGTGACAATACCGTAATATTGATTTTTCCAAAGATTGAAAAAGGGAATCTTTCATTTTATGTTAGCAAGAATTCCAATTGGGATCAGAGTATGTTCTTCCCATATTTGGCTTTGGACGCTAATGAGGATATCAATAAGAAAGATGATATTATTATGAAAATATCTCAGAAGTTCAACCTCTCTTTTGCTATAGATTACGAGTATCTTGATAAAATGGACCATGAGAATACCAAGCTCAACTCTAAATCCTTGCCACATAATATAAGGTATAAGTATCTCTTTGTTTATCCAAAATCACGATTCTATATTAGCAAAATGAACAAAGTTCTTGAGGAATCTGGATATACCGCTTACACTCTGGAGAATCTTAAAAAGGATTCCAAGACCATCATGCACAATGGCGATGTGATATATCAAGTGGAGAGCAAGATTAACTTGATAAGTCCTTTGGTAAACACAAAGATTAATGGCAGAACAAAAATTATTTGGAATCTATACAAGGGATGCTCCAATGGCTGCGCATTCTGCGCCTATGGTTCTTCTCATGGAGAACAATCAGAGCTTTCTGTTGAAAAGGCTAAGAAAATCATAGATTCCTTGACTTATCTGAATATAAAGGAAATAGACATTGCCACAGGTAACGAAGTTGACTCTTCAAAGCTGACAGAAATTATAGAATATGCGGTTATGAAGCTGCATAACAAAATCAGTTTGACTACTACGTCTGATGTCTTAATGAACATAGACAAAACCTTTTTAAAGAAAAGCATATCAATATAGAGTTGACTTATGACTATCCACAAGATAATAGCACTTTCAAGTATCGACCTAAAGCATATTGTGAGGATAATTATAAGTTGGCAAAGTCTTTGATTTCCGAAGGAATAAGCGTATCAGCTTTGGTTGTGCTTCATCCAGACTTGAACAATGCGCAACTTTTGAAAATCAAGAAAGATTTGTCGAAATTGAAGATAACAGACGTTTTGTTCTTGCGTTTGATGCCAGTTGGCAAACAATCATTTAACTCATATCCGTCAGAATTGAAACGGAAGGAATATTATTCTGCTGCAAGTAAAATAGTAAAGGAAAATAAGAAATACCGTTTCCATTGTGCATTGTCTGAAATCTACGATATGGAAGGAAAGAAATATTGTGATATCGGTATCGACAAACTAGGTATAGATGCAGAAGGTAAGGTATATGCTTGTCCTTGGGCTGAGCATATCGCCCATCGTGAAGATTCACCATTCTATTTGGGCGATTTGCTTCTTTACGAGAATGCTTTGTCTATGCTCTCTGAGTCTGAGAATTATTCAAGAATATTGAAAAATGCCAGCAATTATGGAAAGGCTTGCAAAGTATTTACTTATTTGAGAAGTGGAGATATCTTTTCAAATGAAGATGTTTTATATTAATCATGTATAATTAGATAATAATGTCATCTCAAACATCAGAAAATAATAAACGAATAGCGAAGAAGATGCTGCTTCTGGATTTCTCAAAAAAGACAAATCTTAATGGTTTCGAGTTAAGGCTTGTTTTGCTTTAAGATTGTCGAGTGAAGAATTTTCGTGCAAACGAGAGCAGAGGCAAACTTGTTTGAACTATGCCGAGTGCAGCCGAAAATCACATGTTTGTAAAATGTATGTAATCGTCAATAAACAGGTAAAAATTTTAATATCTCAATGTATAGGCACTTGCAAAAGTGCCTATACAAAGGACTATGCCCTAAATTGAGTACTAACTAAAAAAATGCAATTATGAATAAAGAATTCTCTGTAATAGATTTGGATGTCCATTTTTATTTAAACGAAGAACAAAAGCATCAGATGGATGCAGTTGTGTTGAATAAATGCCAATTACAGTTATTTAAGGCATTGCAGCATATGGCACAGTACACAGGTGAATGTATAAGAATTGAAGCTTGTGCATTGGAACCAGGAGGAGTCATCAGCTCTTTGCAGGTTATTTTTAATAAGGATACTATTTTAGGAGCAACACTTTTTCTTTTGTTGTCTGGTTCTGTTAATCGTTTTTTCAACAAAGAACAAAACGCATTAGAAAACATAGATAAACGTATTGAAATTTTAGAGAAGTTGAAAAGTGGGAATATTTCTGCAGAAGAGGCTGGAATTCTAGTAGAAAGTGATGAAACTTTGCATAAATGTGTTTCTTCTTTTTATAAAGATGCACAAAAAGAGCCCTCAATTGTTTCTATAGAATCTTCTTTTAAGTCTGTGGATGGAGATGGAAACCATGTGTTATCTAAAATCGAGCGTGCAGATTTTGAACGTAAAATCATACCTGATGGTAAAATGAAAACCTCAGAAACAATTACAGGTACAACAGTAGCTGTAATCTCTCCTGTATTTGCACATGACATAAAATTGAAATGGCATTGCCGTTTCAATGGAGAACAAATTGTTGCAGAGATTCAAGATGACGATTTCATTACCCAAGTCAACAATTTTGAAGTTAAATTTGACGCTGGTACAACTCTTAAGTGTGATTTGGTTGTGGAGACCACGTCTTTTCCAGACAGACTTGATAAAAAAACAACCAAACATTATTATATAACAAATGTATGGGGATGGGCAGATGGAAGCCATGTCGTTTTTGCCACAAAACGTTATAGGGCTTTAAATAAGGAATAAACGTAACCATCAGCATCTGTGTGAATCCGCGCTATCTGCGGGAGACCACAACGCGCCCTGTCACGTTATCACAGATAGGCTTGATCGGCAACTCTAATAAGTGCCGTCATTCATGCAACGACATTAGTAAGTGGAATCAGCTGAAGGAACATTTATAGAGTTTGGAGGTTGAAGATGATACAATTGGGGAGAATGATAGAAATGAGTTTTTTAAAATCAATAGAAAAGAAAAAATAAATGTCAAATCAAACATCAGAAAATAATAAACGAATAGCGAAAAATAACTATTGCAGCATGTTTCGAGTATAGCAGTGCCAATACTTGATTAATCATGCAATATGAATAAAATAAAATTTTAACAACTCAATATTTAGGCACTTACAAAAGTACCTAAACAAAGGGTCAGGCCTTGAATTAAGACTAATAATAAAAAAATATGTCAGGAACAAATACTGTTGACAATAAAAGAATAGCAAAAAACACATTCTTCTTATACATTAGGATGTTTTTTATTCTTGCTTTGAATTTATATATATCAAGAGCTATTTTGGATGCATTAGGAGAAGTTGATTTTGGTATATATAATGTTGTTGGAGGTTTTGTTGCTATGTTCGGAATTTTATCAAATTCTATGACAGCAGCAACACAGCGTTTTATATCTTACGAAATTGGAAAAAAAGGAAATGGTAATGTAAAATCAGTCTTTTCTACAGCTGTAATTATTCATATCCTGTTTTCCATTATAGTTTTTGTCTTTGCAGAAACAGTTGGTTTATGGTTTGTGGAAAACAAATTAAATTATCCAGACATTCGTAGAACTGCTGTTTTTTGGGTATATCAATTCTCTGTATTAACATTCATTGTCGGAGTATTAAGCGTACCATATAATGCTGCCTTAATTGCATTTGAAAAAATGAAAGCTTTTGCATATGTTGGCATTATTGAAGTTGTATTGAAACTGATTGTCGTAATATGTTTACAATACACTTCGTTAGATCAATTAATACTATATAGCTTACTACTAGCATTGATTGCTATTACAATAAGATTTATATATAGTATATATGTAAAAATAAACATTCCTGCATGTAAATGTAATTATAAAATCAATAAGGAAGTAAGAAAAAAAATGGTTTCATTTGCCGGCTGGAATGCAATAGGCTCCATTTCAAACATGTTAAACAACCAAGGTGTTAATGTCCTATTAAATATGTTTTTTGGTGCAGCCATAAATGCCGCTAGAGGAATTTCTTATCAAGTAATGAATGCTCTACAATTATTTATTATGAATTTCCAATTAGCAATGAATCCTCAAATAATAAAATCATTTGCGTCAGGAAATAAAAAAGACGCCTTTAATTTAGCGTTTAGGGGGAGTCGCTTTTCCTTTATGCTATTAATGATATTTGTTATACCTATAATCTTAGAGGCTCCAACAATTCTTAATTTATGGTTAGTTAAAGTTCCAGATTTATCCATAGCATTTTTGAGAGTTATTTTATTCACAGCTTTGATAAATTCTTTAGGACAAACATTAAGTTATCTAATGCATGCTTCTGGCATTGTTCGAAATTATCAAATCGTTGTTGGAGGTTCTTATGTTATGGCTGTTCCTGTTGTCTATCTTGTATTTAAATTAGGAGGCTCTCCTTTGTCTGCTATGATTATAGTATTATTATTTTCACAAATTTCTCAATTTTTCCAATTGATAATGCTAAAAAAAAGCATTGATTTACCAGTTAAATATTTTATTATAAAAGTTTTAATGAAATCATGGGTATTATTTTTAATGGCTTTCTTAATTCCTTCATTACTCCACATATATATGCCTAAGTCTTATTTGACATTTTTTGTAATAGTAATTACATCTTTGTTTTGTGCCTGTAGCGTAATATATGTATGGGGAATATCAATACATGAAAGAGAATATATAAACAAATATTTAAAAAAAATCAAAAATAAAATATTATGAATTTAGAAAAATACATTAATGATAGGAGTTCATGCCTAACAGAAAGAGAAGATATAGAATGGTCTAATTTTTGGATAGATAAAGCTAATGCCTATTCCTCAAAGCGAATATTATTGATAGGAGACTCGACTTCAAGAATTATCCGTTCCACTTTTTCTAGAATTTCAGGTTGTCCTGTAGATTTACTTGCTACTTCATCGGCTTTGCATGATGAATTGTTCATTAATCAAATCAATGCTTTTTTTAATCAAAGTAAATATAAGTATGAAACTATTTTTGTTCAATTAGGCCATCATGCTGTTTATAATAAGATGGGGGGGGATTATGAAGAAAATGATTATCTTATATTTGAAAATGAATACTCTGCATTGATAGAATTTTTAAAGCAATTTACTTCTAATATTATATTAGAATCAATATTATTGTCTGTTGTACCATATAAACATTTTTCTTATTTATATCGTAAATTACGAATAAAAGAAAAAGAGGATGTACATGCAAATTATATAAAGATTCGAAAAAATGAAATAATCAAAAAGATAGCTTTAGAAAAAAATATGCCGTTTTGTGATATTTCAAGTTTTATGCAGAAGACAAAATATGTTCATTATGATCATATTCACTATGAAAAGGCCGCAATACCTGTATTAGTTCAAGAATTAATTAAATATACTAACAAAATATTATGAAAGTTAATAAAATAAGTACAATTTTAATAGATGGGAAGCCTTTTTCTTATCATGATGAAAGAGGGATTATTTCTTTTGATAACAATGTTGCAATGAGTCATGAGTCTGGTAAAAGATTATTATTTAAAGTAAAAGAACTTTTTAGTGTAAAAGATATAAGATTTTGTCTTGCTTTTGGTACTTTGCTAGGAGCTATAAGAGAGCATGACCTAATAAAAGGTGATGAAGACTTAGATGTATTTACAGATCAAGAAGAAAAGCTACGTAGTTCAATTCCTTGGTTAGCAGAACAAGGTTTAGTCGTAACTCGAGTAAAAGACGGAGACTTCTACTCTTTTAGATTAGACGAAGAATCATACATTGATGTGTATATATTACGCCCCTTCCATTTTAGCATTTGGGGCTTATGGTGTTATTGTTTATGCGATTGTGCAACTCCAAAACGTTTTTTTAAAAAATACCAAAAAATCAATTTTCTCGGTGAAGATTTTTTATGCCCTTCTAATCCAGAAAAACTCGTAGAGTTTTGGTATGGAAAAGATTGGCGTACTCCAAAATCTGGAAAAAAATATTATTATGAAGTCAAATCTAGATATTATTGGAAATATAAAGGAAAATATATTAAGAAATTATTATCTATTTTTTTAGGGGATAAAACAGAAAGTACATGGAAATTTCTAAAATCAATCGCTGGTCGTTAGAGTATATTTATATGACCGTAATGGTTATATATATGGGAATGATGACCATTAATACTGCGTCAATGGTAACCTATAGTCCACAGATGGACACATTTGCGATAATACTACCTGTAATATTAAATGTAGCCTTAATTGTAAAACATAAAATAAACTTTTCTAATAAAGGACTGATAAGGATATTATGTTTTTGTTTAGTATGGTTGTTATGTTTATTTTTAAAATATGATGGAGGAATATTAAAATCATCATTAATCCTATTTTATGCAATATTAGTTGCTTATATTCAAGTATATGTATATCGTAATAAATTATTTGATTTCTATGAAGATATAATAACTATAATAGCTAAAATTTCGTTAGTTTTATGGTTGTTTTCTTTATTATATCCGACTCCTGCAATAAATTTTTTTCATGAATTTCCACGTGCTGATTATTCATCATTTGGCTATAATTTTCTATATATATTCAATTGGATGGATAATTCCACAGGCCAATATGGACGTAATGCTGGTTGCTCATGGGAACCTGGTCGTTACGCTGTGATGCTTTCACTTGGCATTGCAATTTCTGTATTAAAAAAAGGAGTTTCTATTAAGAATAAAAAACTAATTTGGTTGTTATTGGCGTTGATTACGACGTTTTCCACGACGGGTTATATAGCTACAATTATGATATTTTTTATTTCTTATGTTAAGAAAGTGAATTTCATGTATGTATTATATTCTATAATTTTTATTATTCCTATTTATTTTATTGTTAATGTTCCATTCTTAGCGGACAAGATATCACTACAATTATCAACTTTGTTTAACTTCGATTTTTATAATGAATTGGTTACAAGAACAGCGGAAGCTTCAAATGGAGAGTATACGTATTCGTTAGAAAGATTTCCTTCAATGTATTTTGAATGGCAAAACATATTAAATGACCCTATTATTGGATATGGTAGATCTCCTTATTATTCATATTTCTACCAGAATATTTCTTCAAATGTTAGTCTTCCAAGTGGAATATTGAAGGTATTAAGTAACTATGGATTAATATTAGGAATGTTTTTCTATTATATACTATATAAGTCATCTAATACATTCGGAAAATTTTATCATAAAAATAGTCCGATAATGTTATGCCTTTTAATCTCTTCTGTTTCTTATTCAATTTTTACCATTCCTGTTTTTACATCATTTTGGCTTTACTCATATTTTATAAAAAATAACGACAATGAATGTATATATAATAACGAAAGAGCCATTTCCTAATGGAATGGCTTCTACTCAAAGAATCAAATGTTATGCACAAGCTATTGCTCCATACGTAAACAAGGTAGAAGTATTGGTTTATATAAGGACGGAACAAGACTCTAAACGAAAGAATCATGTCTCTGGTTTCTTAAACTCCATACCTTATAAATATATATCTGGTAAGACTATTGAAAGTTCTAATCTATTACTTAAAAGTTTTCATTATCTGTTTGATAGAATAAGATTGTTAGTTTATTTAAAAAAAAGAATCAAAAAAGGTGATGTCGTTTTTGCATATGTAAATAGTGATGTTCGGTTTACTCTTTTCTTAATTCGATTTGTTCATAAACTAGGAGCTATTTTTATTAGAGATTTGTGTGAGATTCCATATGGTACGGGGATTGAATCGAAATCAAATATAAGAAAAAGGAATATAACCTTTAAATATCAATTTCCATTACTTGATGGTGTCATTTCTATAAGTGACAATTTGTCTTCTATGTTTAGTAAATACAATCCAAAAGTAGAAGTCCTTAAAGTTCCCATTTTAGTAGATTTTGATTCGTGTAACAATAAGAGTAAGGTAACAAAAGAAAGCAGACCTTTTATTTTTCATTGCGGTACTCTTTATGAACAAAAAGATGGGATTTTAGGATTATTAGAGGCTGTATGTTTAGCAAATGTAAATAGAACAAACAAAATCTTATTGAAATGCACAGGAAATATAAACAAATCTCCACATGCAAAAGAAATAAGAGAATTAATAAGTAAATATGACGCTGATGAATATATTAAATTTACAGGTTATTTATCAGAAGATGAATTAAAAGAAAATCTAGCAAAGGCTTCTCTTGTTGTCATTAACAAATATATAAATCAGCAAAACACATATTGTTTTTCTACGAAATTAGCTGAATATATGGCGGCATCTAAAGCAATTATAATGACACAAGTTGGCGAAGCAATGAATTGGCTAACAGACAAAGAGAATGCTATTATTATTCCACCAGGAAACACCAAAACTTTATCCACAACCATAAATAGATTAATAGATAATGTTTCCCTTTGTGAGAAGCTTGGCAACAATGCAAATGAGTTTTGTAGGGAAAATTTCGATTACAGGGTTTATGGTAAAACAATTATTGAGTATTTCAAATCAATAATAAGATGAAAATAGTTATATATACGGCATTAACAGGTGGTTACGATAAATTAATACAACCATCTGTTATAGATAAAGATTTTACATATATTTGCTTTTCTAATGATATAAAAGAGAAACAAGTCGGAGTCTGGGAAATAAGAAAATTTCCAATAGTTATTAACAATGCACAACAACTATCACGTTACCCGAAAATGCATCCTTATGATTTGTTGGCCGACTATGATTACAGCTTATACATAGATGCAAATGTTAAGATAAATGACAAATACATATATACCCGTATTAGAGAATTAATAGAGCAAAATACTGTTCTTGCAGGAATGTGTCATTTAGAAGTTGATTGTGCATATGAAGAAGGACTACGTGTTTTAACTTCAAAACGTGAAAGAAATTGGAAAGCTGTTTTTAATTTGATGTTATATATGAGAAAAAACAGATTTCCTTATCATTGGGGCATGTATGAAGCCAATTGTATTTTTAGAGATAATCACAATAAGATTGTTAAATCCCAATGCGATTTATGGTGGACATTATTCTTAAAGTATGCTCATCGTGACCAATTAAGCTATTCTTATACTTTATGGCGTTTTAAGCTTCCGTTTGTATACATTCTTCCATTGGGCTACAATACTCGTAATCATTCTTCAATTATAGCAGGTAGTCATGGTGCTTCTTCTTCAAAAACAAAAAAACTAATAAAAAAATATATGTATAAGCCAACGGTTTTTACAATAAAAATTGTTCTAAATTTAATAACATTATTTTCAAAATGAATAATAAAATAAATGCGATTATAATTACATATAATCCAGATATTGAGTTACTTAGTAATGAATATACATCAATACACAACCAAGTTGTTCAACTAATTTACATCGATAACAATTCGCGTAATCGGGATGAAATACAACAATGGGTTCTAAATAAGCCTAAAACAGTTTTTATCGGTTTGCAGAATAATGAAGGTATTGCATATGCACAAAATATAGGAATCAAAAAAGCATTAGCTGACGAGGCTTCTCATATCATCTTATTTGATCAAGATAGTGTTGTCGATGCTAATTTTATAGATTCATTACTCTATGCAGAAAAAAAAGCTATTTTTGACGGTTTGAATGTTGGAATCACAGGCCCAATTTACAAATCACCTACAGATGGTTATTTATATCCCATTACCACTTTTGATGGAAAAAAATATCAAACAATTCCTTTTGATTCCACAAATGAATATATATGTGTATCTCATGTGATTGCATCTGGAGAATTAATACGAAAAGAAGTCTTTGATAAAGTCGGTTTAATGCGTGAAGACTTATTTATTTCAGAAGTAGACATTGAATATTGTTTTAGAGCGTCTTCGTTTGGATTTAAAATAATAAGAGCTCCTAAAGCGAAAATGAATCATATTATGGGTGATAATCAAATAAAGATTTTCGGAAGGAAAATAGGATTATATTCTCCCTTTAGAAGATATTTTACATGCCGAAATGGTTTGCTCCTTAGAAGGGACAAATTTTTCCCAAAAAAAGCAGCAATGATTTCATTTCGAACCTCTATTTTGCGATTTGTTGTTAGCGTTATTTGGGGACCACAACGTATAAAACAAATTATATATTGTATTAGAGGTTTTTGGGATGGTTATAAATATCATTCAGGAAAGTGTCCTTTATTTTAATAAACATTATAACATATTTATAATATGACTTTTAATAAGATAACCCGTTGGCGGAATTAATTTAAGTTGATAAATATGAGTAAAAAGTTGCACA
>ENA-ORNT01002204-ORNT01002204.1-human-gut-metagenome-genome-assembly--contig:-NODE-2204-length-12192-cov-8.841971_pt1 | contig 12192 bp, 8 predicted proteins | sample MGYA00242120_ERZ509032 | MGnify/ENA primary metagenome ERZ509032 (study PRJEB26280, sample SAMEA2338729) | human gut metagenome | biome: human gut; feature: human-associated habitat; material: faeces...
CCACCGCCCCCAGTGCAAAGCCTAATTGCTCGGTGATGCAGAAGGGCTTTTTTTTCGTCTTCGATATTGTGCGGTAAAAAAACGAGTAACAACAAACAATAAAACCGCCAATCACCAAACCTAAACGTTTGATAATCAGCGGTTTAAAATCTGTCGGGGCGACGGGATTCGAACCCACGACCCCCTGCTCCCAAAGCAGGTGCGCGATTGTGTATAATGTATTGATTATCATATACTTTTAGAATTTGGCTTTGTTTGCTGCTCACAAATAGCTCACAAAATGGGAGGAGGGGAATACAAAAAAAGTCCTTACACGGAGAGGGGTAAGAGCGTATGTTATATGCGTGCTGGGTAGCAAAGAGCCTCACACTTAATAGCATGAGGCTCTAACTTGCACCTATCAGCCATAGGTGGCTTGTGTGTTATATAGTAATGACTTGGCTGAATTTTATATTTTTTCGGCAGTCTTGCGTATCCTATTCGCAAGATCTAATAATGAATTCCTAAATTGTTCTTTTTCTTCTAAGGTAAAACCGCCTTTTCCCCCATTGCCATCTATCCCATCCATCTTGTGATAAAACCACGACGAGGAACGATTAAAATAACGGTTGCTAAAATCCAACCACGAAACGCTCATTAAAATGTCTTTGCAGCGTTCCTTCATATCGGTAATCTTACTATCTTCCATAACTTTATATATAAAAATCCCGCCCGCTTTGAGCGGGATTTTTTTGACTTTAATAAGGTTGGCGAAGCATGTTGTCAAACAACTCTTGCGCGTACCACATTAATTGTGGATAGCCATCGGGATAACTCTTGTTATAATTCCTAATGGCTTCTAACAGTTCGTACTCTTCTTCAGAAACTGTTACTTTTAAAACCTTTCTTTTCATAATGTCATTACTTATTTAACACAACACAAAGATACTACATTATTTTGTACTATCCAAATAAAACGCCTTATAAATTAAGTTGTGCTTTAATATTTTCCAGTAGTTGTTTGTCTTCTTTACTCATGAGGCCATCATTTGTCGTTGTTGCGGTGGGGATAGGGTCTGTATATTTCTGATTGAACGACAAATCGAATTGGCGTAATACATATTTATTCTCTCCGCTATTCCATTGTAATCTATCACCGAAAAGACAACTCCAATCTTCTGCATGACTTATTTCTTGGCGAGTGCCATCAGTAAAATAAATAGCACGTTGAAAGACCTTTGATTTGTTGAAAATAATTTGTCTTGCATAATCATTTTCAACATTTTGCATCATTGTAATGCTCATCGCACCATCAGCATACGTGCAATGTACGTGTACAATATTAGAATTGCCTGATATTTCAATATCTTTAAGCGCATCAAGAGCCGCTTCCTCCGATTCAAAGTTTCCAAGGTCACGCGCATAAGCAGTTAAATTATCAAGCTTTGTCTTATCAGCTGCTGTCATTACACCTGCCTTTGCAGTGGTAGCCTTAGTGATTACAAGTTGTTTGTTGCCACTTTCTGCAAAGTTTGTGTAGTTGACAATCACCTTGTCTGTAGTACTCTGCCCTTCTGCAAGATTGTGATTTAGGATGCGAGCAAACACGTACTTATCCATCAGTCCGTCTTGGTTACGGTTACCAAATGGCATAACAATACTTGACTATAATTGGTTTGTTCGGTGTCGTTGGCTGCGCCCCAGTGCTTAAATCGGAGGAACAAGTTACGGTCAGTGTGCGTGTACGTCCATATCTTGCCACTCAATGCTGTATGCATTTCATCACTGCTTGCCGAATAAATGTAGTTCTTAGTTGTTCCATTCGCAGAAGTCTGCACAGTGGGTACATTCATTGCCGTGAGCAATTGTTGTAGCGTGATAGTTTGTGCATTGTCTGTGTCGGTCTGCCCAGCAACGACCAATCGCACGTCCAATCCGCTCACACTCGCTGCTGCTTGCAACTCGGCTAATGCTTCTGAGAGTTTTTTTGTTGCCATGTTATTTGTTTTTTAGAGGTTTTTGCAATGGTTGTAATTTATGGTGCGCCTTCGGACGCGTTTTTTTATCATTCGCCCATTGGTGGTTTGATAATATTATCTGTCTGTATCTGCCACCCATTACCAGGCTTTAGCGTACCATTGAGCTTTATATTAAATAAAGCACCGTCATATTGCCAATAGAATTGTCCGTCTGAGCCGACACACATAGTAAGTATAATCATGCCTTTGCCTAAATTTAAATAGGTCGTGAAGTCTGTTTCACCTTTTTTGGAAAAGCGGCCGTATAATTTAAATTCTTTGCCGAGACTATCAGTGTCTGTCATGTTGTTATAAATAATAAACTTGCAGCCGACAAGCGAAAGAGCTTGTTGGATTTCTTCATCGCTATCTCCGTAAGGTGGTAATTGCCAATATTTGTAATATTTTGAAGTCTTGTTATTTCCGTCTGTTTCAGTTACCGTTTCGGGCAAACTATTGACATAGATGATGCTTGATAAATTGGGGATTATAGGGTAAGCATATTTATTGTATTTAATAGTTCCCAGCCCCGATGTACTTTTAACCCTTAATTCAAGGTAGTCAGCCCAATTACTCGTGTTAATTACCGTTACCGAGTTAAGCTGCATACCCGTTGTAATGCCGTTAAATACACCTTGGTCAGCATATACTGTGCCCTTGAATATACCTTCATCGGCATATACTTTGCCTTGGAAGTAGTATTGTTGGTGTACGGGGTCGATTGCTACTTTCAGCAAGTTGTGGTCTAATGCGTACATACCCACGACTGTATTGCCACCTATCTGCAATCCGTTAGACGACATCATGCACCCTGTGTAAGTACCGTCAATCTCTTTTTTGCCGAAGAACGCGTTACCACTTGCTATGTAGTTGTCACCGCTCATGGTATAGCCATTGAAGGCTCGCATCCAATCGGGCAAGGAGACTGCTTTCTTGTCCATTTCATTCAAGCACCAATCCGAAGCGTTTTTGCCCAATTCAAGCTTTACTTGATTGATAGCGATAAAGTCACCGCTTGTGCCTATTGTTGCTCTGAATAGCAATATAGGTGAGGAGTAAGTGCCGTCCGTGCGGACGCGGAAGGTGTAGATGTGTCGCACCCATTCTGCGGTTAGCTCCCATGTATGGTTTCCGTCATTGTAGAAAGTCGTTTCTTTCACTCCGTCAGCCATTGGCATATCTGCGCTTGCATCAGACAAGACGCGTCCTCCATAATCATATACGTATGTATTGATACTACCTGAGCCACGTGAGTAGAAAGATAGCGTGTACCATTGTCCAGATACGATTGTTGAGCCTAACGATTGCGAATAAAAGTCAAACTCGCGCTCGCTGCTTCGCCATGCGCACAAAGAGTTGATACCACAGAACGTTTCCATGTTGGACGGGGTTGCCATGCGAATAAGCTGCGCATCATTCTGAATGTAGTCGTCAGCTGTTAATGCTGATCCACCTCCGTATGGCCTACCCAATGTGACCATTGAGATGTCTGCTTGCGAGCCACTTGTTAAACGTACCAACACGTATTTTGTACCACTAAGGCTTGATTTTGTACAGAATGCTATGTAATGACGTCTCCATGTTGAGGTCAATGCAAATGCGGCACTTGCGTCACTTGGAGAGCCTTTTGCGTCTCCGTCAACGTAAATCGTTTGTTCGTTCGTGTCGGGATAACAATATACGGTAGCAGTACCAGAGCCACGCATTGTAATGCCTATAACGTACCACGTCTGAGGGCCAATCAACTTTGTTACATCATATTGTAATATGTCCGTCTGTTCTGAGACAGAAGCGGAGAGCATATCCGTATCACCAACTGCAGCCCCTTCGTTTAAAGTTCCATTAATTGTAGCGAGCGAGGAGCGGAAATTGAGCCACGTGCCAGCGTAGTTCTCTGCCTTTGGAGCAAAGTCGGTATGCACGAGTAGGTTGTTATGTAGGCTCGTTCCGTCTGCTCCGTCTTTGCCGTTCGTACCGTCCTTACCATTCCAAACGACAGGAATAGTTTTTTGTGCAACTTCTACCTTGTCAAGGTAGAGTTTAAACTCTATTCGTGTTGCGCGAGTAGCCACAAGCGTTGCCGTATCTCCTGTGCCTTCTTGTGCTATCGTAGTGCCGCCAGAGCCGTCATCGGCATATATGGCCCACTTCATTTTACCTCCTGTAAACTTCGTAGATTTTAAGCCTTGCGTTCTGTATGCTTCAACGGTAATCGTCTTTTGGCTATAAGAGGGTGTCACCGTGCCTTGTTGTGTTCGCGATATTGACCCAACGGGGGCAAGAATGTAGTAGGCAGCTCCGTCATCGCCTTGTGGGCCGCGAGGGCCTTGCGGTCCAGAAGGGCCTTGCGGTCCAGAAGGACCTTGTGGCCCAGAAGGACCTTGTGGCCCGTTAATACCGTCCTTACCAACGAAGCCAAGCAATTCTGTAGTTTCAGTGCCGTCGGGATAAAAAGTGCGTTTCCAAATGTACTTACCTTGCGCAACGACCGTTGGGAACGTACTACTCCAACCGCTTCCAGGTGCGCTCGTGCCATTATCACTAACGGCCCATTTGTAGGTCGTTTGGCTCTGTGGCCCCCATTTGATCGTTACATTGTTTCCTATTGTCACTGTTCCTTTGCCATTGTATTCGATAGCCCCTTGTCCGAGCGAAAACGAGCCGTCAGGGTTGAGGCTGTAGTGAGTGGTCTGGCCGTCGGGAGAGAGAGAGATGATTTGTCCATTCTTGGCGTAAAGGCCAAAGCCACCTGTGGGGAGGTAGCCACCAAGGCGACAAGCGAGACAACCGACAAAGCTCTTGGAGGTGATGTCGGTGAGTAAGTCGATAGCAGGTTGGCCCGTGCCGTTGGCGTGAATGTAAATGGCGCTTTGGCGTGTGGTGTCGGTAGCGTTGCCGTATTGCACCAACTCGTCGCCTACTTCGGGGAGCACCATTAGCCCCACAATGGTGGGGTCACTATTGTCGGCAAGGAGTAATGACGTGCCGTCGTCGGCCGTGATGAGGGCGGTACGGTCGTCTGTTACGAGTTGGGCTACTTGTGCGGTGACTTCTTGCGCGTGGTCGTACGCGTTGACCTCTCCTGCCTGAGGCTCGACAATGGCGGCGTCGAACTCCGACCTATTAATGGCCAATACATTGTCGTGGCCGCCAGCTGTGCTGCCTATGAAGCTAACTCGGACCCAATAGCCGCGAGCACCGTTCGTTGTCCAACGTTGGCAGCGTATGAAGTCGTTAGCTTGAAAGCCTCCGTAACCGTGTGTGTCGTCCCCCTCTAATACTAAGTAATAGTTCGTGGCGTCCCCGTCCACGCTCTTCACGCGTCCGCAGGCTTGACTGATACCCAGTGCGCCACAAATGGCACGTATCTTGTCGATAACGAGTTCAAAGGCCGTGAGTGTGCCGCGAATGCGGAGGTTGTCAGCCTCCACGTAAGTCTGACCGTCATTGGCCGTTTGTGCTGCCCAGCCGCTCCCTGCGAAGCCATTGCTCTCGAAGTCGGGGCTTTGTGCTGAGGCTTCGAAGTTCGTAGCCTTGCGGAAGGTGACGCTGCCCAAGGCCGTGTCGTCGTGTTGGCGGCTTAAGTAACGCTCGTCAGCCGTACCCCATTGCGTAAGGTCGTCGGCCGTGGCTGCATGAGCGGCTTCGGTGGCGTGGTCCGCATTGTCAGCATTCGTGGCGTGGGCCGCGTTGTCAGCATTCGTGGCGTGGTCGGCCGTGGTGGCGTGGTCGGCTGAGGCAGCCTCATCGGCAAATCCTGCCTTCACCTTGGTACGGACGGTTTCGCCCGTGTCGGTGTCGGTACTATCCAGATAGAGGTAGCCGTCAGCAGGAGTCGCGTCAAGCTGATTAAGCGTGTCGATATTGGGGTGCGTGTGAGCATCGGCCGTAGCAGCACTGCCGCCGCTTATGGAAGCCCCACCGCCACCGCTGCTTGTGGCTGAGGCCTCAGCGTTATTGCCTTTGCGCGCTCTGCGTGGCGTGGCTGTAACGTATCGTGTTGTAACTTTATAGTCCATAGCTTATTTAATGATTTCTTTGTTCCACTCTTCGCGTTCGAGCCTTACAAATTTAATATTACTTGTGCCGTCGTAGGCGCTGAGCACCTCACTTTTCATCATAAAGAGGTCCTCACTCGGCATCGCGCGGTCGGTGAAGAGCTGTAGCGGTGAGAGTGGCGTAATGGCCTCACCCTCAAGCGTAGGCACGCGGTGTCCATACTGGCTAAAGAGCAGCCCTAACAAGTCGTACTCAATCAGCCAAGGCGCAGACGTGTTGGTGCGACGCAGGAAACATCGTTGAGGAATATCCGTCAGCCCAGAGCCAGAGGGCGCAAACGAATACCACATTTTGTAGGCGCCTCGTGCCGTCACCCCCAAGTCGCTCCCAAAGGCTGTGCCGCAAATGGTGTCAATCTTTATCTCGTCCTTTGCGCTCGCGTTTATCCATGCGCTGTATTCGGCATCACTTTTCTCCACCGCTTCAGCGATGAGGCCTTGTACTATCTCCAACTTCGGAAACTTGTAAAGCCACCACCTTTGCGTCCAATTCATACGTTGCCCTCGTTTAGAGGTTTGCGTACTAATACACACGTCGCGCAGTCCGTTAGGGTCGGGCAACGACTTGTCGAGTTGGCACGTCTGAGGATTGGTAATGGGATATTCCTTCCCCTTTCCGTCCCTATCGTCGAAGATGATGCACCCCGTATAAATGGTCAACTCTAAGTACCCCGCAGTGTTCGGCAGGGGAATGATTTCGCCCTCCGTGGCGTATTGTTCTATAGATCGTTCGTGGCCAAGGGTGTGTGTATGGTTCTTTGACCACCCTTGAATGCCGCTCTCCTCCTTTATGCTATCACTCTTAGAGTTTGCATAGTAGAGGAGGAAAGAGGGCGCATGCGTGAAGTATTTCGCATCGTCGTATTCAACCGCAACCCAATGACCCTCGTTATTGTAGCCTTTGGCTTGGTATTGCGCCACGGCCTTGCCATTGCCGTCAAACAAGACGAGCGAGAAGGGAATGTAGCAGTAAGCCTCGCGCACCTTACACCAATTAAAGTTATCCTTTTCGTTCGTTTCGTCCGTCGCGTCAGCAAAGGGGTTGAGGCGGGGGTCTATCATCATCTCCATAGTGAGGCGAATATAAGAGCGCATCACATCTTCTGATACTTGATTTTGGGCCGCAGGGCAGTACACACGAGGAAAACGCATCAGCACTTCGTCCGACTTCCCCGATAGGTCGTTGAAGGCACGCGTAATGACGTTTTCGCTTGTGTTAGCTTCGACATAGGCATAATGGGCGTCTCTCCCCAAAGGCGATTGTTGCCCATTGAGCGTGAGGTTATTGCGCGGCCAGCAATTCGTTAAGGCCAGCCACGCAAGGCCCTCACACGCTCCGCCCCCCGTACCCGTCTTCACCATTTTGAAGAAATGCGCATCGGGGTGCTTTTGCGTAAGGCCAGTGGCAGCACTATCAGAGGCAGAATGGAAGAAACGACTTATCTCGTATGTTTTGAACCCAGGGCCAAACATGTTAAACACGCTGCCCACCTCTGTCAGTCGGTCTTGTTTTATGGTCACGCTGTTGTCGCTCAGCAGGTCGCCACCCGTGTAGGGCGAGAACTTAACGACGGCCGCTTGCGCCAACTTATCTACCGATAGCGTTTGCTCCGTAGCGTCCCACGTGATTTCTTCTACCTTGGGCGGATTATTGCGCAGCGCATTCAAGTCGTACACCATGATCTTGCCCGCACGCTGCACGATGCGCAAAGCAAGCGGTTGCAGCACACCGTTCAACACTTCGTCAAGCGTTGAGGCTTCACCGTCCTCATCGTAGAAGTTGGCAGCATCAACGTATAGGCGTGTAAGGTCACAATGCTCCCATAGTACGCTGTCGTCCATCTCTAACGACGTAAGCACCTCTACTGGCACTGCGCTGAGGCCCACTTGCTCAAGGCAATAGTCGATGTAGTGGCGCACCGACTTAATGCCCCCCGCTTCGCCATACTTTAGGCGCTGCATGTGGCCGAAGTCAGTAAAGGTGAGTGTGACGGTGTAGTCCTTCTCCGATTGGTAAGGCTCTTCGTACGTTTCGCAGTCGAGGCCACCCACCCAAAAGAGCGCATCGTCAAGGTAGACGTGTGCCATTACATTGCCTGGACTGATTTGGAAGAGGTCCGTAAACGTGCGGTCAGCAGGACTTACGATGTTGATCGTGAGCGTTGCGCCACAAGTGGTTTCGTACTTTTCGCGCTCCTCCCATTCTAATTCAAGTGGCGTGTCGGCATCAAACGTGAGGCTACCAACGGAAGAGAAAGGTACATTGTTCGCTTGCCATATTTCGACCCTCCACGTTTGGCCCTTGCAGTTAACAAAACTGCCAGAATATCTTTTGAAAAGCATTGTGTTTGTTATTTAGATGATTATGTATTTGCTTGCCAAGGCATCGAGCCTTGACAAGCAAATGCCGACGCGGGGACGCGTCGCCCCCAGGTTAGATAGAGTTTGCTAACATTTACAAAGGCGACCATTCGCACATTTGCACATTCTCACATTTGCACATTAACTCTATGCTCTTGAAGTAATTTTGTTTCGTTTATCGGTAATGAGTTGCAAGTCGCGTCCGCTGATGCGTCCACTCACATTCACGTCGACGCGCTGCGCACCAAAGCTGCTGCGTAAGGCCGCGAGGTTGAGGCTCGGCACCATGCTCGAAGGCGTTGTGTACTGCGGAGCTGAGGCCAAAGGCGCTTGCACCATGCGCCATAGCTGCAACTGCTGGCGACGGTTGATAATCATCTCGCCCGAGTTGACATTTGCCGTCAATCGGTCGCCCGAATAGCTGCCCCCTGGTATGATACCACCATGCGCGTAGCTGCCGCTCGTGGCCGACTTGATAGAGGCTATCATCGTCAGCAACGTAGCAAGTCCTGTAGCGGCAAAGGCTATCCACCCGAAGGGCGTAAGCTTACTTGCATCTTTCGAAGCCTCAGCGTAGCCCAACACCATCGTAGCAATGGCTTGTGCTATCGTACCCGCAATGTTGAGTACAGGTTCTTGCACCTGTGAGCCTAATTGCGCGATGCTGCTGCCCAACTGCTGAATGCTCTGTGCGCCCTCGCGCATCTTGCCCGTCCCCTTTTCAACGCTTGTCGTGTCAAAGTCCACGGTGATAGGCTTCAATTTCAGCGACGACAACACCTTGTTAATGTCGTCCACCTGCTTTTGCGCCTCCTCCTTGCTGATGAGGCCAATGTCGTAGTCGTTCTTGACGCGCGATGCCTTCGTCTGCGCGTTGGCATACGACTTGCGCTTATCGCTTACTGAGCCAGTCTGTGTGTACTGCGGTTCCACCTCTGCTTCAATCGTTAGTCGGCCGTTCGTAGCCTCATTGATTTGTGCCTGTAGCGCGTCCACCTTCGTCATGGCTGCTACTTTAGCCTCCACGGTCACGGCATTGTCGAAGTCCGTTTGAGCCGCGCGTAGTTGGTCCTGCAGAGCCTCAAGCGCAGTTTTCACCTCTGGCGCGTCAGGCTTCTCAATTCCCACCTTTACGGCCAACTCCTTGCGCTCTCCCTCCAGCCGTGTAGCCTCAGCCATAGCCTTCTTCGCAGCATCGAGGTTGTTAGTGCTTTGCGCCAGTTCCTTCTGCTTGCTAATCTCCTTGTCGTACCATTCAATGCTCTTCTCGTCGTAGGTGGGGGCGTTGTCGGTAGGGACGTGGGTGGGGGTGTGAGGATGCCCTGTTCCGCCACTCGTGTTAGGTTTAGCCAAAGTAGGGTGTCCCTTACCATAGCCGCCATTTGCCGCGATATGATTATAATTGCGTCTTTGCGAAGTGGTGAGCGAGCCGAATATAGCATTCACCAAGTCCTCTTGTTCTTTAATCTCTTCTCCCTTTTTATTTGCAAGCCCTATAGCCATATTGTAGGCCGTCACTTTGTTAAGCGTGTTAGCCGTCTCTTTGTTAGCCGCTTGTTGGTTCTTCTGCGTGTCGCGCACAAAGTTAAAGTTAAGCGATCCATTTTGAGTTACGGCATCGGCAGGTGCGGCAGGGCGTTCAATATTTTTGCGCGCCAACCTTACGGGGTTGCGCAATTCGTTAGCTCCTTGCCCATTGTGCGTCCGTCTTAGTTCGGTGTCAACATCGTTAGCCTGCTTTTCATACTTTTGCTTTTCAATTCTAAGCTTTATGATGTTGGTGTAAACCTTCTTTACCTCGTCAAAGGCTGCCTCAGCCATAGCGAGGTCTTGCAGCTTTTGTATATACTTTTCAACTGCGGCCGCATTACGTTCAAAGATTGTGCCGTCCTTTTGTATCTGTGCTTGATAGCCAGGCACGATGCTCTGTAGTTTCTTAATAGCTGCCATACGGTCGGCATATATGGCATTACTATCGTGAATAACTGCTGTTAGCGTACGTACTTTGCTAATTTCGTCGGCATAGTGTGTAGCAGCCTCTTCTTGTACGTTTTGAACCGCACTTTTGATTTTGTCGGCTTGGGTTGTAGCCTCAGCATTATCATTTAGAGCCTCAGTATTATCTTTCACTGACTTTGTTGAGCTATCAAAGTAGCTAACAAGTTTCTCTATGGCGAAGCCTAAGGCCGCAATGGCAATACCGATAACAGTAGAGGACAAAAAGCCACGTATGGCCATTTTGGCTGTAGTAGAAGCGACTGCTACTGCGCGGAACGAAGCGGCTAACGAAATGTTCTGAACGCGGCTCACCCTAACTGCAGCCGTGCATAAGTTAATGGTCGCGCGCAATCCTATATAGGCGATGCGCATTTGCTTCACGGATAAAGCTAAAGCCTTTGTAACCCCAATAGCCTTACTGAAGGCTACTATAGCCAAAAGTGCTTTGTGAGCTGATGAAGCTAACACAACAAACGACGAGGCCATACTCAAGTAAGGCTGCACTTGATTAGCCACTTCGCCCATTTTAACCTTTATGCCAGCCAACTTGTTTTGGAATTGCTTCATCGCCCCCGCAGCCGTGTCGCCTAAAGCCGCATTCATGTGGCCAACGTTGTTAGTTACCACTTCGGCCAACATGGCAGCGCGCTCTTGCTCCGTACCCATTTTTAGCACGCGCTCTTGTGCTTCGGTAAAGGTTATGCCCACGCGCTTTAAGGCCGAGGTCTGTCCTTGCATCACCTTTCCAAACAGATTGCCAATGTTTTGTGCATCTTGTTCCGTGGCAGCCAGTCCTTTTTGTTGTGCAACGAGGTCGTTAATGGCAGGTATAAGTGTAACGAGCGCGTCTCTTTGTGTCAAGAACGTTGCCACTTGTTGCGCTCCCGCCTTTTGTACACTGCCGCCCAGAATGCCCAATTGCGTTTGTGCCTTAATGGTAGCTTGCACGGCCGCGATGTCGGCCGAGGAGGCTTTCATGCGTTCTTCCATTACCGTCTTCAACCTTTGGTTGGCTACCTCAACGTTTTGGAAACTGCCAGCTAACGAAGATAAGGCTGCGTTTAATCCGTTAGAAGCTTCTTTAATGTTATTCCAAACACTGAAAGCTTGATTAAGTTTGAACACTTCTTGGTGCATTTTGTCTGCTTCATCTTTTGCCCCAGATAATACACCCTTAAGTTGTCGCGTTGTTGTCACCGCGCTCACCAATTGCTCTTTCCCGTCAATGGCGAGCCTTAGGTTGAACTTTATTTCCTTTGAAGCCATATATTTATAGATTTTTATTTGGTTGGTAATTTATAAAGTCACACCTTTGCAAAGGACTAATACCTTTTACGATATGAAAAGCGAACAAATCCCGAAAGAGATTAAAGCAGAGTTTAGCTGCGAAGTAAAAGAAACAACACCCTCAGAAAAGAAGAAAAAGCGAAACAAAAGAGCTTTATGGGTAAGCACCTATTTGGGTTATGCTTCATTCTTTTTCTTTTGCGATAGCATATACTTTTACGCTACAACAGAAACGTGGACAGACGCTCGTGTCTTTTTTGTAGCAGCATTCATGGCCCTGTCGATCCTCTTATTCTTTGCCTCAGCAGTGGCCGACTCGTATTACGATTTCCCTGATTATAAGGATATTAAACGTAGTAATGGTGGTGAGAACGACTACGATTATTTGTAAAGCACATAGTGGCCTCCAAAGCCGCCTTATTATTGATCCTTCAACCCCTTCATCAAGCTAACAAGCCGCTCACGCGCCTCGTCTTTACCGACTGGTGGCA
>ENA-ORNT01002206-ORNT01002206.1-human-gut-metagenome-genome-assembly--contig:-NODE-2206-length-12187-cov-4.918398_pt1 | contig 12187 bp, 7 predicted proteins | sample MGYA00242120_ERZ509032 | MGnify/ENA primary metagenome ERZ509032 (study PRJEB26280, sample SAMEA2338729) | human gut metagenome | biome: human gut; feature: human-associated habitat; material: faeces...
ACTTGGAATATCTGCAGCAGACCTATCCCGGAGAAGTCAGACGCTGTCAGCGCAGAATTGCGGAAATATTGGACAAATACGACTATGAAGGAAGCATGATCTATGATGAATATCCGGACCGCCTGAGTCTGTTCCGGATAGCGGATACGATCAGCACGATCCTGGAACAGGAAGCGGAAAAAGTATCAAAGGATCTGATCCATGTGTTGGTGTGCAATGAGATCTACAAAAGGAGACACGGTGGACGACGGGGAATGATTGCGTTCTTATAGGAAAGCGTGCTATAATATGCGCAAAACATTTGAAAAACAGGATAAACCATGGAAGAACTGAAAATACTTTTACAGAAAATTTTGAATAAAGATCTGCAGCAGATCATCCTGAGCAACAGCCGTCATCCGGAACAGACCCAGAAGGTAAAGATCCGCCCGGTGCTGATCCGGGAGGAACTGTTGTTCCAGGAGACTGCTTACAGAGGAACTCAGGTGTTTCACGAGAATTTTACAGCAGAACAGCTGACGGACCGGATCTGCACCGCCTTACAGGAGCAGTTCCGGCAGGGAGAATTCTCAGCGAAGACCCTGCAGGCCACCGCTCTGGTCAGCAAAAAAGGCAAGCTGACACTGAAGGTGAAAAACAGTGGCAAGTCACCGCGGACGGAGGGGGCGGCTGCTTCTGAAGAGGAGGAACTGCAGGCACTGGCTCACAACCGTACCAAGCATTATATTTTAGAGGAAGGAAAACCGGTGGATTTCCTGGTAGGACTGGGCGTGCAGACCCCGGACGGCCGGGTGACCAGGGCGAGATTTGATAAATTCCGTCAGATCAACCGGTATCTGGAATTTATCGAGGATGTGATCGATGAACTGCCGAAAGACCGTACCATCCGCATTATTGATTTTGGCTGCGGCAAATCCTATCTTACCTTTGCAATGTACTATTATCTGCATGAATTACAGCATAGAGATATCCAGGTGACCGGACTGGATCTGAAGACCGATGTGATCCAGCACTGCAATGAACTGGCGGAAAAGCTGGGGTATGACAGATTAAAGTTCGAGAGGGGAGACATCAGTACCTACGAGGGCACAGATGTGGCGGACATGGTGGTGACCCTGCATGCCTGTGACCTTGCCACAGATTATGCGTTAGACAAGGCGGTAAAATGGGGGGCCAGAGTCATTCTGGCGGTTCCCTGTTGTCAGCATGAACTGAACCGGCAGATAAAATGTGATCCTTTAAAACCAGTGTTAAAATACGGCATCATCAAGGAGCGCGTGGCAGCACTGCTCACCGATGCTCTGAGAGCAAATCTGCTGGAACAACAGGGCTATGAGACCCAGATCCTGGAATTCATCGATATGGAACATACCCCGAAGAATCTGTTGATCCGGGCAGTGAAAAAGAACGGTATGCGCCCGAAGAAAAGCGCAGATATCGGTACTGTGGAGGAACTGCTCCATGTGGCACCGACACTGGAAAAATTGCTGAATAATGAATGAGTGAAGAATCAAGAATGAAGAAAACGATCATTAGAATTGCCGTGTGTGTTGTAGTATTTCTGGCATCAGCACTGATCATCGGCAGCATTATGAATCAGGGACATAACAATATGACCATGGAGATGGCTCCGGCCACTCTGCCTATGATCACCATGGAAAGCGGCGGTGTGGCATGCAATGAACTGCACGGAAATACCGTGGAGATGGATGTGGCTTACCAGAAGGACTGCATTACTCTGCTGGGGGAGGGCAGACAGGCGAATTTCACCGTGGATACGTTCGGAAGAGAAATTACGGGGATCTCGACAGAGGTTCGCAGCATCGACGGCAGCCGGCTGATCGAGAACAGTGAAGTCACCGGATGGAAGGCAAATGGGAAAAGCTTTTCCGTTTCCCTTACGTTAAAAGACCTGATCGACACGAATACACAATACAGTCTGACCCTGATCCTGGAACTGGAAGGGGAACAGAAGGTATATTATTATACGACTATTTTATGGAATGATGATGTGCATATTTCGGAAATCCTGGAATTTGCGACAGATTTCCACGGAAAATTATACGACAAGGAAGTGGCCAAGGAACTGACGAAATATCTGGAACCGAATTCCAAGCTGACAGATAACGGCACTTTTCATAAAGTGAATATTCACAGCAGCTTTCAGCAGATCACCTGGGGCAGTCTGGAACCGGTCCAGGAGGACGCGGCTTCCATCCGGCTGACACAGATCAGTGGGAATGTGGCCTCTCTGCTGATGGATTTTGTGGTATCCACCGGAGAGGGCAAAAATAAGATCTACTACAATGTCGAAGAGTATTACAGAGTCAGATATACTTCGGAGAGAATGTATCTGCTGGATTATGAGCGTACCATGACACAGATCCCGGATACTACCCGGATGTATGCCAATGACAAGATCCTTCTGGGAATCACGGATGAAAATGTGGATATGATGGAGAGCGCGGATGGCAATACCGTGGTGTTCTCCGATATGGGGCAGTTACTCAGCTATAATGCGGCTACCAACGGACTGACAGTGATCTTCTCCTTCTATGATAAAGATAATGCCGATCGGCGGACTCTGTATGACAATCATGGCATCAAGATTCTGGATGTAGACGAGGGCGGTAATGTGAAATTTGCCGTGTATGGTTACATGAATCGCGGAAGACATGAGGGAGAGACCGGCATTCAGATCATCAGCTATGACAATTCGCTGAATACGATCGAGGAAGAAGTCTATATCCCATATTCCAAGAGCTATGCGGTGCTGAAGGATGAGATGGAACAGCTGCTGTACCGGAACAGACAGCAACATGTATATTTTTTCCTGGAAAACGGTGTCTATGATGTGGATCTGGAGAATCGCAGCGCTGAACAGCTGGTAAGTATAAGACAGGATGACAGCCTTCAGGTATCGGAGAACCATGAGATCATCGTATGGCAGGAAGGGGATGACATCAACCACAGCAACCAGCTGAATGTCCGGAATCTGAATACCGGAGAACAGACAGTGATCCGGGCGGAGGACGGTGAGGCTATCCGGCCGCTTGGCTTCATGGGAGAAGATATTATCTACGGCGTGGCCAGGGAGAGCGACATCCGGACAGAGAATTCCGGACAGATCTTTTACCCCATGTATAAGGTCTGCATCAGCAATTCTTCCGGAAATAATCTGAAGGAATACGGACAGGATGGCATCTATATCGTGGATTGCGCCATCGAGGGCAATCAGATTACCCTGTCGAGAATACAGCGTTCTGAGAACGGCAGCTATCAGGAGATCCTGAATGACCAGATCATGAACAATGTGGAAGAAGAGCCGGGACAGAATAAAGTAGTTACGGCGGACATTGATATTTATGAGAGATATGTGCAGATACAGACCAAGACAACCATTGATACCAAGACTATCAAGGTGCTGAATCCGAAGGAGGTCGTATTTGAGGGCGGAAGAGAACTGACACTGGATGCGGTCAGCGAAGTTTCCAGATATTATGTATACAATGCTTATGGAGTACAGGGCATTTACAGTGCCCCGGGCAAGGCGGTGAAGGAAGCCTACGATTCCTCCGGGGTTGTTACGAACGACCGCGGCATTACGGTATGGCTGAAGGGCAATCGTGTCAGCAGAAACCAGATCATGGCAATCAAGGAAGAAAGTGTCACGGACCAGAAGAACAGCCTGACGGTATGTCTGGACAATATCCTGCGGCATGCCGGAATCACCCGCAACACCGAATATGACCTGGCGCAGGGCAAGACGGCAATACAGATTCTGGAAGAAAATATGACAGGCGTACAGGTACTGGATCTGAGCGGCTGTAGTCTGGATGCGGTACTGTATTATGTGAATCAGGATATTCCGGTACTGGCGATCCTGGAGGATGGCGAGGCGGTGCTGGTGACCGGATTTAATGAATTCAACGTTGTCATCATGGAGCCGTCCACCGGAAAGTTGTACAAAAAGGGAATGAACGATGCTACAACATGGTTCGCGGAGAACGGCAATCATTTTATTTCCTATATGAAAATAGAAAATTAAATACAAGTGGACAGCAAAAGGCGCCCGGAACCTGTGAAAGGATCCGGACGCCTTTTTGGCGGGATGACCGCTTATTTCTGTACGTCAAAAATGTATTTGCGGTATTTCTGTAACACGGTGCGTAACAGCATGCCGAGCACTCCGCAGGAAATGATCTCACCGATACCCACAGTCAGCATGAAGTAAGGAATGCCGCCTTCTAAGTGGTAGACATATGCCAGTACGAAAGGAACGATAATGGTGTTGGCAATGATGGGAGGCAGGGGAGCCAGCCATTTGTTCTTATCCCGCAGCAGATAAGTGCCAAATGCACCAATCAGCGTTGCCAGGCTGCCGAAGATAATGTCAAGCAGCATGCAGCCGGTCATGGTATTGCTGATGATACATCCCAGGAAAAGTCCCGGTATGGCAGCAGGGGTAAATACGGGAAGAATCGTCAGGGCTTCCGAGAAGCGGACCTGAATGGCATAATTTGCCAGTCCCAGAGCGTTGGCTAACATGGTCAGCACAACATAGAGAGCAGCAATCACCGCTCCGTGTACGAGGTACAGTACTTTCTTGTTCATTTGTTTTCTCCTTTAGTTTTTATTTACGTGTGGAAGGTCCCGAACACACGAATGGATTTCCGAAAAGCCTTGATTTCAGGGCATTTCAGCCTTACCAGTATACCAGTATTCCGGAAAAAGTCAAGCCCGGGTACAAGGATTTTTGTAAATGGTGAATTTTATTGACGAAATCAAAAGAGAGTGTTAGGATAATAAAAGAAAAGAGTGCTACCGTACAGCAACGGTTCACCTAAGTTAATAGTTACTTATCAAAAAAGCAACTCAATCCTGGCGAGGGCGGTTGCTTTTTTGATGTTTATGTTTCCGTGCAGTCTGTACGATACTGATAAGCGTTACGATGATACTGATGATCGTAACAACAATACCGACAATGCCTACCACTGTTTCCAGCATCTTATGTACCTTTCAATAGATTTCCCATCTGTATCACCTCCAATAATACTGGAAGCTCTCAAAATGTCATCATTTTGGCGAAAGGTGAACCGCTTACCGTTTTGGTAACACTCCACTATTATTATAAAATACAATGCCGGGAATAGATACTTTAGATTCGGAAAATAAGTAACGAAATATGCCATGCGGAAATTGGCTGTTTTCCCGAAAATAAAATTTGTGCAAAATAACCAATAGTTGCATTTTCTGCGTAAAAATGCGAAAATATAAGTTAACGCATTGATTGCAAGAAAGTAAGGAGAAAGCTATGTATATTATCGCAGGGCTGGGAAATCCAGGCAAAGAATATGAAAATACCAGACATAATATCGGGTTTGATGTCATAGACAGATTAGCAGAGGAAGAAAATATCGCCGTCATGGAGAGTAAGCATAAGGCACTGATCGGCAAAGGCTACGTGGCAGGGCAGAAGGTGATCCTGGCGAAGCCCCAGACCTTCATGAACTTAAGCGGAGAGAGCATCCGGGAGATCGTGGACTATTACAAGGTGGATGATACCACGGAATTGATCGTGATCTCCGATGATATCAGCCTGGATGTGGGACAGATCCGCATCCGCAAAAAGGGCAGCGCCGGTGGCCATAACGGCCTCAAGAATATCATCAAAATGTTAGGGCATGATACTTTTATCCGCGTGCGTATGGGCGTGGGAGAGAAGCCGAAGACCTTCGATCTGGCAGACTACGTGTTGGGACATTTTCCGGCGGAGGAACGAAGCATCATGGACGAAGCGGCGAAGACCGCAGCAGAAGCTATCCGTATGATCATCACTGAGAATGCGGATACAGCCATGAACCATTTTAACAGTAAGAAAGCGTAACGGTTGTATAGTAAGAGGAAAAAGCGATGCAGGCACTGATTGCGCCACTGAAAGAACTGGCGGAATATGATGAGGTCCGTAAGATCGTCAGACAGGGAAAGGGAACGGTTGCCCTGTCCGGATGCGTGGACTCACAGAAACTTCACATGATCTACGGACTCAGCGATGGCCTGAAATACAAGGTCATCGTTACTTATAATGACTTAAAAGCCAAGGAGATCTACGAGGAATACCGCTTTTATGACAGAAATGTCATGCTGTATCCGGCGAAGGACCTGATCTTTTTCCAGGCAGATATTCACGGTAATCAGCTGGTACAGGAGAGGATCAAGACCTTGCGCAGAGTCGTGGAGGGCAAGCCTGTCACCATCGTCACCACCTATGCGGCACTGATGACACCCCAGGTGCTGTGGGAGGAGAAGGACATCATCCACACCGAGCGGGGCGGTAGTCTGGACGAGAGTAAACTGGCATCCCGGCTGGTAGCTATGGGATACGAGAAAGCCTATCAGGTGGAAAGCCCAGGGCAATTCTCCGTGCGTGGCGGTATTGTGGATATTTTTGACCTGACGGAGGAGAATCCCTACCGTATCGAACTGTGGGGGGATGAAGTGGAATCCATCCGCAGCTTCGATATCTTAAGCCAGCGTTCCATTGAGAAGCTGGAGAGTATCACGGTCTACCCGGCGACGGAGTTCGTGTTGTCTGAGGAGCAGATTCGCAAGGGAATCACCAGACTGGAGAAGGAAGCCGCCAAACAGGAGAAAATTTTCCGGGAAGCCCACCGGCCGGAGGAAGCCCACAGGATCGCCACCCAGGTAAGCGAGTTGAAGGAACAGCTGTTGGAATTCCAGAGCAAAGCGAACCTGGAAGGATATATCCGATATTTTTATGAAAATACGGTGACTATGCCGGAGCTGCTGGCGGATATGGCGGGACGATCTCTGGTCTTCTATATTGATGAACCGGCGCGGGTGAAAGAGCAGGCTGACGCTATAGAACTGGAATTCCGGGAGAGCATGGAGCAGCGTGCGAGAAAAGGCTATGTGCTACCGGGACAGATGAATATTCTCTACAGCGGAGAGCAGGTGGCGGCCACATTGGAGAAAAATGCCGTGGTGACACTGGCTACCATGGAGACCAAGTACGGCTATTTCCGGACGGAAAAACATGTGGATATTGCAGCCCGCAATATTGCCCCCTATAACAACAGCTTTGAATCCCTGGTAAAAGACCTGAAAAAATATAAAAAAAGCGGATATCGGGTGCTGTTACTGTCCGGCTCCCGTACTCGCGCAAGACGTCTGGCAGAGGATCTGCGGAATGCGGAAGACGGCGGTGCGGGACTCACGGCAATATATACGGAAGACCACATGCGGGAAGTACAGCCCGGAGAGATCCTGACCTATTACGGTCATGTAAATAAAGGATTCGAATACCCATGGCTGAAATTCGTGGTGCTGTCCGAGAGTGATATTTTCGGGTCGGAGAAACGTAAGAAGAAAAAGAAAAAACTCTACCAGGGGCAGAAGATCAACGATTTCAATGACCTGAAGATCGGTGATTACGTAGTGCATGAGACCCACGGATTGGGGATATACAAAGGCATCGAAAAGGTAGAGGTTGAAAACATTGTCAAGGACTACCTGAAGATCGAGTACCGGGACGGTGGCAATCTGTACATTCTCGCTACCGGACTGGATGTGATCCAGAAATACGCCTCCGCCGATGCGGCGAAGAAGCCGAAGCTGAATAAGCTGGGTGGCAAGGAATGGGAACATACCAAGACCAAGGTCCGCAGTGCGGTCAGCGCCGTGGCAAAGGATCTCGTGGAGCTGTATGCGGTGCGCCAGCAGAGTGAAGGCTATGCCTTCGGAAAAGACACGGTATGGCAGCGGGAGTTTGAGGAAATGTTTCCTTTCGAGGAGACGGAGGATCAGCTGAATGCTATCGCGGACACCAAGGCCGACATGGAAAGCCATCGGATCATGGATCGTCTGATCTGCGGAGATGTGGGATATGGTAAGACAGAGATCGCGATCCGCGCTGCCTTCAAAGCAGTACAGGAGGGCAAACAGGTGGTGTACCTGGTGCCTACCACCATTTTAGCACAGCAGCATTACAACACTTTTGTGCAGCGAATGAAGGATTTCCCGGTCAATATTGCCCTGATGAGCCGTTTTCGCACATCTTCGGAGATCAAAAAGACAGTAAAAGATCTGGAAAAGGGAATGGTGGATATCGTCATTGGTACTCACAGAGTATTGTCGGCGGATGTGAAGTTCAAGGATCTGGGTCTGTTGATCATCGATGAGGAGCAGCGTTTTGGCGTGGCTCATAAGGAGAAGATCAAGAAACTAAAAGAGAACGTGGATGTGCTGACCCTGACGGCAACACCGATTCCCCGTACCCTGCACATGAGCCTCATCGGTATCCGGGATATGAGCGTGCTGGAGGAGGCTCCCAACGACAGGCTGCCGATTCAGACTTTTGTCTGCGAATACAACGACGAACTGGTCAGAGAGGCTATTGTCCGGGAGATGGCCCGGGGCGGACAGGTCTACTATGTCTATAACCGTGTGAATAATATTGCGGATATTGCGGCACAGATCGCGAAACTGGTGCCGGAAGCAAATGTGGCCTATGCCCATGGACAGATGAAGGAGCATGAACTGGAACGGATCATGTTTGATTTCATCAACGGAGAGATCGATGTGCTGGTGTCCACTACTATTATAGAGACCGGGCTGGATATCTCTAATGTAAACACCATGATCATTCATGACTCGGATAATCTGGGGCTGTCCCAGTTGTACCAGCTCAGAGGCCGCGTGGGACGCTCCAACCGGAATGCCTATGCGTTTCTGATGTACAAGCGGGACAAAATGTTAAAGGAAGTAGCGGAGAAACGGCTGGCGGCGATCAAGGAATTCACAGATCTGGGCAGCGGTTTCAAAATTGCCATGCGGGACCTGGAGATCCGTGGGGCCGGGAATCTGCTGGGGATGAGCCAACATGGCCACATGGAAGCCGTAGGATACGACCTCTACTGCAAAATGTTGAATGAGGCGGTGCAGAATCTGAAGGGAATCCATACGACGGTGGATTTCACCACGGTGATCGACCTGGATGTGGATGCATATATTCCGGCGGAATATATTGTGAATGAAACGCAGAAACTGGATATTTATAAGCGCATCGCCGGCATTGAGACGCTGAAAGAGCGGGATGAGATGAAGGATGAGCTGTTAGACCGGTTTGGCAATATCCCCAAGGCAGTGGATAATCTGCTGCGGATCGCACTGATCCGCATGGCGGCACACGCACTGGATATGACGGAGATCAAGGGCAAAAACGGCCGGATCACCTTTAATTTCCGACCGGATGCAGCCATAGACCCACTGAAGATCCCCGCGTTTCTGAAAAAGCATGGAGAGGAAATGAGCTTCACCGCATACGGCAATCCGTTTTTTACCTATAAATACAAAAAAACGGGACTGGTAGAGACCGATGCGGAACTCCTGATGGGGAAAACCGAGGAATTATTGGAAGAAATGAAAGAACTGGTGCTGGAAAAATTGCCGGCTCAGGAAAATTAAGAGAATTTTATGGGACATTAAAAGAGATACCTTCTTATCAGAACAGCAAACAAAAGGCTTCTGATAAGGAGGTATTTTACTATGAAGGGATATGTAACAGCCAGCGGATACATGGGATATGTGGAGAACGAATATATCTTATTTGCCAGCGAAGATGACTATTTTGATTACATGGAGGCTATTTAGGAACAGCAACATACCAGTCATAAAAAGGTGTCAGGGTGAAGCTGTCTTTGAACAGATCGGCCTCTGTGTAGTAAATAATATAAATACTGTCAGTGGATATGGTATCGTAATTGATGCGCGTATTGACCCGGATTCCGTCAGCGGTGGTAAAGGCGGCCGGAGCCGGGGCAACATCATAGGTAACGGTAGCCAGGTACTGGGAAGGCAATGTTTGTGTATACAGAAGCAGTCTGGGCCATTGCGTTGCCTTTTCCGCGCTGATCGTAGTCAGACCGAGCGTCTTGCACTGTTTCATCGAATACGCAACACAGTCTTCTACACCTTGGGAAAAATAAGCGTTTGTAGTTTCCGCATACTTGGTGTAATAGTCCTTTTGGAACAGAACCAGACAGATGAGGAAGAATGCAGTGGTGCAGCCTGTAAAAATCCTGCCGAGAGATTGAGACTTCCCCTTCAGGAAGCAGGAACATTTCCAGATACCATATGCCTCGCATAAGACAAGCGGGATATAGAGATCATTGATCTGATGCATCCTGGCGGTGACCAGCAGCGAGGTGATTCCACCTCCCATCAGCTGGGCAAACAGGAAGAATTCCCAGCAAAACACATGCTGCCGCACAGAACGAATCAGCCGGTACAGCATACAGCCGATTCCGATCAGGATAAAGACGCGGCCGATATCGTAAAATAATCCCCAGGGCAGTAGAAAGTCATAGGGACTTCCGGTATCCTGCAATAACAATAAATGCGCTGTGTTTTTGAAATTCGCATAAACAGAACTTAGGGAAAAAGCAATCTCTCCGCCGCGATACCCCTGTGTTTTGGGAATAGTGATCCAGGGTAAGGCGATCTCCGGCAACAGTCCCTGATTGACCAGGACAAATAAAAGCAACGGTAATGCCAGGACAAACAGGAGCAGAACAGACAGAACGCTGTAACGGTTGCAATGGATTTTATGATAGCGGATCCCGTAACATACCTGCAGAGCCAGCAGGATGGGAAGCATAGGCCAGATCACTGCGTAGCAATAGAGGGAGAGACCGTAAAAAAGTGCCGCGAGCAACAGATAACGGTTGTCATTCATGCCCCGTACGAAAAAGTACAGACCAAACATGAGAAAACCGGGGGCCATATTGGCATCCAATGCCCAACGACAGGCCATGATGTGCCAGGGACAGACGCTTAAGGCGAATAAGGCCCAGAGACCCGCAGTGTGGCCGAACATTTCCTTTACCAGACAATAGACGCACCAAAGCGTTAGAATACCTACCAGTGCCTGAGGAAGCCTTCCGAGAAAAGTAGTGGGAATCCCTTTGTTCAACAGTAGGAGAGGAGTGAGAAGCCAGGAGTACATGGCACTCTGCCCGTCTCCCCAGCTGGACATATAGATGGGGAATGCATAGCCTGCGGAATCCCGGCCTTCGTGTAAAAGGTCATAGGAGTTCAGCAGGACAAAAGCCTCATCCTGATGTAGGCCACCGGGCACCCGGGACAGGTATAACAGACGCAGAAGTGCTCCCAGTAACAGAATCAGAACCGGACAATAACGTCTGTAAAAAGTGTTACTATCGGAAAGGAATTTTGAATGCATAAAAATACCTCAATTCTTAGAATGATAATACAGATTGATTATAGCAGATATTGACGGCAAATTCAGTATTTTCGTTAAATTTTTAATTTATGTCTGGCACCTTTACCGACGCCATATATTTGTGTTATAGTACAAATGTAAAGAGAAAATGTAAGGGGTTTCAACGGCGCACTGTGAGGAATACCGGAGAGATTCCGATACAACATTTGGCAAAAATGCAGATGGGAGTTTATATTATGGAACTGACTGAGAAAAAGGAATTTGACCTGCTCTCCCTGGGAGAGATCATGCTGAGATTATCACCGCCCGATAACGAACGTATCACCAGAGGCGACAGCTTCAGCAAGCAGGCCGGAGGTGCAGAACTGAATGCCATCACCGGTGCGGCAATGCTCGGATTGCGCTGCGGTATTATCTCCAAGCTGCCGGCCAATGACCTGGGTGTATATATTAAGAACCGTGTACGTCTCTGCGGCGTCAGCGATGACTACCTGGTATACGACGATGATAAGGATGCGAGACTGGGCGTGTACTATTATGAGAATGGTGCTTATCCGAGAAAACCCCGTATCGTCTATGACCGTAAGAATACTTCTATCAATAAACTGAGTGTTGCGGATTATGATGACAGCCTGTATAGCGATACCCGTTGCTTCCATACCAGTGGTATTACACTGGCGCTGAGCCCCGAGCTGAGAGCAACCGCCATTGAGATGATCAAGCGTTTCAAGGCGCAGGGAGCCATCATCTCCTTCGATGTGAACTTCCGCGGCAATCTGTGGACCGGTGCTGAGGCGAAGGAATGCATCGAATCCATTCTGCCTTATGTAGATATCTTCTTCTGCTCCGAGGACACCGCACGCCTGACTTTCCTGAAGGAAGGCGATGCCAAGAGCATTATGAAGAGCTTCACGGAGGAGTATC
>ENA-ORNT01002211-ORNT01002211.1-human-gut-metagenome-genome-assembly--contig:-NODE-2211-length-12165-cov-3.715277_pt1 | contig 12165 bp, 9 predicted proteins | sample MGYA00242120_ERZ509032 | MGnify/ENA primary metagenome ERZ509032 (study PRJEB26280, sample SAMEA2338729) | human gut metagenome | biome: human gut; feature: human-associated habitat; material: faeces...
GCTCCAATGCGGATCTGCCGATCGTCGGCGGTTCGATTTTGAGCCATGATCATTTTCAGGGCGGCAGATATGAGTTTCCGATGGCAAAAGCACCGGTCGAAAAAAGCTTTACCGTCAAAGGCTTTGAAGATGTACAGGCAGGAATTGTAAACTGGCCGATGTCCGTAATCCGCATTTCCGGTCCGGATACAGAGCGGCTGATCGCCCTGGCGGATGTGATCCTGTATGCATGGCGCAGCTACAGTGATGAAGCCTCCTTTATCTTTGCAGAGACAGAGGGGGAGAAGCACAACACGATCACGCCTATCGCTAGAAAACGTGGCGATCATTATGAGCTGGATCTGGTTCTGCGCAATAATATCACCACGAAAGAGCATCCCCTTGGTGTGTTCCATCCCCATGCAAACCTGCACCACATCAAAAAGGAAAACATCGGTTTGATTGAAGTAATGGGACTTGCAGTGCTTCCTGCCCGTCTGAAAAAAGAGATGGCAGAGCTGGAAGAAGCGATCCTTTGTGGGACTGATCTTCGGCAAAACGAGGTGCTTGCAGCTCACGCGGACTGGGCGGAGGAATTTTTGACCAGACACAGCGAGGTAAATGCCGAAAATATCCATGAAATTGTGCAGCAGGAGATCGGATTGGTGTTCATGCAGGTTCTGGAAGACGCAGGCGTTTATAAATGCACGGAGGACGGAAGAAAAGGATTCGAACGGTTTATTGACCGCTTAAATGCATGACTTTGTGCACAAGTCTGCAAATGTGATATAATGAGCACAAAAGAAAAACAAGCGACGCCGAAGGCGGCATTTGTTTTTCTTGTGCCATTAGAGAACGAGCAGCCTGCGTAGCAGGCGATAAAGCGCGTCAGCGCGGGCTCGTGATATAATGAGCGCAAGAGAGTGGGAACAGGCGAAGCCTGCTCATCGCGAACGGCGAAGCTATTGAGTGAGCTATGCTCACGATATATTGTTGTGCACTGTGCACTATATAGAAAGACCTGCAGCAGGTATAATAAACACAAGCGAAAGGAAAGGGCTGTCGTACTAACGTGCGGCAAGCCCTTTTTTCATGGGAACAGAATGCTTGCAGCGCGTGCATTTTGTTGTGGATGTTGATGCACAGCAAACGGATTTGTGGTATTATGTTTACCGAAATCAAACAGGCATTTGACGAAAGAAGGTTTTATAGATGAAGTTTTTACTGGCGGCACTGAACGCAAAATATATTCATTCCAATCCGGCGCTTTACAGTCTGCGGGCTTATGCGGAAAAATACCATCCGGAGGCAGCGGCACAGGTGGAGCTTGCCGAGTATACGATCAATCAGACGGTGGAGGAAATCCTCGCTGATCTTTATGAGAGAAAGCCGGAGGCAGTGGCTTTTTCCTGTTATATCTGGAATTGGAAAATGATGCAGGAGGTCATTTCCGAGCTGCATCAGGTGCGTCCTGAGCTGCCCATCTGGCTGGGCGGTCCGGAGGTATCCTATCATGCGGAGGAGGTTCTGGAGCAATTCCCGTTTTTGACCGGCATCATGGTCGGCGAGGGCGAGGTGACGTTTTCAGAGCTTTTGACCTTTTACGAAAAAAAGAGCAGCGGACGGTATTCGGAACAGCAGCAGCTGCAGATTGTGGCATTCTGGCCGGGCGCAATCAAACAGGCCGGACTGGACAGTATTGCAGGTATTGTTTATCGAGATCCGATTACCGGGGAGCTTGTACGGACAAAGGAGCGCTCCCTGACCAATATCAGTGAGATCCCATTTTTTTATAAGGATATGAAGGATTTTGCCAATCGGATCGTTTATTATGAATCCAGCCGCGGATGTCCGTTTCGGTGCGGTTACTGTCTGTCCTCAATCGACAAACGGGTACGCCTGAGAGATCTGGCACTGGTGAAAGAGGAGCTGCAGTTTTTCCTTGATCAAAAGGTTCCGCAGGTGAAATTTATTGACAGAACCTTTAACTGTAATCATCAGCACGCAATGGAAATCTGGAAATATATTCAAGAGCACGATAATGGAATTACGAATTTCCATTTTGAGATCTCGGCAGATCTGCTGAACGGAGAAGAGCTGGCGCTTCTGGCAAAAATGCGCCCCGGTCTGGTTCAGCTGGAAATCGGTGTGCAGTCCACGAATCTGCAAACCCTTGAAGCGGTCAGACGGCATACAAATCTGGATAAGCTGCGGCATGCAGTGGTACGGATCCATTCCGAATATAATATTCATGTGCACCTGGATCTGATCGCAGGACTTCCTTATGAAGATATGGGAAGCTTTATCCGGTCCTTTAATGATGTATACAGCATGAGGCCACAGCAGCTGCAGCTCGGATTTCTGAAGGTATTAAAAGGCTCCTATCTGGAAGAAATGGCACAGACCTATGGGATCGTGTACCAGAGCTGTCCGCCCTATGAGGTCTTGTATACAAAATGGCTGAGCTATGGGGATATCATTCGGTTAAAGCGGGTGGAGGAAATGGTGGAGCTGTATTATAACAGCAATCAGTTCACACATTTGATTCCGGTTCTGCAGAGCCGCTTTGAAAATCCCTTTGCAATGTATGATAAATTGGCTGATTTTTATCATGAAAAAGGATATTTTGTCCATACGCCTGCCAGAGCTTACCGCTACCAGGTGCTTTTGGAGTTTGCGCAGCAGGAAGACCCGGATGGGATGGAGTTATACCGGGAGCTGGCGGTGTATGATCTGTATCTGCGGGAAAATGCGAAGAGCCGCCCGGTATTTGCATTGGACGAAAAACCGTATCATGATCAGATCGTCGAGTTTTATCAGGAAGAAGAGAAAAACCGCACATATCTGCCGGGGTATGAGGAATATCACGCAAAGCAGCTGCAGCGCATGACCCATCTGGAGGTATTTTCCTGGCCGGTACAGAAAAAGGCGTGGGAGCTGATCAGTATGTTGAAAAGAGGCGAGAATCCGGAGACGAAAACGGCAATTTTATTCGATTATCAGAACCGGGATCGCCTGACGGACAATGCGAGAACAGCGGTGGTAGAGCTGCCGACCGCTGCAAACGAAAAATCGACAGCCGGACAGGCGACCGCCGCGGACGCAGAAGCAGTCGCCGCTACAGGAAAGGGGGAAGCCGATTGAACGCACACACGAAAGCCATTTTGGATCAGCTCGACGCCCACTACGGGAGAGAATATATCTGCTACCTCAACCATGAAAACGCGTGGCAGCTTTTGATCGCGACGATGCTGAGCGCGCAGTGCACCGACGCACGGGTCAACATTGTCACGAAAGATCTGTTTGTAAAATATCCGTCGGTTGAAGCCTTTGCGGAGGCGGATTTAAAAGAGCTGGAGCAGGATATCCGTCCGACCGGTTTTTATCATAATAAAGCGAAAAATATCATTGCCTGCTGTCAGAGGCTGATGGCACTGCATGGCGGTGAAGTCCCCTCCGGACTGGAGGAACTGACGGCGCTGCCGGGAGTCGGACGTAAGACGGCAAATGTTATCCGCGGCAATATTTTTCACGAGCCAAGCGTTGTGGTGGATACCCATGTGAAGCGGATTTCCAAAAAGCTGGGGCTGACAAAAGAGGATGACCCGGAAAAAGTGGAATATGAGCTGATGAAGGTATTGCCGAAGGATCATTGGATTTTGTACAATATTCAGATTATCACGCTGGGGCGGACCATCTGCAAGGCACCGACGCCGAAATGCGGGGAATGTTTTCTGACGGAATGGTGTAAGGATTATCAGAGCCGTCAAAAAAAGGAGAGCAGGAAAAAGAAGTGAAAGAATATGTGAGCGTAGATGTGGAAACGACCGGGCTTGCGCCGAAGCAGGATAAAATTATAGAAATCGGGGCAGTGCGCGTCCGGGACGGACAGATTGTCGAAAGCTTTACATCCTTTGTCAATCCGGGGCGCATATTGCCTGCGCATATCACAGAGCTGACCGGGATTTTACAGGAGCAGGTAGATGAGGCAGAGACGATGGAAAGCGTTTTGCCTGCCTTTTTGGAGTTTGCCGGAGATCTGCCCCTTGTGGGACATCGGATTTTGTTCGATTATGGATTTTTGAAGCGCGCGGCGGTGAATATGCGGCTGGATTTTGAACGGAGCGGCGTGGATACCCTGAAGCTTTCCAGACAGTTTTTGTCGGAGCTTCCGAGCAGAAGACTATCCGCCCTGTGCGAACATTTCGAAATTCCGATTCAGGCGCATCGGGCGCTGGAGGACGCGAGGGCAACGCATATTTTATATGAAAAATTGCTGGAGCTTTATGGAACAGACCCGGACCGGGGAAAGGCTTTTGAGCCGGTTCCGTTGATTTGCAAGGTAAAACGCGAATCGCCGGCGACAAAAGCTCAGAAGGAACGTTTGAAAAAGCTTTTTTCCATGCATCAGCTGGTGCCGGAGTATGATGTGGAAATGCTGACGAAAAACGAGGCAAGCCGTCAGATCGACCGGATTCTTGCGGCATATGGAAGCTTGCAAAAGTGAGGGAAGTGCTTTATAATGTGTGGAAGCGCAGCCATGGAAGATGGTGCTTTAATGCTATTTGTCAGACGTTATAGGGCAGTTTGCGGATAAAGGAGCAGAGCATGAATTTCAGAAAGAAAAAGACACAGAAAATTATATCGTCGATCATCATCCTTATTCTGGTGCTGGCGATGATTGTTCCTACATTGCTGTCGTTTTTATAAGCGGCATAGAAAGGAATTTTAAAATGAATCGAATGAAAACCGTACTGATGACGGCAGCCATGCTGGTGTGCGTGTTTGCGTGCACGGCGGTGGCAGGAAAGACTGTATACGCAGCGCCGAACGATACCATCCAGACCGGGATTTCGGCAGATGGCATGGATCTTTCCGGGATGACACAGGAACAGGCGCAGGGGGCGGTTCAGAGCTATGTGAACGAACTTGGGCAGGCGCAGGTGCAGCTGCAGGCGCAGGATGGACAGAGTGTATCTATCAGCCTTTCTGAGCTGGGAATTTCCTGGAAAAACCCGGAGCTTGTTTCGGAAGCAGTGTCCCTTGGAAAAAAGGGAAATATTGTAGCGCGCTATAAGGCGGAAAAGGATCTGCAGAATAAAGGAAAGAATTACCCCGTTGTTCTGGATTTTGATAAAGAAGCGATTCGTCAGGCTGTGACGGAGCGCTGCAGTAAATTTAATGTGGAAGCGATCGATGCGCACCTGACACGGGTTGACGGATCCTTTCAAATCGAAGATGGACAGACCGGATATGTGGTGGATGAAAATGCGTCCGTAGCCGCGATCTACGATTATCTTACGGGCTCCTGGGTCAAAGGGGAAAACGGAAACGTTGCCCTCGTAATGGCAGTGGATGAGCCCAAGGGAAAAACAGAAGAGCTTGCGAAGGTAAAAGATGTGCTCGGAACATTTACGACAAGCTATTCGACCTCCGGTGCGTCCCGCAGCAAAAACGTTGCAAATGGCTGCAGACTGATCAACGGAACAACTTTGTATCCCGGCGATACGTTTTCTACCTATAATACAGTGAAGCCCTTCTCTACCGAAAACGGTTACGAGATGGCGGGTTCTTATTTGAACGGCAAGGTGGTAGACAGCATCGGCGGCGGTATCTGTCAGGTATCCACAACGCTGTACAATGCGGTTCTGCGGGCAGAGCTGGAAGTGACAGAACGTCACAATCATTCCATGATCGTAACCTATGTAGATCCGTCTGCGGATGCGGCGATTGCAGAATCCTCCGGCAAGGATTTTGTATTTGTGAATAATACGGATTATCCGATTTATATCGATGGACATACGGCAGATAAAAAGATTACATTTACGATCTATGGTGTAGAGACGAGAGCAAAAAATCGCACTGTAGCTTATGAGAGTGAAGTAATTGAGAAAAAGGTTCCGGAAGCGGATCAGATCATAGCGGACGCTTCCCAGCCCATCGGCGTCATCAGCGTCAGCAGCGCACATATCGGCTACAAGGCAAGACTCTGGAAGATTGTAAAGGAAAACGGTGTGGAAGTCAGCCGGGAGCAGGTCAACAGCAGCAACTACAAGATGAGCCCCAGAACGGCAACCGTCGGAATTGCTTCTCCGGATCCGAATGCGACCAGCCAGATGCAGGCGGCCATTGCGACCAGCAGCATTGATACGGTCAAAGCGACCATTTCCAATATCAAAGCGCAGCAGGCAGCAGCGGCGGCATTGACACCGGAGCAGCTGCAGGCGATCGCAGAGGCTCAGGCGCAGGCTGCACAGGCGCAGCAGGACGCAGCGGCGGGAAACTAAGCACCGGATCCTAAAGCAGAGCGGATGGCAGAGCCGGGCTGGAGGTCCGGCTCTGCAATGCTTTGATACGATGGTATTCGGAATGGAGAAAAGCTTATGAAAACAGGGAACGTAACGGGAAACGTTTATAAACGCAGCGTTCATCGAAAAATAGAAACAAACGGCATAGGGGTGAAAGGCGCAGAGTATGGGGAAGGCTGCGCCTTTTTCACGTCTGAAAATGTGGATAAAGCGCCGGAAAAAGTGAAGCAGTTGTGGATTACGGCGCAGAGTCTGTCTGTTTGGTCCGGAGCAGAGGGAGCCAAACTTTGCGTTTATGAGGCAGTAAACCGCGCAGCAGCGGCAGCAGTGGGAAAAGGAGAAGCAAAGGTGCGCATGGTGTCCATGCAGCTGATGCTTCCGGCAGACTGTCAAGAGCAGGAGCTGCAGAAGATGACTGTCGCAGCGCAGGAAGCAGCGCAGAAGCTGCAGGTTACGCTCGCGGATGTGAAAGTGCATGTGTCCGGTGCAGTCATTGCGCCTGTTGCGACAGCAGAGGCGCTTGCAGAAGTGTGGACTGCGCCTGCAGGCGCTGCGCTGTCGGCGCGCGCCGGTCAGCAGATTGTAATGACGAAATGGGCGGGACTGGCAGGAACTGTCTGCCTGGAAAAAACATACCGGGAAGCCCTTTTGAAGCGCTATCCTGCGCAGCTTCTGGACGACGTAGCACAGCTGGAGCAGCACTTTTCGATTTTACCGGAGGCTGCAGTCGCCGGTAAGTCCGGCGTCGGACTTGCCTGTGCAGTATCGGAAGGCGGTGTATTCCATGCACTCTGGACACTGGCAGAGCAGGCCGGGACCGGACTGGAGGTATCTTTAAAGAAGATTCCCATCCGACAGGAAACGGTAGAAATCTGTAATGAACTGGACGTCAATCCTTATGAGCTGTCCGGAAACGGCAGTCTGCTGTTTGTGACCGATCAGGGCGAGATGCTGGCAGAGCAGCTGCAGCAGCAGAAAATCCCGGCGGCGGTGATCGGATTTTTGTCGGCGGACAACGATCGCGTGATTGTCAACGGAGAGGAACGAAGATTTTTAGAACCGGCGAATACGGATGCGATTTATCGGATGGAGTAGTAGAACAGTTGCCGGATATCCGGCAGGAACGGAAGAAAAAAATGAGAGAAGAATTATTAAAAATTATTGAGAAAAACAGCCGGATCGATTTAAAAGAGCTGGCAGTCATCCTCGGCGTAGAGGAAATTGACGTGGTAAACGAAATGGCAGCGATGGAAGCAGAGGGCATTATCTGCGGCTATCATACACTGATTGATTGGGAAAAAACAAGCATCGAAAAGGTTTCCGCGCTGATTGAGGTTCGCGTAACACCCCAGCGCGGTCAGGGCTTTGACAGCATCGCGGAGCGGATTTACAAATACCCGGAGGTGCATGCAGTGTACCTGATTTCCGGCGGTTTTGATCTGCTCGTAACACTGGAGGGGAAATCCCTGAAAGAAGTTTCCGCGTTCGTTTCGGATAAGCTTTCCACGCTGGACAGCATTTTGAGCACAGCGACCCATTTTATCCTGAAAAAGTATAAGGATCACGGAACGATCCTGACCCGCAAATGCGAGGATCAGAGGGAGATGATTACGCCATGAGAAATCCCCTTTCTGATACAATCGTTACGATTAAACCGTCCGGAATCCGGAAATTTTTCGATATCGTCAGCGAAATGGAGGATGCGATTTCTCTGGGTGTCGGCGAGCCGGACTTCGATACTCCGTGGCACATCCGCGACGAGGGCATTTATTCTCTGGAAAAGGGACGTACCTTTTACACTTCCAATGCCGGCTTGAAGCAGCTGCGGGAGGAAATTGCGCATTATTTGAGACGCCGCTATCAGGTGTCCTATGATCCGCTGCATGAAATCATGATTACAGTCGGCGGCTCTGAGGCCATCGATATTGCGCTGCGTGCGATGGTAAATCCGGGAGACGAGGTGCTGATTCCACAGCCGTCCTATGTTTCCTATGAGCCGTGCGCCGTGCTTGCAGGTGCGAAGCCGGTTATCATCCCATTGAAAGCGGAAAACGAGTTCCGCCTGACGGCACAGGAGCTTCTGGATGCAATCACGGAAAAGACGAAAATTTTGATTTTACCCTATCCGAACAACCCGACCGGTGCGATCATGGAACGGGAAGATCTGGAAGCGATCGCAAAGATCGTGGAAGAAAAAGATCTGTTTGTGATATCGGATGAAATTTACAGTGAGCTGACCTATAAAGGTAATCCGGTTTCCATCACACAGATTCCGGGGATGCGGGAGCGGACGGTTCTGATCAACGGATTTTCCAAGGCATATGCAATGACCGGCTGGCGTCTGGGCTATGCCTGCGGACCGGAAGTGATTTTAAAACAGATGCTCAAAATCCATCAGTTTGCGATCATGTGTGCTCCTACGACGAGCCAGTATGCGGCGGTAGAGGCGCTGAAAAACGGCGATGACGATGTAGCGGAAATGCGCGAACAGTACAATCAGCGCAGACGTTATCTGCTGCATGCCTTTGCAGAAATGGGGCTGCCCTGCTTCGAGCCTTACGGCGCGTTTTATGTGTTCCCCTGTATCAAGGAATTCGGCATGACCAGCGATGAGTTTGCGACGCGTTTTCTGCAGGAAGAAAAGGTTGCAGTCGTGCCGGGCACGGCGTTTGGGGACAGCGGCGAGGGCTACATCCGTATTTCCTACGCTTATTCCCTGGAAAATCTGAAAGTTGCGATCGGGCGGCTGTCGCATTTTGTAAAAAAACTGAAAGCGGAAAAGGAATGATAAAGATATGTTAAACATCGTATTGCATCAGCCGGAAATCCCGGCGAATACGGGAAATATCGGAAGAACCTGCGTCGCGACCGGGACGGTTCTGCATCTGATTGAGCCGCTGGGCTTTTCTTTGAGTGAAAAGCAGTTAAAGCGCGCAGGCATGGATTATTGGAATCTGCTGGATGTGCGCCGCTACATCAATTTTGCGGACTTTCTGGAAAAAAATCCGACGCTTGTAAGCGGCGAGCCGGATGCACCGAAGCTCTGGATGGCGACGACGAAAGCGCATCAGGTTTACAGCGATGTAAAGATCGGACCGGACGATTATATTATGTTCGGCAAGGAGAGTGCCGGAATCCCGGAGGAAATCCTTGTGGAGTATGAAAAGAGCTGTATCCGCATTCCGATGGGAAAGGATATCCGTTCCCTGAACCTGTCCAACTCCGTAGCGATCGTTTTGTATGAAGCGCTGCGCCAGAATCATTTCGTAGGGTTACAGGAAGGTGGAGAACTGCACCGGCTGCACTGGAAAGCGTAAGGCATCCAGCCCTACGCTTCGTTGTCCTGCACGGGCAGGGAGAAGATAAACTCGCTCCCGACGCCCTCGGTGCTGATGACGTTGATATTTTCGTTGTGCGCCTGGATAATTTCTTTTGTAATGGAAAGTCCCAGCCCGGTTCCCTTTTTGTCTTTGCCGCGGGAAAGGTCGGTCTTGTAGAAACGATCGAAGATCAGCCGCAGGCTGTCCTTCGGGATTCCGATACCACTGTCCTTGACGGAGACAAAAACCTTTCCATGCTTTTCGTTTGTCTCGATGCGAATAGCAGAGTCAGGGTGGGAAAATTTAATCGCGTTGTCGAGCAGGTTGTATAAGACCTGCTCGATTTTGCTTTTGTCGGCGAGAACGGGCATACGGTCGCCGGTTAAAAGCAGCTCGATGCCGATATGCTTCTGCTGGCAGGTTCCTTCGAAGGAAGCGGCAGTAGAGCGAATGACCGAATTTAAATCGAAAACAGATTTTTCCAGGATCATGCCCTTCATATTCAGGTTATTTAAGGTCAGCAGGCTGTTGGTCAGCTTTGTCAGGCGTTCCGTCTCGTTTAAGACGATGCCGAGATATTTTTCGTGGAGCTCTGGCGGGATCGTTCCATCCAGCATCGCCTCCAGATACCCTTTGATTGAAGTCAGCGGAGAGCGGAAGTCGTGAGAAACGTTGGCGATGAATTTTTTCTGGTTATCCTCGGCGCGTGCGATCTCACTTGCCATGAGAGACAGGGAGGCAGCCAGATAACCGATCTCATCCTCACTGTCTACCTGAAATTCATAATGCAGATTGCCTGCCGCGTACTGCTCGGTGGCTGCCGTGATCTTGCGCAGCGGCAGATAGACCATTTCTGTAAAGAAAATCAGAATGATCAGCGACAGCAGGAAAAAAATCACGAGCATAATATAGGAAATATTCAGCAGGCTTTCGCTGGAAGCCCGAATATTTGCCATGGGGATATGGATGACAACATAGCCCTGAACTTTAAAATTGGAAGTGATGGGCGCAAATACACTGAGCATTTCCTCCTGGAAGCAGCCGAAAAAGTCACCAACCGTATAAAAGGAACCGGCGGTGATGGTCGAGTCAAAATTTTCCACGCGAGACTCATGATTCACATCCAGCGGTGTTTCAGTTGTCATGATAATACGTCCGGATGGATTAATGATCCAGATTTGGGAGGACAGGTAGGTGCTGAGCGCATCCAGCTGTTTTTTGACCTCCTCGAGGGAAACATTGCTGCTGTATAAGTCGGAAGCGTAGGTATTTGCGATCAGAGTAGCTTCTTTATAAAGGGAGTCCGCCTTTTCCCGTTTCAGATGTTCCAGCGTCATACTGGAAACGAACGTTGCTACGACTAAAAATCCGAAAAATCCGAAGATCAGGTAGCCGAGTACAAATTTCAGATACAGGGTTTTGCGCATGTCATCTTACCTCGAATTTGTAGCCGATTCCCCAGATCGTGGCGATTTTCCAGTTTGCATGATCCTTGATCTTTTCGCGCAGACGTTTGATGTGTACGTCTACCGTGCGGGTGTCGCCAATGTATTCATAGCCCCAGATCTGATCCAGAAGCTGTTCTCTGGAAAAAACGTGGTTGGGCGAAGCTGCCAGAAAATAGAGAAGCTCCAGCTCCTTTGGCGGCATATCGACATTTTTTCCCATATACATAACGGAATAATTGGTTTTATTGATTGTCAGATCGGGATATTCGACACATTCCACAGCGGGCTTTGCCGGAACGGCAGCTGGCTTGTAGCGGCGCAGCACCGCCTTGACTCTAGCGACAAGCTCCTTGGAGTCGAAGGGCTTTTCCATGTAATCATCCGCACCAAGCTCCAGACCGAGCACCTTGTCAAAAATTTCGCCTTTGGCGGACAGCATAATGATGGGAACAGAGGAACTGCTGCGGACTTCACGGCAGACCTGATAGCCGTCGATGCCCGGAAGCATCAGATCAAGGAGAATCAGGTTGGGCTGAAATTCGGGAAATACCCGGAGAGCTTCTTCCCCGTCTCCGACAATTTTCGTTTCAAAACATTCTTTCGTCAGGTAAAGTGAGATTAGTTCAGCAATGTTGTAGTCGTCATCTACGATGAGAATGCGCTGCTTTTCAGCCATGTTGATTCCTCCTGTTTTTTTGGATATTTGTAACTGTTCAGTACCTTCACAGTTATGGATATTTCTTATTTAAATGTCACGATTGTAACGCCTGTATCGCCTTCGCCAAACTCGCCAAGCCGGTATTCCTTGACATAGCTTAATTTCTTCAAGTGGCGGTGTACGCCTGCTTTCAAAGCGCCGGTTCCACGACCATGTACGACGCGGACCTGCGGAAGATGCGCCAAGTAGGCATCATCCAGGTATTTGTCGAGTACCGGGATCGCCTCATCGACGGTCATGCCAATCAGGTTGACCTCCGGCGATACGCTGAAGGACTTGGACATCTTGATCTTGCTGCTTCCGCTTCCGGAGCCGCGGGAACCGCCCGTATGCGTGCCGGAAAGTCCCGGTCCGGTGATGGATGCTTCTTCGACCATTTCCAGATCGCGGAT
>ENA-ORNT01002213-ORNT01002213.1-human-gut-metagenome-genome-assembly--contig:-NODE-2213-length-12152-cov-2.433744_pt1 | contig 12152 bp, 6 predicted proteins | sample MGYA00242120_ERZ509032 | MGnify/ENA primary metagenome ERZ509032 (study PRJEB26280, sample SAMEA2338729) | human gut metagenome | biome: human gut; feature: human-associated habitat; material: faeces...
CCGATACATAACCGATACATAACCGATACATATGAATACTTTCGTAATACTTTGACACTACCCTAATGCTACCTTCTCTATACTTTGATGCTACCCTAATACTACCTTGTTATTCTATTTTTTATATCGAACTCACGTTATTTACGTCCTTCTACATTTTTTCATAATTGGTACTATGATGTACACCTATTGCATATAATGCATATTTGATGTATAAATTGAAGTATATATAATCAGGGAACAAATAAATAACAAAAACAGGCTCTCCTACTTTTGTTCGGAGAGCCTGTTTTTTTATCGGACATTTTCTATTGTCAAAGCAGAATAAACAACAGCGGGATAAGAATACCTACCAACAATTCGACACCACCGATACCCCATAACCCGTGTTTACCCTTGAGCATAAAAAGCCCCGTGAGGACTATAAATATCAGCGACACAGCAAACACATCCGAAAAACAGGTCCATGCCTTACCCGGATTGTAGTGCAGTTTGCTCAAACTACCCAAGATCGGACGTTTTTTCACCTGCTCTAACGTAGCATTACCGGAAGTCAGATTCACCACCAAATTGCCGTTGCCTTTGAGAAATACCTTGAGGGTATTGTCATCGGGGAAATAGTGCTGTATTTCCTGTCCCGAGACACCGCACGCGGCAAGCCATTCATTGATAGTGGTTTGCGACACGCCGGAGCGCGGTGTGGCAGAAAGAGCATATTCCGTACGGGAGACAGAGTACTGACTATTGAAACTATCCTTATGGTTAAGGGCTATACCGGAGACGGCATAAACCAAAAGCATACCCGCAAAGATGTAACTCAGATCGCGGTGAATGATACGCAACCATTTGCGCACTTTGACCCCACGATTGTTTTTCGGCTGTTCCATAAGTTTCGGAGTTCCTATGCCTTAAGTGGCAAGAAAAAGACTAAAAAGAAAAGAAACTGATTTTTATGCCATTATGTATTATTCAGTTACGATGGTATAACTGATAGCGGTAGCATAGTAGCCCTTGATGGCTTTTTTCTCTGTTTCACAGCCTTGACCATCAGTGCCATGCTGTTCACCTGGGTTGTCTTCGGGTTCGGGTTGATACTCAAACGTATGGAGTACTCCTTTGACACGCACGATATTGTTGATACAAGCGGCATCGAAATTACCCATCTCTGCCCCCTCTACACGCAATATACGGCTCTCATCGCTTCCCATGAGGAAAGCCTTACGACCACCGTGTTTGCAAAGGTGTGTACATACGCCTTGGAAAGAGATTGTATCACCTACCAATGAGTCTGCCTGCGTATAGACCTCATCAATAGAGTAGATGGTTTCTTGTTTTTCTGCGGGTTTGGAACATGCTGCCAAACCGACTACAGCCGCGAGGGCTGCAAAGAACATAAACTTTTTCATATTGTGTAAAACGTTGAATTATTCAAATATAGCCAATATATACCTTAATTTCTTTTATTTCTCTTGCCGCAAGCGGCATAGGAGACTATAAAAAAGGCAGTTTTACCTTCCGATAAAACTGCCACAATTACTATGCCAACATTATAGTTGTTGACCTAAAGCATTAAAAATATGTTCGCCACGACGGATATAGAGTTGTCCGTTCCGGATAAACTTCTCGGCTTTCTGCGCAGGCGCAAACGTGTTGTCGATAGCCTGCTCGGGGTTCTCAAAGAGTTGCTGGACAGCCAGCACTCCGCGGAAAGCATGATCTTGCGCTGTGTATTTTTCTTCGGGAGCCACAGAGAACGAAATAGACTCCCTGGTACGGGTTGCATAAGCCAATTTTCCTTTACTGGTAAGAACGGCACTCCATGCAGTCTCTTGTGCCTGAGCATTGACAAGTCGGATAGTGTCCCCCATATTCAGTTGGTTATCAAACCCATACAATGCGATTCTGCCATCTGAAACCGTATAATCGTAAGCATACACATACAGGCTGTCGTTATGAGCAATAAAAGAACGTCCTTGCGTAGAACCCTCGGAAAGCGCAACCGTTTTCACCGATTTGCCGGTGGTCAGATCTACCTTAGTTACAAATGCCGTGGACTTTGCAGCCGTCAAAGTATCATTTTCCCCTACAAGGATTCCACCCATAAAGAAACCTGTGAGATACGCATCTGTTCCCTGAAAATAGCCGTCATAAACACTGATATTGCCGGTTTTTAGCCCTGCAACGGCACTGGTCTCTGCCGTCCATGCAAGTGATTCACACTGCAAATCGGTTGAGAGAGTCGCAACTGCCAAACCCGAGTTTGCCGTTGTGGTAACGGACTTGTCGCCCAAGACAAACTGCTTGTCAGCCGTACCTTTCAGGGTACAAGCATAATACAACTTTCCGTCGGTATATTTCAGCACCTGCATAGTACTATTATCGGCAATACCGGCACTGACAATGGAACCGACCAACTGCCATTTGTCGTTAAATTTAAGAATTGCCGCACTGCCTGCTGCCACGTTGGCTTTGATCGTATCTTTCTCGCCGACCACAATACCCGGTTTCAAGATAGTCAGTACATAAAAGTTTGTACCGTCAGTAACGATATCCGCAAATGTAAAACCTGCATTCTGCCCCGTCATCTGGTCAAAGTCCTGAACAAACGCAAAACCTTTGTCCGAAACCTCTACTATGGAACCGAACTGAACCAATTTCGTACTTTTACCGGAAACAATCGGTGCATACTCCGCCTCCAACGAACCGCTTGCAGTTGCGCCACCGGTCATCTGCCTATTAAAACCCATTACCTGATCGTCTGCCAGATAGTTGCTGTCGGTATGGTTGGCTGTAACTGCCATAACGAATTTGCCGTCTGCGGTAGGCGTTGCCACATAACTGGTGAATGCCCCGCGGTCGCTTGCGCCGAACCATTGGGTAGAAGCATCTTTGCCGGACAGTTTACCAAATACGATGTTGGTATTGGTACGCGACATATTGACACGATAGGGCGCAGCGTCCAACGTAATACCGTCAAACGAAATAGTCGGTTTCTCACCATTGGAAGCCGAGTTACCGAGGAAGAACACATCGCCTTGCCCGTTGGTATAGAGGCGATTGACCGTAGATGTACCCGCAGCGGTCTCGTTGCTAAGTTCGACAGCCGACCAACCGACAAGTTGCGCCATCATAGTTGCACTCACCAAGAGTGCAGAAGTAAAGAGAAAAATCTTTTTCATACGCATAAAATTTATTTTCGTAAGTTATCAGGGCATATAAAAAAATGACACACCCCATTTTCGGCGGCAAAGTTACGACAAAATGCAGAAATATACAATACCCATTTTTAGGGATGGGTTATAATTGTTGCTTTTAAGCCTATTAATGCCCCTCTATGTGTATTATGCATAGAAAATACAATATTTTATTTGCACATTTATAAACTTTGTTGTACCTTTCGGCGGTTAAGGACATATTGCTCTAAATTCACCAACACAACCAAATACAAAATCAACCCTAAATACTAACCTAATAATATAGAATACTTATGATGAAAAAATTACTTCTTACTGCAATGGCTATCGCCACCACCATAGGCGCAATAGCCCAAGTAGAGCCGCCCGTTGGGGCTATCGATGGTCGCTTCTCTGTTGCGACAGACAAGCAAGTGTATTTCTCACAAGGTAACTTGCAATGCAACAATCCGAACAACGCTGCCACGCGCACATGGGCTTTCGCCGAACATCAATACGACCGTATCGGCACTGCCAATCTGCAAAACACGAAAATAGGAGTCATATTGGGCGGCACTATCGACCTTTTCGGTTGGAGCGCGAACAACACCACCGCACCCTTCGGTATCAGCCTTTCGCAGGATGCCGCTGACTATGCCGGCGACTTTGTGGATTGGGGTACCAATGCCATTACCAACGGTGGCAACCAGCCCAACCTTTAGCGCACACTCTCACAAGCAGAATGGATATATCTGTTTTCAGACAGGCCCAACGCCAAGAGTCTCTACTCGGGGGCTACGGTGAACAATATCAATGGTATAGTAGTGCTGCCGGACGCATTTGTCTGCCCCTCCACGGTTACGTTTACCCCAAAATCGACCAACACCTATACCATTACAGAATGGGAAACTATGGAACAAGCGGGAGCCGTATTCCTACCCACTACCGGTGCCCGCGAAAAAAATCCCACTTCCGGCTTTATTGAAATAGATGAGGACATATTAGAAATGGCCGGATTCTATTGGTCTAGCACATCCGAAGCCATCAATAGTGCATTATGCATAGAAATATGGGAAGGGGAATTAAACCATAGTTATTTCATTCGCCATACGGGTATTGCCGTACGCCTGGTACAAGAAATCTCTGCCATAACCATTGTAGATGCGGAGCATGGTACTATCAGCGCAGACAAGACATACGCTCTCGCCGGCGAGACCATCACCATCACAGCCACCCCCGATGCAGGGTACACGCTGCAAGGATTGGCTGTACAACAAGGTACAACCGCCATCGAACTCACACCCGTTGTGGGACAAGACGGACAATATACATTCACTATGCCGTCAGGGCCCCGTGTAGAAGTAAAAGCAACTTTCTTCCGCCTATCCGACTACAAGCCGCAACCTATCTCGGTGGGACTGAACCACCAAGTATATTTCTCACCGGGAAACTTACAATTCAATGCCGTACAGGGCACCCACAAATGTGCCGATGGCAAGACACAGCAAGGCACATGGCGTTTCGCAGAAAACCAATACGATGAGATTGGAGGAGACAATAGAAACCTGTCCGCCACCTACGACGGCTACATCGACCTCTTCGGTTGGGGTACCAGCGGCTACGACAACACCACCCAAGACCCGTTGGCTGTCAATTATCAACCATGGGCAAGCAGCAAAACCAAAAACAATGCAAACACCGATAATCCATTCGGCTATGGTCCGTCCGGAAATATGCCCGACCGCGATATGGCAGGGAGCAGGGCGAACTACGACTGGGGTGTATATAATGCCATCAGCAACGGTGGCAACCAACCTAAGCAGTGGCGTACCCTGACTCACACGGAATGGAGCCACATCATGAGCGGACGTACCAACGCAGACCAACTTCACTCTATTGGCACGGTGAATGATATCAATGGTATTATTATTTTGCCGGACGCATTCCAAATGCCGTCCACCCTCTCTTGGACTCCAAAAGCCACCGACTACGCCACCAACACCTATACGGCTGCACAATGGAAGCAATTAGAACAAATGGGTGCCGTATTCCTGCCACGGACACATGTACGCATCGAAAAAAATATTTTCTATGCAGGTGAAGGGCGTGCCGGATATTGGTTGAGCACTAATTACGGTACTTATTCCACCCATGCCTGTTATGCCGCATTCAGCCCCGGTAGTTCTGCCGGAACTTCATCTGCCGAACGCTGGGGTGGCAATCCTGTGCGCTTGGTACAGGATTTGCCTATAGCCCCATCCTACCAACCACAACCTATCTCCGTGGCAGAAAACAAGAAAGTACGTTTTGCCCCCGGCAACCTACAATGCACCGACCGCAACGCAACTCCAATGACCTGGGCATTTGCGGAGTATCAGTATGACATAGTAGGAAACAACAATACGATGTTCGTTCAAGTAAGTGTAAAACCCCTAAAATTCCAGAAAGCACTGAGCGATAAGATAGACCTCTTGGGTTGGAGTGCAGACCAAGCAAACACCTTGTTTGGCACTATCCCATCTACCGACAGAGCAGACTATGCCGCCAACGAGTTTTTGGATTGGGGAGAGAACATCATCGGTACCGAGCCTGCCGACGAATGGTACACTTTAAGTTCCGAAGAATGGAACTATATCTTTATGGAACGTACCAACGCCACCCAACTATTCGGCTTTGGTTCTGTAAATGGAATAAACGGACTTATTATTCTGCCCGACGCATGGACCACGCCTGCCGGCATTACATTCAACTCGGCGGCCACAAAGAACATCCCGTTAAACGATATGGGAAGCGGATACGAAAACGAGAATAATGACAATTATACACACAACACCTACACCATCTACGAATGGGCGCTGATGGAGCAAGCCGGAGCAGTATTTCTACCCGCCGGAGGTGAACGCAATGGTCTTAACCTGTCGGAGATAAATGCCTCCGGAAACTATTGGTCGGCTTCATTTGTCACAAACGCTGCATTGTGTATGAACTTCAATAATTCGATTCTAAATCCGATGCTTTCCTCCGACCGACCCTCCGGCTATTCGGTCCGTTTGGCACAAGAATATATGCCTACCATCATCATCCAACCAACCGCAAACGGGACAATCAGTGCCGACAAAACAAAAGCCTCAGCAGGCGAGGTGGTTACCATCACCGTTACACCTGACGAGACCTATAAGATATCTACCCTCTCCGTCATATTTGGTAGCACCGCCATTACCCTTACTCCCGTAGCAGGCGAAGAAAACAAGTATCAGTTCACTATGCCTGCCGGCAATGTGGAAGTGAGCGTTACATTCATCCTCGAATATGTGGACCTCGATTTGCCAAGCAAGGTGCTTTGGGCAACTACTAATATCGGAGCAAACACTCCATACGAATACGGCGACTACTTTGCATGGGGCGAGACCGCTCCACGGACAACCGGTTTCGATTGGACCAACTACACTTACTCCAACGACGACGGTAGCGTGATTAACAAATATAACGCCACCGATGGCAAGACTCAACTTGACAGCGATGATGACGCTGCCACACAACAATGGGGTGCACCGTGGTGTATGCCGACTCAAGCAAATTGGCAAGAACTTATCGACAACTGCGATTGGACATGGACCGATGACTACCAAGGTACCGGCATAATGGGTAATATCGTTGCCTCTCGGACCAATAGCGGTGCCATCTTCCTGCCCGCAGGCGGTGCTTACTTGGATAATAGTCTCTCATTCAGCAACACAAGCGGTTTCTTCTGGTCGAGCACCCTGACAAGTGACGAGACCAAAGCATACAAACTCACTTTCAATGCAGGAACGGGCACTGCCTCCCAAGTAACAGACTATATGCGATGGGCAGGTATATCTGTACGTGCTATACGGGAAACCCCGCACACCGCTGTTGAGCAAACTGATGCCTCAGCGGAGACGCAAGTACGCAAAGTGGTTTACAATGGACAAGTGTTTATCATTCGCGGCAACCAAGTATTCACCGTGATGGGACAAAAAGTGAAATAAACAAAAAGAGCAAAGTTATTCAAAAGGGAGCGCTGGTCGTTCCCTTTTGTTTATTTATAGCATTGAGGGAAAAGATTTCTGCATATCCATCGGGGCAAAACAAAAATAGAAAATGAAGCCAAGTATAGACAAATATATAAGGGAAACAACAACTTAACATACAAGAGAAAAAGTCAGGTGGATGTCGGGAGGATGTCGGGAGGATGTCGGGAGGATAGCATTCCCCGTTCCTGTTGTGATGAGCAACACGGTAGGAGATAGAGATAAATAAATAGAGGCGACCGATTTACAGTCGCCTCTATTTTGATAATATGCTTGTTTAAACTATGGACTATGTACTATTGTACATTGTCAGTTACACTCGCTCAATTCGCATCGCCTTCCTCGTTAGTGCCGTTGAGTGCCAGGTCGGCAGCGGCACGTGCAGCCTGAAGCGCAGCATACTCCTCGCGGTTGTGGACAATAATCTTAGAGAAGTCGCGAAGACCCGTACCTGCGGGGATTAAGTTACCACAGATAACGTTCTCTTTCATACCCTCCAAATAATCCACCTTGCCTTGTACTGCCGCCTCGTTGAGAACCTTGGTGGTCTCTTGGAAAGACGCAGCGGACATAAAGGACTTCGTACCGAGTGCCGCACGGGTGATACCTTGCAGAATCTGCTTGGCGGTAGCGCACTCCGCATCACGTGCCTCAACAACTTTCTTGTCGCGACGACGGAGCGAAGAGTTCTCATCGTGGAGGCGACGGGCAGTAACGATTTGACCTGCTTGGAGTACCTCGCTATCACCTGCATCGGTAACCACTTTCTTACCCCATATACGGTCGTTCTCGTCCATAAAGTCCATCTTATCCACCATCTGTCCTTCGAGGAAGCGTGTATCACCGGCATCAAGTATCTCGACCTTGCGCATCATCTGGCGGACAATAATCTCGAAATGCTTGTCGTTGATTTCCACACCCTGCATACGATAGACAGACTGTGCCTCGTTGACAATATAGTCTTGTACGGCAGTCGGACCCTGGATAGCCAGAATGTCATCGGGCGTGATAGCACCATCAGAGAGGGCTACACCCGCACGTACATAGTCGCCTTCCTGCACCAGGATCTGCTTGGACAGAGGTACGAGATATGCTTTCTGCTCACCAAGTTTAGAGGTAACAAAGAGTTCGCGGTTACCACGTTTAATCTTACCGAAGGACACCTCACCATCAATCTCGGCAACAATAGCAGGGTTAGACGGATTACGTGCCTCAAATAGTTCGGTAACACGCGGAAGACCACCGGTAATATCACCTGCAGAACCCATAACACGCGCCATAGTGAACAACAAGTCACCCGCTTTCACCTCTGCGCCATCGGCGTGAACAAGGCTTGCTTTAACAGGCAAGTTGTAGGTACGGAGCACATTACCCGCTGTATCAAGGATATGTGCGGAAGGCATCTTGGTCTTGTCCTTGGTATCGGTGATAGACACCTCTTTCTTACCCGTTTGTTCGTCCACCTCAGTGAGTGAAGTAACACCCTCGATGACATCTTCGTACTGGATACGACCTGTTTGCTCGATGACGAGGGAAGCCTTGTAGGGGTCCCACTCGCAAACAACCGTCCCCTTGTCATACTTGTTGCCCGGTGTAACGAACAACTTGGAAGCATAAGGGATATTGAAAGTAGTGAGTACCACACCGGTCTTCTCGTCCTTGAGTTGCATCTCGTTAAGACGGCTCACAACAATAACATCACCCGATTCGGTGGTGATAGTACGGAGATCTTCAATCTCAATGATACCCTCGCGCGGAATAGCATAGGTATTCTGTGTAGCGGCGTTGCCTGCGACACCACCCGAGTGGAAGGTACGGAGAGTCAACTGCGTACCAGGCTCACCGATGGCTTGTGCAGCGATGACGCCGACAGCCTCACCTTTCTGCACCATCTTACGCGAAGCCAAGTTACGACCATAGCACTTAGCGCAAACACCGTGCTTGGACTCGCAAGTGAGTACGGAACGTATCTCAACCTCCTCGATACCGGCAGCCTCAATAGCCTCGCAAGCCGCCTCACGGATCTCTTCTCCTGCGGCAACAATAAGGTTACCGTCAAGGTCGTGAATATCGTGCACGCTGACACGACCGAGAATACGCTGAGTAAGGGTTGCAACAACAACATCGTTCTGCTTGATAGCGCGAGCGGTAAGACCACGGAGCGTACCACAATCCTCCTCGTTGATGATAACATCGTGCGACACATCAACCAAACGACGAGTCAGATAACCGGCGTCGGCCGTCTTCAGAGCAGTATCGGCAAGACCTTTACGCGCACCGTGGGTAGAGATAAAGTACTCCAACACTGACATACCCTCCTTAAAGTTCGCAAGGACAGGGTTTTCAATAGTCTGACGGCTGTCGGTAGAACCCGCTTTCTGCGGTTTCGCCATAAGTCCACGAACACCTGCCAACTGCTTAATCTGCTGTTTGTTACCACGGGCACCAGAGTCCATCATCATATATACAGAGTTGAAACCTTGGTCTGCCTCCTGCATGTGTTTCATCAAAATGTCTGTAACCTCGGTATCGACTTTGTTCCATGCTGCGATAACGTTGTTGTAACGCTCATCATCGCCCATCTCACCAAAGTTGTACATCTCGGTAATGTTCTCAACCTCTTGCTGACCACGAGCGATAATACCCGCTTTTTCCTCTGGAATAAGGATATCGTTAAGGTTGAAAGACAAACCGCCACGGAAGGCTTTGTAGTAACCAAGGTTCTTGATATCATCAAGAAACTGTGCCGTACGTGCCACACCGCAAGTCCTGATAACTTTGGAGATGATAGACTTAACGGCACCTTTCTTCATTACCACATTTTGGTAACCAACAGCAGCAGGAACATACTGGTTAACCATCACACGCCCCGGAGTAGTCTCAATAATATGGTTGACATGCTCGCCATCAACAATGTCGTCTATACGTACTTTTACTTTGGCATGAATATCCACACGTCCCTCATTGAGAGCCACAGTACACTCTTCAGGCGAGTAGAACGTAAGTCCCTCCCCCTTAACACCGGAACGCTCTTTGGTAATATAATACAAACCGAGAATCATATCCTGCGAAGGCACGGTAATAGGGTTGCCATTAGCGGGGTCGAGGATATTGTGCGAACCGAGCATCAAAAGTTGTGCCTCCAAGATGGCTTCGTTAGAGAGTGGCAAATGGACTGCCATCTGGTCGCCATCAAAGTCGGCATTGAAACCTGCGCAAGCGAGCGGGTGCAACTGGATAGCCTTACCCTCGATCATTCTGGGTTGGAACGCCAAGATACCATGTCGGTGCAGCGTCGGCGCACGGTTGAGCAGGACTGGGTGTCCCTCCATTACATGCTCCAAAATCTCATAGATAACAGGTTCGCGACGGTCGATGATTTTCTTAGCCGACTTTACCGTTTTCACAATACCGCGCTCGATGAGTTTGCGAATGATAAACGGTTTATATAGTTCGGCAGCCATTTCCTTAGGCAGACCGCACTCATGCATATTCAACTCAGGACCTACAACAATAACCGAACGTGCCGAATAGTCCACACGTTTACCGAGCAAATTCTGACGGAAACGACCTTGTTTACCCTTAAGAGAGTCGGAAAGGGACTTCAAAGGGCGGTTGGCTTCCGATTTGATAGCCGTAGTCTTACGCGAGTTGTCAAAGAGCGAGTCAACAGCCTCTTGGAGCATACGTTTCTCATTACGGAGAATGACATCCGGCGCTTTGATCTCAATAAGACGTTTGAGTCGGTTATTACGAATGATAACACGACGATACAGATCATTGAGGTCAGACGTAGCGAAACGTCCACCATCCAACGGAACCAACGGACGCAACTCAGGAGGAGTAACCGGAATAACCTGCAATACCATCCATTCTGGACGGTTTTTGCCTTTCGATGCACGGAACGACTCTACAACTTGCAGACGTTTCAATGCCTCCTGCTTACGCTGAACGGAAGTGGAAGTGCTTGCTTGATCACGGAGTTGGTAACTCAATGTATCAAGATCGATATTGCAAAGCAAGTCATAAATAGCATCGGCACCCATCTTGGCAATGAACTTGTCGGGATCGCTATCATCAAGCATATCATTGTTCTCCGGCAAAATATCCAGAATCTGTGCATATTGTTCCTCGTCAAGAAGCATACGGTCTTCGATAGGCAAGCGATTCTTATCGTCTTTGTTTTTCTCACCAATCTCCTGACCTGCCAATGCACCCGCCTTGACTACGATATATTTCTCGTAGTAGATGATTGAATCCAGTTTCTTGGTCGGGATACCTAACAAGGAAGCCATCTTGCTCGGCAAAGAACGAAGGTACCATATATGAGCCACAGGCACAACGAGTTTGATATGTCCCATACGCTCACGACGAACTTTCTTCTCGGTAACCTCTACACCGCAACGCTCGCAGACAATACCTTTGTAGCGAATACGTTTGTACTTACCGCAATGGCACTCATAGTCCTTGGTCGGACCAAAAATACGCTCGCAGAACAAACCATCGCGCTCCGGTTTGTAGGTACGGTAATTGATCGTTTCCGGCTTGAGAACCTCACCACTGGAGAGTTGCATAATCTCGTCAGGCGAAGCCAAACCAATTGAAATCTTGGTAAAACCGTTTTTCTTATTATCTTGTTTAAAAGCCATAATCGTGATAAATTATTCCATTGTGATTGAAAGTGCCAAACCTTGCAACTCATGCAGGAGAACATTAAGCGACTCAGGAAGCCCTGGCGTCGGGAATGGTTCACCTTTGACGATAGCCTCATAGGTGCGGGCACGTCCTGTAACATCATCAGACTTAACGGTGAGAATCTCTTGCAAGGTATGAGCAGCACCGTGTGCCTCAAGTGCCCAAACCTCCATCTCACCGAAACGCTGACCACCGAACTGTGCCTTACCACCTAACGGCTGTTGCGTAATCA
>ENA-ORNT01002216-ORNT01002216.1-human-gut-metagenome-genome-assembly--contig:-NODE-2216-length-12140-cov-13.573852_pt1 | contig 12140 bp, 12 predicted proteins | sample MGYA00242120_ERZ509032 | MGnify/ENA primary metagenome ERZ509032 (study PRJEB26280, sample SAMEA2338729) | human gut metagenome | biome: human gut; feature: human-associated habitat; material: faeces...
AAGCCCATTGGCAGAATTAAGTATGCACTAAATTAATTCCGCCAACAGGTTATTAATTATAAAAGGACATAGTCAAATGGATAAAATAAAACTTACAGAAAAAGAGCAAAAATTTTGCTTAATATATACAGCTGGCCCAGCGCCTTATGTCGGCAACGAGGTAAGGTGCTACCAGCTTGTTTTTAATGAATCTACCGAGATGCCTTCAAAGGAATGTGAAATAGAAGTTTCTTTGAAGGCACATGATTTGATGGTGCGAGACGAGATTAAGGAGTATATTGATAGTTTGAACGCCCTTAGTATCGTTAATGCTACCTCACTCAGACCACGCCTTACTCAAACTTTATTGAAAATTGCTGATGAATGTGCTGAAGCCAATTTTTTTGATAAATTTGGTACTCCATTGTCACCAGCAGCTATTCGTGCGGTATCCGTAAATGCTATTAAGACCTTGACTGATATGTATGGCATTAAGGAGGATATTGCTCACAAGGTTATGCTGGAGGGTTCTGATGGAGAGGGTATCACATTTAATCTTATTGCACCTCAGCCAGCTCCAAAGCCAGAAGATGAACTAATAGGATAACTTTAATTATATGCTAACATGACTGAGACAACGAATAGTGCAATAGGAGAATTTATGGTTAGCAACATCAAGACAATAGTTACTTGTGTTGCTTTTATCGGTGGAATGTATTTACAACATCAGGCTAACTCGATGAAGATTGAGCAGCTTGAACAGCAGATAGTGCAGGCAAATATCAGATTAGACCAGCAATATGCTAAGTTGGATAATGTAAAATTGGACAAGGCAGTTTTTGAGGCTACAATTCGCCAGTTTTCTGAGATGTCTACTGATATAAGACAGATTAGAGAGAGACTGGAAAGTATGATGGATAAATCAAGCAAGCAATGATACAGCAAGGAGAAATAGTTAGAATTAAATACTCTAAGGTGCTACTTCAGTTAAGATTGTGCGAGCTTGTTACCCGTGAAGCTCAAGTTGTAAAAATAGTTTACAACGAAAAAGGAAAGGAGAGTGGCGCTTTCGTAATTCCAAGAACAGGAAGACTGAAGGGGCAAGAATGGTACATCCCTATCCAGTCAATAGAAAGCATATCGACTATGAATAGGGTGCGAAACAAAGGAATATTAAAATCAACATTTATATAATATGGCAACAAAGTTATCGGATAATTTTACATTGGAAGAAATGCTTGTTTCGTCTACTGCCAAGAAATATGGCATAGATAACAAGCCTGATACCATTGCAAAAGCAAACCTTACAGTGCTTTGCAATAAATTGCTTCAGCCAATACGAACAGCTTATGGCAAGTCAATTATTATTACATCGGGTTATCGCTGCCCTGCTCTCAACGCTAAAGTGAGAGGTTCTAAAACCTCTCAGCACTGCAAAGGGCAGGCTGCTGATATAAATGACGGAGCAGGCTATAAGGAGGGCGGAGAGGAACGATATAAGGCTAATGCTGAGTTGTTCGATTTCATTTATGAGCGTGGCGGATATGACCAACTTATAAATGAGTTTCCTGACTCTAATGGTAGACCACAATGGATCCACGTATCTTACAATCCAGCTCTCAAGACACAACGTGGTCAGGCTTTGGTAGCTAAGAAAGTGAATGGTAAGACAGTATATTTACCTTATAAGCGATAAACTATGGAGCTAATGAAGAATAGGGCAGCCTGGTTAATGGCTGCAATCATAATAGCTTTATCTTGCATGATGAATTGTCAGGGAAGAAAGGCTAAGGAGGCGAAGAAGCTTTCTGATACAATGGAAAAGACTCTTTCGCTAATTAATCAGAAAGTGATAATTGAGAATATTCAACTGGAAGACTCTCTGACTGCCAAACAAGCTGAGGTGAAAAACCTCATGGTGACAAACAAGAACCTAAGCAGTATGTATGGCAAGCTGCTTAAATCCTCCAAGACTAAGCCTAAAGATGTTGACAATATAACATCCGTGGGGGCTATAACGGCAGGAGCTGACACAGTAATATGCTTGGTGGATTCCTTTGGCGGTTTGCAAGCTCATTGGCAGGATAAATACATAGACATAAAAGTTGATATTGACTCTACCAGAAAGGCAATGATAGATTATAAAATGAAAGACTCGCTTACAATCATTACCTTTCAGAAAAAACATTCAATATTGTTCGGATTGATAAAATGGAAAAGTTATGAGGGGTGTAAAGTTATAACGCACAATCCAAAGTCCACACCCGTAGCAGTAGTTTCTTGCACCAATATTAACCATTAATACAAAATATTATGAAGAATTGGCTCCTATTTATGACAAAGAATAAATGGCTACACATATTGGTCTTTATCGTGATTGCATGCGCTGTGACCTTAATAGATGCAGCTGAACATTATCACTCTGGCTTGGAGGCAGCTTCAATCGGCGCAGTGGTGGCAATTGGGCTGAGCTTGCTAAAAGGCATTGTCTGGGATGTGCTTTTTGGCTGGGGCACTTTCAGAATTAAAAACCTATTTGCAGGTGCTGTTGGCTCTATCATCGGTTTTTTCTTGTCATGGGGCCTAATGGTTGTGGGGGCTGTATAAAATACGAACTTTCTGTTTTGAACCGTCTGCTGAAGTGATTTCAGTGGGCGGTTTTCTATTTTGGGGCGTTTGACTATTAGTATATGTAGGATAGGCAGAAGTAGCTAACTGCTGACAAGGGTAAGCTTACAGCCCTTCCTACCTTTTTTAGAAATCTGTGAGCAAGTTTTGAAAAGTAAGCAATGAATAATCAAGAAAAAGAAGAATGGAGATTAGTGGTTGGATTTGACAATTACGAAGTTTCCAATACTGGTAAAGTCCGCAGTATTAGTCATTGGCGTAAAAGCAAAGCTAATGGCATGGCTTGGCATAAAGGGAGAATATTAAAAGCTCACAAAAGCAATAATGGCTATTTGCGAGTCGGACTGCAATATAATGGCATATCACGTGCTGTTTTAGTACATCGCCTTGTTGCCGAAGCATTTATTCCTAACCCAAAGGGGTTATTAGAAGTGAATCATTTAGATGAAAACAAAAATAACAACAACGTGAGTAATCTTGAATGGTCTACATCAAGCCATAATATTAATTGGGGAACGAGAAATGAGCGTGTTGCTTCTAAAATGGAGCGTCCCATAGTAATGATAAGATTGTCGGATAATAAAGAAACGGTTTTCAAATCTATTACTGAAGCAAGAAAACTTGGCTTTTCACCAGGAAATGATTTATATCGTAAAAATAAAAAAGGCATTCGCCATGATGGTTTTTGTTGGAAATATGCTGATGATACAGATTTTGTAATTCCGCAATATAAAAGTTTGAAAAAATCTATTGTGGGCAAATCAACAATCAATGGCAGTGCAATCAAATTTGGATCATTGCATGAGGCTAATCGGTGTGGATATAATCGTGTAAGTATAAAGCAAGCTATTCGTAATGGCAATGCTTATCGTAATTATTTATGGAGTTTTATATAATATGGCAAAACTTGAAAGACCTCGTGGATTAACGATTAACTTCAAGCCTTCAGAAAGACAGTATGAACTCTGGAGAGCATTGCAACCTGGTGTGTGTGAATGTGGTGGAAAGCTTGAAATGCGCCCAAGTGGTTTAGATGCGAAAGGGCACACTGTATATAAGGCTACTTGTACAAAATGCGGAACAACAGACATACCAGAACAAATACTTGGTGGCGGCTCAGCCGGTGGTGGCAAAAGTTTCTTGGGGTGTTGTTGGCTTGTTTTTAGTTGTATGCAATTTTCAGGCATAAGAATGTTGGTTGCTCGTAAGGTACGAAAAACCCTGTTGGAAACAACTTGGAAAACCTTAAAAGATGTACTGAAAGGATGGGGGTTAGTTGAAAATGTACATTATAGCATTAACAATCAAGTTTATGAAATTACATTCTGGAATGGCTCTACAATTTTAGCTATGGACTTAACCCCACTACCATCTGATCCTTCATTTGATTCACTTGGTAGTTTGGAAATAACAGGTGCATTTGTAGATGAGGTATCAGAAGTCCCTGAAAAAGCAATAGAAGTGTTAGCCTCTCGTATTCGCTATAAAATCGAAGATACTTTTATTGTGGGTAAAATCCTTATGACATGTAACCCTACCGTTCATTGGCCTCGTAAGACATTTGTCATGGATGATGACGGCAATCCCGCAAAATTGTTACCAGGCTATCGCTATTTGCCTTTCAGTCTATTTGATAATCCAAACGAGAAGTTCCGTGCAATCTATTACAACAAGCTTAGCAAAATCCGTGATAAAGCCACACGTGACCGTTTGCTGTATGGTAACTGGTGGTTCACGGAAAGCAATAAGATGGCTGCTTATTGGAACTTTGATGGAGACAAACATCTGAAGCAGGGGCTGTTCGAGAGTCGCTATGACCCTCTCAAGCCACTTATTCTTAGTATGGACTTTAACGTCAATCCATATATGACCTGCCTGCCAATGCAGGTGGACTATGATAACAAGAAAGTCTACGTGTTCCCTGAGTTCATAGGCAGGTCTAAGGATAAACTAAATAACACTCCAGCTTTTACTCGTTGGGTAGCCAGGGAGTTAATTAAGTGGAAGCATGTCGGCGGAGTCTTGCTTACTGGAGACCCGGCAGGATTGGCTCGCTCCACACAAACAGAAGTTGGCACCAATAACTTTACAATAGCCTCTAAGAATTTCAAAGAGTCCAATATAAAGTCCAAAATACAGCTTCTCAGCAAGCAGCCTGCCCAGATTACTCGATTGGAGTTTGTGAATGAGTTATTTAACGGATATGATGGTTGGAGTGTTGAGATAGATATAAGGTGCCACCGTCTGACTGAAGACTTTATATACCAACAGAAAAACCCTGATGGCACTAAGGAAAAGAAGAAAGTGCAGATGGAAGATGGCAGTAGGGCTGAAAGATATGGTCATGCTTCAGACTGTTTCGACTACTCATTGGCTTACTATTTGAGTGCGGTATATGATAAGTATAAGTCAGCTGTCACCTCAATCGTAATTACTGTTGACGCAGGTGAAGTGGTATATACTGATTTTGACTTTTAGACTATTATATATAAAGATTAAGTTAATATGGCATACCAGAGATTTCTGACTAACAAAGATTATAAAGCAGTCCTCAACGATGAGCAATTTGAAATGCTTGTCGGTGGGGACGAAAATCGTTTATCACAGGCTGAAAGGAGTGCGGAAATGAACTTCCTCGAATACCTTGACCAACATTATGAAATTGAAAAAGTTTTGCGAGTGGGCAAGGCTATTCGTGATTACCATTCTGGAGTTACATATCCTGCTGGTGTTCACTTCAAAAAGGATGGCATGGTGTATAAGACTCTCACTACAATTAATGGCTGTAGAAAGCCTGCAAGTGTAGTCTATTGGGAGCAGCTGACAGAGTTGTTTGCCATCCCAGACGTTGATAGAAAACCTAAGTATTCTCAGCTGCATACTTATGGCTTGGGCGATATTGTGCGCTTTGGCACTGAATGGTGGGTTTGTAAAGTTCCTAATGGTTATGACCTCAATAATATTCAGTTGCCTGGTGTAGAATATTGGAAACAAATAGAGGTTGTAGAATGGCAACCAAACATGCAATGGGAACTTCATCAGGTGTGTATGTACGGGGCAGCCTTTTATGTCAAGACTGCTGTGACAGAAACTGAAACAGAAGAAGTAATAACTCCTGAAGAGGATGACACTTGGTCTCTCATTGGCGATTACACTTCAGAATATAATTATACAGTTGGGGAAAATGATTATGTGGTGCAGGACGGTAAAGTTTTTGAACCTTTAATCAGTCCTAATGCTGAAAAAATATTGCTTGGCACCAATGCTATCGTTGACGATCCTCGTAATCCAAATGTGATTACACACATGGTCAACATTGCTTGTTATTATTTGCATCAAATGATAAGTCCAACCAATATTTCAGAAACTCGTCGTTGGGCATACGAGGACTCAATGCTGTGGCTATCTAATGCTGCCAGATTCAAAATTAATCCGAAATTGCCACGTAAGCATGATTGTGAGACTGGTGAGGCAGCAATGGATTTTGCTATAGAAACCTATCAGCGTGAGTTCGACCCCAACCAAGATATGTGGTTGATTTAGCAAAATGAAAAAATCTTATATTCATTCTTTACTTTTGTAATGACTGGGCTGTGAAGCTCGGTCATTTTTTTGTAAGTGCTTGTTAAATAAGCATAAATGAAAAGTTGAGATTTGCGATGATATAAAATATTTATCTATCTTTGTAGCGAGTTATTTAAATTATGCTATTAACTTGTGCATAAAATGTAACAGATTTGCATTGAAAAAAATAGGTAAAATATTGGTAATCAACAGGATAGTTGAAATGATGGGAGTTCCCCACCAGCTCCACAACGATTAAAGGATGTATACTTCGTTTTGAAGCGTACATCCTTTAATCGTTTAATAATCAAGGATTTAAGTCTATTAATCCTACTTTTTAAGCTATGTGATCAAAAGTGTATTTTGCTCTTAATTTCTTAGTTTTGAAGCCAATTTGTGCATTTTTTGTGCATCGTTTAGCATTGCGAAAAAATATGATAAAAACAGTTTAAAACGATGATGGTCACTAATTATAAAGCTTCTTACGTTTATCATGTGGTGCTATGCTATTCCCCCTTCAGTATATGATATAATTAAATATTTTAGTTAGTTACAATCAAAATTATCCAATGTTTATTGAAGGAATCATTTTTTTGTTGTAAAATACCCATAAAAAAGTAATACGTAATACTTGGGCAAGTATCACGTATTACTTTGCAAAGTATCACGTATTACTTGGGCAAGTATCACGTGATACTTTTTTCCCCTGATTTCACTATGTCTTTTCTTAATTCTATTAGACACTTTTTTGATTAATAAACTATTTCTGTAGACAGTATCACAAAAGCTATACTGGAATTGTAGACACATGGAACTATTCCTTGTTATACTAATTTGATTTTAACTGTGGTTTTATGATGATTCAAATTTTACAAAATGCGAAGCTGGTAGCTGTGCGTTAACGTTATTTTGTGCAAATAATTTGGTTATTTGATGATAATGCTTTATATTTGCCAAATAAAGCAGTTGTAAAGTGGATTGTAGTTACGCCACAATTATTTGATTCATAAAACTAATACGACAATGAAGAATTTACGAATTATTTTATTAGGATTATTGGCTGGAGTTATAAACTTTAGCCAAGCAGAACCTGGCGCAAAGTTATTGTTGCGCAATGGTGAACAGGTATGTTTTAGTTTTGCTCATCATCCGGTAATTAAAACATCTGATACCGAAATTGTGTTGTATGTTGAAGGCAAGGAGCAAATTACATGCGCACTTGCTGATGTACAACGAGTGGAGATGATAGATGATGTGGAAACAGCTGTTAATTTGGAATGTGGTGCTGATGAAAAGACTGTTGTCTTCAGTATTAGTAATGGCACAATGACGATTAATGGCTTAAAAGCCAAAGAAGCTATTGCGGTTTATAATGTAAATGGTGCCAAAGCAGTTTCGCTAAAGGTTTTGGGCAATGGTTCTTTGTCTGTACCTCTGTCTTCGTTGCCACATGGTGTATGTGTTGTTAGTACCGCAAGTGGCATTAGCTATAAATTGTATAATAAGTAGCGAACTTTCTAAAAATGTAGAATCAACTTAAAACTCAAGTTATTATGAAGAAATTATTTTTTACTTTAGTAGCATTGGTGCTGACTTCTACCTTGGCTTCGGCACAGCAAATTAACCTTTGGAAAAATGGTAAATGTATCAACCAAATACCTACAGCCAACGTCGATAGTATCACTTTTAGCGATAAGGCTCCTGTAAAACCTACGACTAATATTACCATAGACGACCTTGTGGGTACGTGGAGAATATATTATAGCATTGGACATCGTATGGAGGGCACAACTATTACTGAAAGTTGGAATAAAGATGTAGAGGCTGATTTGAATTGCTTCGTGTTTACCCCCGACAAGGTGATTACATTTATGGAGTATAGCGAGGATATAGAAGGACAATGGCATGAAGACGGTATGTATCCTTTCACTATCACCAACGGTAAGGTGGAGAGCAAGAGTGATGATTTCGAAGGAAAGATTCTTGTGCTCGAAGGCAATAAGATGGTGATAGACTATAAATTCGTAGACGGCAATCGCTCAAAATGCTATGTTGACTCCATCGTGCGTATAAGCAAACGTACAGATGTATTGCGTACAGAGACAAACAAAAATCCAGCACGTCCAGATGCTCTGCAGCCTATAACTATAGACAATATTGTGGGCACTTGGCTTATTAGTCATGCAAAGGGATATGAAACAAAGAACGATACTGAGATAGACCGCTGGGATGGAAATGTGGAAAATGAGAAAAACTACTATGTGTTCTTCCCTGATAAGCGAATTGGTTTCTTAGAGTATAGCGATGAAAGCAACGAATGGCATTTGGATGGATCTGAGTATTATCCATTTGATATCAAGAACGATAGATTTGTTGCTCCTTATACCGAATTGTTGGAGTTTGATGGTGAAACAGCAAAGTTATATACCTGCTTTACTGAAGAAAAGGGTAGTACCGAATATAAGGAATGCAATATTTGGGTTCTTCGCCGTGTAAGCAATCGTACCGACTATATTAAATATAGAGAACTGAACGAATAATACTCATAGTTGATAAATCTTAGGTAGTTAATTAAAAAATAAGCCTACACATATATACATATTTACAGAGATGTATATACGTGTAGGCTTTGTGGTTATTATCGGTTAATGACCTTTTTGTTTCTCACACTTCCATCGCTCATTAGCTGACTTGTAATATATATACTATCTGCAGCAGATGATGTGATGCGTTGCCCTTGTAGATTGTAGTAAGTTTCAGCTACCACATGTGTTGCAGAAGGTTTACCATAGGGTAGTGGTGATATAGCCGTTGGTGCCGACGAAGTTTCACGCAATCCTTGGTGCAGACCATAGTAGGCTGGCTTTGGTGTGAGGTCAGAGTCGTAGAGTAATGGATTGCGACCACCACGCCATGTCATAGCATCTGTCAATCCCCATATCATTAGCTCGTTGCAGTTGTCTGCCTCCATAGCTATGCGAGCAATATTATAATAGTCCTTAGCCTGTTGCATGCGGTTGGCTTCATTGTCGTCCATACCAAGGTCGAGCTCTGTGATTACACAGCGTAATCCGATGGCTTTGAAGCGATCGATAGTAGCTTTGAGCTTATTAATATCTACGTTGCCAACATCAAGGTGGCATTGCAGTCCTACACCGTCAATAGGCACACCTTTCTCCTTCAGATACTTAGCCAAGTTGTAGAAAGCTTCAGCCTTTGCCTGGCCTTGGAATTCTACGCCATAGTCGTTGAGTATAAGCAGTGCATCAGGTGCAGCCTCATGAGCCCAACGGAAAGCCTTTTCTATATAGTCTTCGCCAGCGAAGTTCCAGATAGAAGCAGCACGAAGTTTGAAGCCGTTAGGGTCGGTACGAACTATTGATTGGTCGTCGTCTAACACCTCATTACAAACATCCCACTCTGCCACCTTTCCTTTATAGTGGCCTGCCACATTATAGATATGGTTTTTCATAATGTCGAGCAATTGTTGCTTTGTGAAGTTTTTATCGTTCTTCTTACCATCTTTGCTCAACCATTGTGCCACCTGCGAGTACCATACCAAGGCATGTCCTCTTACTCGCATGTTATGCTTTTGAGCAAATGCCACAAGTCGGTCGCCATTATAATAGTTGAATTCGCCTTGGTTAGGTTCTGTGGTATCAAACTTCATTTCGTTTTCGCATACCACCATATTGAACTGGTCTATCAGTTGGCGAGTCTTGCTATCATTTTCGTCATCTATATTTATCTTGTTATCATATAGAGATACACAAGTGCCAATATATTTTCCTTGCTTTTCGGTATATGTTCGTAGTGGATCGCTATATGCCTTTTCTTTTTCAATATCTATAGTCGTAGTGTCGGTCTTTGTTTCTTCGTCGCTATCTTCTTTCCATTCACCCTGTCCACCATATTCTAAAGAGGTGACACATGCTACAATAGCAAATTTACCATCAATTTCTTTGATGTCAGTCTTCCATGTATATTGCTTTGGGTATCTTACATCGAAGTCTAATGCTTCATCTTTAGAATTGCAAGTTATGAGTTTTAGTTCATCGCCAACAGCGAGAGTAGGGTTGCTTGTTAGTGTGATATACATACGTGGCTTTTCGTTAGATTCGCTGAAGTCCTCCATCTTGTTGCTTATAGATATGTTGCCATCAACAACAAGCTGGTCATAGTGTTCGCCATCTGTGACCTCCATTCGTATCTTCGATTTTGGATGTAATACTAAATTAGGTTTCTCTTTAGTTGCGAAGTTCTTTAGCATTAGAGTGCCTATGCCACCATCGCCAGGAGCGAGAGTTCCGTATAGGTCTACAGTAGAGCCAATACTGCCTACGCCTCCCAACAAGCCTTTGCTCATTACGTATACACCTGGTGTTTGTGCAGAAGTCTGTTGACCTATAGCTCCAGATAGTTTTCCTGACTCAGCTTTTTGTACATCATTATTTGCCATTACAGCACCATCAATGATGCGGATGCCGCCTGTTATCAAGTTTTGGTTGCCTGTGATGCGATAAGTACCCTTACCCTCTTTCACAAGTCCTACCTTTATATTTAGGTTTGAGCCTCCCATAGGTATTATTCTTCCAGCGAGAGTTCCGTCGCTATTGTCGCCACCAACCATGTAGTAGGCGTCGTTGTTAACCTTTGCTTTCAGATATCCATAAATAGTAGAGCCTTCTTCTGTGTCGAGATGAGCTATGCGTAGTCCGCGCTTACCACTTTCGCAAGCTATGGTTGCGCCATTGTGTAGCACTACTTTAGTATTTGCAAAACAAGGGTTTATATTGCCGTCAGCAGCATTTTGCGCAGCATTATCTGGCGCGAAAGTCTTGCCCGACATCCATACTAATCCATAAAAGCCAGCATTGGCTTCTACATCTTTGTATGGGAAAATATTCAAGGTGCCATTGAATCGCGACCAGTCTGGATGATAGTTTTTGTTGTTTTTCTCGTTGCTACCAAGATATGTGCGTTCGCCACCAGCATATAGATTTATTATGCCAGCTCCTTCCATCTTACTATTCAGATAACTATAGCGAGCTGTTCGTATATTCAATGTTTCATTTTCCGGAATTAGTGTAGGTGTATTCCATACCATATAGTCAGACGCTGTGTTTTCCTTGCATATATCGATGAGGTTGTTGCTGTTTGAAGCCACAAAATAGTCATCGTATTGTCCTTTTAATCGCACATTGTCAATATAATATTCAGAATTGTTGTGATGGATACCGATATGTAGATTTCTTTCGTCGTCGGTAGCTGTTGTTACCTTACCAAGAGGATATTGTTTCGCTATCCATTGTCCTTTATCGCCTTGGTAAGGATAGCTCTCGTCTTGATATAATTTGTCGTTGCCGAGATAAGCATGAAACTGTTTCCAATCGTCTGCATCTGTGGTAGGGCGATATAGGTCAAAGCTGAGTGTAGATTTACTGTCAGTAAGCAGATGACCTGCTAATTCCGGTGGAAGTGTGAGGGTAACGAATGTTCCCCAAGTCTTAACGGTGATGTGCAACACCTTATTGTTAGGATTTGTAGGGTCGGCAACCACTTCAGCTACCGCCTTAGCTTCATCGGTAATGTTTCCTTGGTCTACATTCCACATAGTGAATTTTTGTCCGATTTCGCAATCTTCGAAATCAAACGTTTGTCCATTTGCAAGTGCTGGTGCTAATGATAGGCATACTGTCATGCATGCGGCATGCCATGTCTTTTGTTTAATGTTCATATTTTTTAGTTGTAGTTTAGTTGTTAGGTATATGCAAAAATAGTAAAAAGCATTTAAAGAGGGTTGATTATCAGTATGATAATTTGTTAGAATAGCAAAAAGTATAGTTATTAATCAAAATTTTGTAGTTTTTTTGTACTCGTTCAATCTCGTATAGGATTATGGTTAAAAGAAAGGTTAACCTGTTGGCGGAATTAATTTAGTGCATACTTAATTCTGCCAATGGGCTTGT
>ENA-ORNT01002217-ORNT01002217.1-human-gut-metagenome-genome-assembly--contig:-NODE-2217-length-12140-cov-4.861729_pt1 | contig 12140 bp, 12 predicted proteins | sample MGYA00242120_ERZ509032 | MGnify/ENA primary metagenome ERZ509032 (study PRJEB26280, sample SAMEA2338729) | human gut metagenome | biome: human gut; feature: human-associated habitat; material: faeces...
GAAAACCGACAATTTTAAATCGGTGTTTTCCAACATTTTATAACCGGTGTGGACACTTAATGTTTTTTTCGCCAATACGAACAATATCAAAGAGATTCAGAACGTCCCAACCTTCGCTTAGTTTAGCAACAGCAAATACAGAACGAATAGGATTGTCGGGACTTTCCAAAGAATTAAGCTTCCTCGAAATTGACTCATCGTCAAGAATATCTTTGCTACCAGAGTCATTAGCATTAATGGTTGTAAGCTTACTAAAATCGTGTTTAAGTTCAGTTACTACAGCTCCAAAGTCTTGATTTAACCAGTACTTATAAGCAAGACTGAGCGCTTCACTTTGCGTTGAGCGGTTTTGATTCTGTACAAATTGTTGCAGCGATTCTGCTGATAAATTGTCGATCATGTTCAAAAAAGTTTCGTTGATTGCCTTGGATTCGGCAATTGTGTTCGATTTGAACAGGATCACAGGCTTAAAATTAGGAATACCCATGTTTTGTGCAATATGCTTTCGATACTGTGATAAAAGGACAGCATTGAGCATCTTATTTTCATCGCTATTATTTGCTTGCAGGCGATATACCTTCTTGGAGTAGCCATCGTTGATAAAGTGACTAAGATCGTATTGAGCAATGATTTTCTCTTGATATTTATGATAAATATCAGGGTTGTGCAGGTCGATAGTCGCAGTAAATTCAAGTTGCTTATTGTCAGAATTTAATTCTCGGATTTCATCAAGTAGGTGTTCCCAGCTAAGCCCTTCCTGATTAGCTTTCTTACTACGAGTGGAAACATTAAAGTGGTGCGCTTCATCGGCAAGTATAACCAATTTATGCCTTGCTAATGAGTCTTTAGTGATACCATTTTCCCTTGGTGCGTAATAGTCATTTGACAGTTGTTGAACACCAGCAAACTTGATATATATTGTGTTTTTTTCGAGGTTCACAGGATATCGATCAACTTTTTTTACTGTAATACGATCTCCATTAATAACAAGTGGAGTGTTGTAAAGATACTTAGTAGAAGCGCTATTCACTAAGTTATCAATGGTTTTATCGACAACAGCGGTTGTATTAGTTGTAAACAAGAAACATTGATAATTCCAAATGTTAAACATGTACAGAATAATTGCAGCCATAATGTCAGTTTTACCAGATCCAGTGGCCATGTAAAACATTAACTGATTACGCTGGTCAGCGTCTTTCATATTAAGTACTGCATCAAGGTGATGAATAGCATCCATTTGATAATCACGCAGCTCATGTTTTAGATTGTTAGAGATGAAAAGTGGATTATCGTCTAAGGATGATTTAAGCGAAAAAAGACTTGTACTGTTAAGAGCATTCAGTAATGGAAGGACAATTTTTTCAGGTGTTTTTTTCTTACGAGTCATTATTCTGACTCCTTCCCATTGTAAAAGCTCTTGTTGAATTGATAGTCACTATCTGAGATTAAGTCACGGACGTTAGCATCATCAATATTTGCTTCATTGTAGTAAAGCTGATTCTTATCAAGAAGTTTGATTAACAGCTTTTTCTGATATTCGAACGACAAGGAAGTACGTTCAGGATCATTTTCATACTTATCCAAATCAGCGCGGAAATCGAGGTCAGCACCTTGTTTCATTCGAGTGTAAATAGCATTGAGTTCATCAGTGGTGGTTGCTTTCTGAAGATCATGGAGGAAGCCTTGATTCTTTTCCATAAGTTCGACGTAAACAAAAGATCCACCACCTTGCCAGGCAACATCTTTAGAAATACCACCTTGTTCACCAGCGATTACTTTTTGAAGACGTGGAATGGAAACGGTATTGATGTAATCCATCTGTTCAATACCAATAAAATGACGGTGCATCTTCATAGCGACAGCTTGGGTAGTTGCCGATCCCATGAAGAAGTCAAGGACAATGTCATTTTCAGTAGTAGAAACATTTATTACTCTTTGCAATAGTTCTTCTGGCTTAGCGTAACCAAATGAGTCTCTGCTAAATAGTGATGTAATTTCATCATTACCAAGGCGATTAGTAGCTTTTCCATTAGCTAATTCTTCAGCAATATTCATTAAAAAGTCAGAAGGCACTGAAGACTGTTTCTTTTGGTCATCTTCGTCCTTAAACACTCGACGAAATGGCTTAGACCCTGACATAAAGTCATAGTCATCTGGGAATCCTATACCACCTTTTGAATACCAGTCATCAAAGGTTTCTTTAGCAACTGCCCAAGATCTCTTGGGATTAACAGGGTACTTTTTACCAGTTCTAGGATTAATCATTGTATAGTTAGAATTTGGTCGTTCTTGTATAGTTCTTTGACTTGTTAGATCAGCAGTACGCCATGGCCTGCCCGGAAAATCATCAGTCGTATAGTATTTTCTTTTTACAGATCTACCGACGACGCTGTCTTTTTCTGATCCATTTGTGTACACTAATAACCAGTCAAAATCTTGGGAAAGATTGAAAGGAACATCACTCTTACCATTTCTTGTTTTCCTAGGAATAGTACCCACAAAATGCTTAGCAGAAAAGACGGAATCAGCAAGTATTTTTAAGTAATGCATTCCCTCATCGTTTATACTAATCCAAATAGATCCATTCTTTGCCAATAATTTTTTGGCTATTTCTAGTCGATTTTTCAAAAATATTAACCAAGTAGAAAGTTGAAAATTTGAATTGTACTTGAAAGTGTCCTCTGCAATCTTTTTTCTAAAATAATATGGAACATCAATATAAATCATCTTAACATTGTGCGCGTATTTTTTTGCAATACTGTGCAGCGCAATCAAGTTATTCCCTTTGATGACCAGATTATCGTCATCATGAAACTTTGTTGATTCATGTTCACCATCACTATCGTATCGTTTTGCATTGACTAGTACTTTAGGCTCAAATAACTCACTAATTTCAGAATGAGCTAATGTTTCATTTAAGAAAGGTTCATCAGCGCCAACTTCTTTATCAACGTCTTCTTTAGTCATACCTGCTTTTAGAACAGTATCTTTATAGGGGAAATCTAATACAACATCATCTGAGTCGCTAATAAATTTTTCATCACTAGTAAGGCCAATTCGATTAGCATATTTGGTAAAACTATTACCCCAAAATTCCTGATACTCAAACATATCAATAAAGTGATTTAATTTGAACACTGTTGTATCAGCTATCTGTTCAGTATATTCATCTTTAATAAGATTGTTGGCTAACAATGCTGCCATTAAATCTTTATCGTATTTATCGAGATCATTTATGACGGTATTACGTTTCAGCGCACCATCTTCGGTCATGTACTTAGTGCCGAATTGTTGAAGAACGGACTTAACCTGCTCCATTAATTTAGTATCTATTTGCATTCTTTTATTCCTTTTCTAGTAATTATTATTTTTCCTTATTATACCAACTAATGTTATATGAATTGATAGAGCTATTTTGTTTCATCATAACGTTTCATTTTTTTATTTAGACTTTCTGTAAAAATTGAAAGGATATGAAATGTATGGCAATGTATGCTTATGTGGCTGGTACCACAAATAATGACATTAATGATGAGGGATCAATTGCGTGTCAAATTAATTTCCTGAAGCAAACAAATGTGGATTATGATGCTTACTTCATTGACACATTTTCAGGCTTGTGTCAGGCTCGATTTCAACTTCAGAAATTACTTATGATTGTGAAACCTGGCGATATGATTGATGTCATGGACGTGTCTAACCTGACATCTAATACGCGTGAACTATGCTGCTTGCTTAACGAGATTGAAGACCTTCAGATCACAATTTTTAGCGACGAGTTAGAAATGGGTATGAGTAACAGTCGTGAACCGTATTATGTGGCTAAGATGCTCTGTCGAGCAGATATGGTTACTATGATGCAACAAGCGTTGAATTGTAAGAAGATGTGTCACTTGACACATCAGATTAATGTGCGTAAAAACAAAGGGAATAAGCAGATTACTCAAAAAGATTATGAGGTCTACAAAATGCTGATGAATAGTGACTATAAAACTACTCAGCAGGCAACAGGATTATCACGATCGACACTTTACCGGCTAAAAAAACGAATTCAGCAACAATAGGACTTAAAAAGTACTACTAAAACTTAAATTTAGTAGTACTTTTTAAGTCCTATTGTTTAGGATTATTGTCTTCTTTTAAACTTTTAGCCATATAATCTTTTTCTTCTAGGATTTTTACCATACGTTCAAATCTGTTTAGTTGACTTTCAGTTAGAGATTCCTTTTCTTTTTCTATCATATCTGCAACCATTCTTTTCATATTACTTTCAACGCCAAGATTAATAAGAGCAGTAACTTGATTACGAATATGATTATCAACTCTAATATTAACTGGGAAAGTTATGGTATCAGATTCTGGGACTATATCGGATCTAGAAACCTGATTTTTGACATGAATTCTATTATTAGCTTCCAATTTTTCTCTTTCCTTACGAGGGCGTGTCAAAGCCATTATTTATCGATCCTCACTTTCTGGAGTAGTTCATTTGCAACAGCCTTGTATTTATTAATAGTTCTTTGATCCCAAACGTCATGTGGATCATCTGTAATACCAGTAATATCCATTCGTTTTACTCTTTCCATTAGCTTAATATGGGATTTAAAAACATCGTCTCCCCACATTTGTTTTGCCTTATTTAAGATAGCTGTGTCAACTGCAGCTCCACGTTTGGATAAAACTGGTAAGACCCCAATTACAACAACATTCGATCCAAAATCATCAATAATTGTGTCTTGAATATAATCAATTAAATCTTCAGCTCCATCTAAAGCATGTTGCTGAGTTTGTAATACAACTACAATATCATCACAGGCAAAATAAGCAGTATCATTTTGCAGGCTAAGAGTGGGTGGTACATCAATAAAGATGAAATCAAAGTGTCCCACTAAATCGCGTTTTAATATTTTATCTAAAAATGAAACTTTTTCTTTTTCGCTTGAAAAATTATTTTCTAGGTAGCGACCATATAATGAAAAATCTACGGCGTTTGGTATTAGATAGAGGTTTTGGCTAATATTGATGACGATATTCAGCAAATTTTCGTCATTTTTAATAGCGTTCATTAAAGTGTCGTTAATTACTTCAATATCGCTGGAATGTTGACTTTTTGTTTTAAGCATTAAGGATGTCATGTTTGCTTGTGGATCACAATCTAAAACTAGTGTTTTGTAACCCATTTTTGATAAATTATAAGCAACCAATGCGGTTGTGGAAGTTTTTCCGACGCCGCCTTTTTGATTACAAAAAGAAATAATCTCTGTGTTCATACTCTTAACCTCCAATCGTTTCTATTTTAATTGTAGCATACTCCCTCATAGTGTTAAATGTATAGTGTTAAATACATTTAACACTATACATTATTGATAATATATTATACAAAATGTTAAATATATAGTATATAATGCATTTCACACCAGTTGTTGCAAGCTATTGACTTCTTAAATCCGAAATGTAAATATTAACTTGTAGTTAATTAAAATTCCTCAGTTAACATTTTGTGTTAGTTTTTAAGATTATCTACGAAATTGAATAAAAAGAGCAAAAGAAAAAGCTCTAGTTAGAACTGGCATTCTAACTAGAGCTGCCGATTAACTAAAGCAACTAGTAATCGGGGTTGTCATTTCTTATTACCATTAAGTGTAAATGAATTTGATCTAAAATTCAAGATATTGAATTTTAGCCCTAAAGAAACTAGAAGTAGGTAGCTAATTGGCTATCTACTTTTTCTTTTTTGACTCACCATCATTAAGCTCGACAGCAGTGACACTGCGTTGGTGGTACCTCGAAACGTCCGTGGAATTGAGATGCACAATTCTGTGGTTAACAAATTGGTATGCTAAACCATGGACTGATTGCAAGGTTCAAGAGACGTGGCTGGAAGTTCAGAAAAAGCGACGGACAACCCTATTATTAAGCGATTTACTCGAGTTTTCGCGATGCTCTGTTTGAATTGAAGTAAAACAGTTGAACAAATCAAACTCTAATAATAGTAGGGTCAAGGGCTGGATGAGATTAAAATGTCTGAGTTGTCATAATTAATGAGTGCATTAACATGTTGTTAGTGAATTGATTAATTATGAACAACTAGTGTTACGATGATTCATCATTGCATTTTTGCCACAGATAGGCGAAGTGTAATGATGATGCTACGCAGTTACTTTGTGGGGGTTAAGGTGAAGTAGGCTCTTTTTAATCTGGTCTGCTATACTATTTGTATATACAAATGATGGAGGGGAATAATTATGAATAAGACTGAAGTAGTACTGTTTCGTTGTGATCATCAATTTAAAAATCGATTAGATGAATTAGTGGTTGCATCTGGGAAAACAAAATCAGAATTTATCAGAGAGTGTATTCAGCAGGGTGATGAAGTTGTGTTTGAACAGAAGTTAGCTCAAATTAATATTAAGCCGGCTAATAAAAATGATATGGATGGTGCATTCAGTAATTTAACACATGCACTGGAAAAAGTGATAAGAGTGGATGATATTCCTAAGGAATGGTTAGTTCGGCTAGAAGATTTGATTTTGGAATTCCAGCTAATCAGGTTAAAAGAAGCTAAGAAATAGCTTTTGTATATACAAAAGAACATTGATATATAGAGGTTTACGTGTATATACAAAAAAGTGGCTATATTTGAAGCTGTAGTGTGTAATTACATGTATTTCAAAAAAGATTAGCGTATTATTGTCACTTTTTTGTATATACACATAGTTGCCTTTATATCAGCGCTTTCTTGTATATACATTTTGAGAATTGAACTTAATTGTTACTGTAGGATAGTCTGTATGGTCAATTAGTCTTTTGCATTTTGCGCTAAACATAACCATTTAAATTAGAATATATTTGTAGATTTGGAATGTTTAATAGGAAGCATTATTTTAATTCAATAAAACAAAACCCTGCCATAACATGCCTTTACCAATGTATCTTTTAAAAGTAAAAATTGTGTTTGACTATTGTTGACCAAAACATTATAATACACTTTAATTAATTGGATAAAGATAACTATTAAGATTAATAATAAGAATTCTCTAAAAAATATATAGGAGATTCTTATTATGAAAATTAACAAAACAAATAAACCTACCTTAGAAAATGTAAAAAATGCTACTGTAATTAGAGCTGGTAATAATACTACTGTTACTACAACCAGTTATTATAATTCTCGTGGCACTATTGCCAAACTTCCAAACGGGAATTATTTGAATCGACGTACGGGAGAAGTTAAAAAGTATCATATCCATGAACATGGAACTCGATTGACTAATTTGAGCAGTGTTAAACGTGCGATGCTCAAGCTACGTTACATTATTGATTCAAATTTTTTTGGAGATAAAAATGAATTATTTATCTCTTTGACATATTCGAAGCCTCAGACTGATACTAAGCGTTTGAAGAAAGACTGGGCTAACTTTATTAAGAAATTGTATCGAAAATATCCTAATACTGATTTAAAATTTATTGCAATTTTTGAGCCCCAAGGGAAACTAGTAGATGATAAACCTTGCTTTCATATTCATTTTCTATTGAAAGGCTTAGTGAATATGAAAAAAGAGATTCTATATAAACTTTGGCCGAAAGGTTTTGTTGATATAAAATCAATTCATTACTTTGAGAATGATAAGCATGAAGCTGATGAAAATCCTGAGAACATTGCAGCATATGTAACGTCTTATGCTGTTAACTTGAACACTCAATTTGTAGATTCAGAAGTTGCCAAAATTATGCAGGAGAATAAGATTCAGATTGTTACAACTAGCAGTAACAAGCAAATTGCTAAAGGTGCTAGATTATTGTTCTACCCACGATATTTCAGATTTTATTCATGTTCTTCTAATATCAAAATGCCTAAGATTTATAAAAATTTACCAATAGATAAGATTGACTTGTCTTCTTTTGGTAAATTAGAAAGTTCATATAGGTATGAAATCTTTGATGGTGAAAAAAAGGTGAACGAAGTACAGCATTTTAATTTTAAGAAAAATAAGAAAAAGAAATAATATACAAAGTAAGAATTAAAGAATATATTATTTCAATGCTCTCAAATCTGGGGGGCGAAAGAAAAAGGTTAGCAATGATAGCTAACCTTTTTCTTATTTTAAGTTGTATTTTTTAATATAGTATTGATCAAAATAAAAATGGCTTGCCAAAATACCACGGCACCTCTTCAAGTCCATCACATTTGATAATGGTAAAGAGTTTGCCGAATGGCGTGAGATCGCTAATAAGTATGATATTAGTACCTACTTTGCAGAAGTTGGTGCTCCCAATCAGCGGGGGTTAAACGAAAACAATAATGGTATTATTCGACGTGATGGGCTAAAGAAGGGCATGTATTTTCGTTCATTACCTGATGAATTAATCCGGCAAATTATGACACGCCGTAATAACATTCCACGCAAGTCACTTAGTTACCAAACGCCTTTAGAAGTATTCATGAAGCATATTACAGATGATCAATTTCTAATTTAAATTGACGTTCCGGGAATGTAAAAAAGTCGGCCCATGAGCACTCTAAGTTCATTAGCCGACTTTTTATGTTTAAAATATTAATCTGTCCGGGTGAATTTTCACTATCACTGAGCATTTTGTAATTCCTCCTTCGTGTGGACCTCAGCCGTTAACAAATCACACAAAGGGGTTGCAAGTCCATATTTCTTACCATGACGGGCAACATAGCCGTTAATATAGTCAATCTCTGTCCGCCGGTTGTTCTTGACCAGGTCCTGGTACATTGATGGGTAATGAGCACCGATAACACGGTAGCAATCTTCAACGTGCTTCACTGCTTCATCTACATCAAGGTGAATCCCCTCTTTTTCACCAACAGCAGCAAATTCCTTTACCACGCCAACAACCATCTCATGGGCATGACTTGTCTTACTAAATTCCTCAAGGTTGCATTCAAAAAGGGTACACAGTGTGTTTAGTGTCCCATTAACACACCCTTTGCGAAAGACCGAATACCGTGGATCATCAAGTAAGCGCGCCTTCAAGCCCGCTTCATCCAAAGCCTTCACTAATTCCGCTGCTCGACGATCTTGTGGTTCCCCCGGTTCAACGTTTCGTAACTCACAGCTCCCATCATCTTCCAGCAAGACGTGGTCCGGTCGGGTCATTTGTGCAGTCCACATTGTGTTACCAAGAAATACCCGATTCTTTGGCAGGTATTTCTCCAAGGTTTTCTCATGACCAATCCCGTTCATCAGGCAAAGGGCCAGCGTATCATCATCAAAAACTGGCAGCATGTCCTTAACCATCTGTTCCAGTTGCATACTCTTGGTGAAAAAGAGAACCACATCAAAGTGCAGGTCATGCGGTACCTCCTTTTGTCCATATACCGGAACATCTACCGCTACTTCTTCGCCATCGAGGTTTGCCCGGAGGCCACCTTGTTTGAGGGCGGCAACCCGTTCATCCCAACCATCAACAACTGTGACATCATTACCAGCTTGTTTTAACTTGAGGGCAAAACGCGTCCCCATCGCGCCAACTCCCGCAACTGCAACTTTCATTTAATCACGCTCCCTACTTAGCATTGACGACTACATTGCCAAATCCTTGGTCAAACTTCACTTCCCACTCACCAGCCGTAAGCTTTGGTGGCAGGACAAACGTACCGGATGATACCATTTGGCCCTTGCTAAACGTCTTCCCTTGTTCATCAAGTTTCTTGACTAACCACTGCAACGACTTAAATGGGTTGCCCAATACTTCTGATGATTGACCATCCTTCAATTTTTCACCATCTTTGTAAAGGTCTGCATGAACCTTTGCCGCATCATCAACACTATCAAAGGCCTTGTCGGCATCGCGTTCTTCCCCGTAAACAACTAGGCCACCAACCGCACAATCAGACATTACGTTATACTTTCCAAGGTCCGGAAACCAGTCGACGAAACGCGCATCTGGCAGTTCCAAGTCACCGGCAACCGTCACCTTATGGAAAAGATCGTCAAGCGAGTCAGTTGGCTTCAGATCTTCCTTTGCCCGAAACGCCAGTTCAACTTCCAGGAGCGGTTCGTTAAGGGTGGACAAATCGACATCCGCTGGTGACTGCAAGAACCGTTCTGCAACTTGTTGTCCGTACAATGGTGAATCCGCGTCAAACATGTCCTGGGTCTGCTTGCTCGTCAGTGATACCTTATAGCCAGCTGTTTCCTTTCCCTTTAACTTCATGACTTCATCTTGAACTGCATAGGCCGTGTCATCATCTGTCACTACGTCTTTCCAGTCGTCTTCTTTTAATGGGGTATTGGTGTCATAAGCTGTAAATAGTGCCTTTGCGAATTCTTCTTGCTTTGCGTTTAATTCAGCCATAGTAATTACCTCCAAAAAGTTCTTACAGCTAAATTTAGAAAGAAAAAAGCGTTCTTACCGTCGCATTTCTGCAACTGTAAGAACGCTTCCGCGTGGTACCATCCTACTTTAACCGGCACAAGGCCAGTCATCTCAATCACAAACTAACATTTGTGGCCAAGGTAATGGATGGCAACCAACCTAAGCTTACTTTAATTCAGCCGGTAACTCAGGAACGATTAACTCCCACGAGCCGTGACTAACTTTCACCAACCGTTAGCTCTCTGCACCTAGTCCCTGGTCATTATTTCCTTCAACGTTTTTCTCATCTAAATTTAATTGTTGATGATAATATACGCGCGATTATCTTCATTGTCAACAGTGAAAATTAAAATTCTTTAATAAAAGTGAACTGAGATCTCACTTTGCAACTTAAAATCTGTTGCACTTAGATTGTAAATACTCAAGAGTGAAAAAGGAACCCCACAAGGAGGGCCATTGTCACCACTACTGGCGAACTGCACACAGTAAGACCTTGAGCTATTCTCTAACTAATAGAAAACTGGAACAACTCGGACTTATGAATATGTCCAAGACGCTCCAGTCAATTCAATGTGATTAAGTTGTCGAACCGCCGTATACGGAACCGTACGTACGGTGGTGTGAGAGGTCGATAATTGAACTAATCAATTATCTCCTACTCGATTTTGAATTATCCTTTTTAAGATAGCGCGCATCTAAATAGAACTTGATTTTTTTATAATCAGAATACTTCTGACTATCGAAATGATTAATTTCGTTTGAAATTAGCTGTTCAAGGTATTCTTGCATAGTACATCCGTTGATCATTGCTAGTGCATGTATTGAGTCTTTTAGATCCCTCGTTGCTGGGATCGATGAATTAAAATCAAGCGGATTTATGTTGTCTAAAAAATTGTTATTAGTAAAGTCCATTGGTCGGACTCCTTTCTATATTAGTATTTTTGGTACGATTGCCTAATTAGTTTCTAAGGAAAAATTTTTCCTTAGAAAAAGTTTTTTCCTTAGAATATAATCAGGTTGGTCATTACTCCTTTCTCTTTTTTTAGAATTACGTAAAAGGCAACATTATCAAGATAAGATAATGTTGCCTTTTAATCGTAACAATTAAGTACACTTCTAAACTCTTAGCTGTCCCGGTCATTGATCCATTTGCTATCTGAGATCTAGATATGGCCTTAACAAAGTAATATCCATCACTACTTAAATATCCATGATCACTACTTAAGCAGGTCCATTCCCAATCGCCATTATCATCACCATATTTAGACTCAGCTAGTTGGATTGCTTCGTCTTTATTATGAACAACTGTTGAGTTTGTTGTGTCCTCTTGATTATATGATTCATTAGTCGAATCAGTACTAGAACTATTTTGTTCTACCACTTCAGGATCTGATTGCTTAGCTTTTAGCCGACTATTTTCTCTTAATAGACTATTTTGTTCTTTCAACGATGAATCCTGAGCTGCTTGTTTATTATTATTAAGACTACATGCTGCCAATGGAACACTTATTAATGCTATGGCCAATATAGTAACTAGTTTCTTTTGCATTAGGCAGATTGCAAGAAATAACTTGAACGAATTTAGTGACGTAGATTAAGCAAGAAGATCTCGATTGGTGTATGCCAATTAAGACATTTAAGCGGCCGGGAATTCAAATACCAATTAATTTGAATCAACTGGCGATCGCTCAGCTCTTCAATAGCTTGGCCTTTGGGAATAAAGCGCCGTAAAACTCGGTTACGGTTCTCATTACTACCGCGTTCATGTGGTGAATAAGCATGGGCAAAATAAA
>ENA-ORNT01002218-ORNT01002218.1-human-gut-metagenome-genome-assembly--contig:-NODE-2218-length-12140-cov-3.404882_pt1 | contig 12140 bp, 9 predicted proteins | sample MGYA00242120_ERZ509032 | MGnify/ENA primary metagenome ERZ509032 (study PRJEB26280, sample SAMEA2338729) | human gut metagenome | biome: human gut; feature: human-associated habitat; material: faeces...
TGTCGCCTGCCGCTGCCGACACTGCGCACCTGGACGGCGGCAGCTCGGCGCAATAGCGGTCGATTGTGGAGGTGATATGTTAAAAAGTGCCTAATGTTCTGATTTGCTTGTTATAATTCTTGGATTTTTTCGTAACTTTGTAGTTCAATTTAAAGAAGTTCGCACCGAGTCATCGGGGTTTGATATTTTAAAATAGTATTGTACAAAGGTTTTACCCGATTTTTCCGTAAAATCCACGCACACATAAAAAACATTAGTAAAGTGAATTTGTTTCAATCTTGGCAAAAAGCCGCATTTATAATTACGTTAGCCACAATCGCTGCCACCACCATATCGTGCACTAATAAAGCGGGAGCGTCGATATTCGACTCCACCCCCGACGACACTATTGCGCCCACACTCACCACTCGTGGACCAATGATGATTATGGAGGGCGAGCCTCACGACTCCACCTTCCTGACGCGTGGCGTGAAATATTCCGACAATTCGGGCGAGGCAAAACTCACCATCGACGCTTCGAAGGTGAACTGGAACCGACAGGGCATCTACGAGGTGACCTATTCGGTGAACGACTCTGCCCACAATGTGACCACCGTGACCGAACAACTCCGTGTGGTGGGCAAAAACGAGAAAATCGTGTATCTCACTTTCGACGACGGCCCATCGGTGTGCACCGATCAGATATTGAACATTCTGCGCCAAGAGAGGGTGAAAGCCACATTCTTCGTCACTGCCCAGTTCACCCCCTACCTCAACCGCATGGCAGCCATTGCCAAAGACGGCCATGAGGTGGCAATCCACACCTATTCGCACAATTTCAAAATCTATAAAAGCATCGACTCCTACTTTGCCGACCTCAACAAACTCAACGACTTGATTGAGAAATACACCGGCAAGCGTGCGCGCATCATGCGTTTCCCCGGTGGTAGCAGTAACTCGATTTACCGCAAATACAATTCCGACCCTAAATTTATGGACCGCCTGTGCGTGGCTTTGCTCGACAGCGGCTATCAGTTTGTGGACTGGAACCTTGATTCTGGCGATGCGCGCGGCAACAACATTGCTGCCGACCGACTCGTGCGCTCGGCTTGTGGCTCGCGACACAACATTCAGTGCCTTTTGATGCACGACACCGGCGCAAAGCGCACCACCGTCACGGCATTGCCACAAATTATCCGCTACTTCAAACAGCATGGCTACGAGTTTGGCGTGCTCAATAGCGTGGACTATCAATGTTGGCACGGCGGAGCGAAGAAGAAAGCACGCCTCGAAGCACTCAGAAAGAGTGGCAACGCTGCACCTGCGCCAGTTAAGGAAGAAAAGCCTGCCAAGGTGGAGAAAAAGACGGTGAAAACCGATTCAGCCGCACCAGTGGCAGCGAAGCCAGCCACCACGGCCAAGCCTGCTGCAGCAACTAAGCCAGCGCCAGCCGTGAAGCATGTGGAAAAGCCAGCGGCGCACCCAGTGGAGAGCAAACCCCCTGCCCACCACACACCCTCGCACCCCAAGGCAAAGCACGACACCATTCCCCATCAATAAAATGGCACGCGTGCTATAGCACACGCGCGAAATGGATAATAAAGGAAACTGATGCTGTGGGCATCAGTTTTTTTTATGGGTGGGGGAAAGAAAAGTGGGATAAGGAAGGAGGGAGCAAGGATTTTTTTGTAAATTTGCTTTTTAAATATGATGGAAGAAGAATTTGACATAAGAAAGGAGCGTATTCGCAGCGACCAAGATGTGGAAAAGGCTCTGCGACCGGTGCGATTTGAGGATTTTTCGGGTCAGGATAAGATTCTGGAAAATCTGCGCGTGTTTGTCGCAGCCGCACGTATGCGTGGCGAAGCGCTCGACCATACTCTTTTCTATGGCCCTCCAGGCTTGGGTAAAACCACACTCAGCAACATCATCGCCAACGAACTGGGCGTGGGCTTCAAGGTCACCTCTGGTCCTGTGCTCGACAAGCCGGGCGATTTGGCTGGTTTGCTCACCTCGCTGGAGGAAAACGATGTGCTGTTTATCGACGAAATTCACCGTCTGAGCCCTGTGGTGGAGGAATACCTCTATTCGGCGATGGAAGACTACCGCATCGACATCATGATAGACAAGGGCCCCTCAGCCCGCTCCATACAGATAGACCTCAATCCCTTCACCCTCGTGGGAGCCACCACCCGCAGCGGCATGCTTACCGCCCCGCTGCGAGCCCGCTTTGGCATCAACGCCCACCTGGAGTATTACGACCCCGAGACCCTGAAGCGCATCATCAGCCGCTCGGCGGGCATCCTGCGTGTGCCCATCGACGACGATGCCGCCCTGGAGATCAGCCGACGCTCGCGTGGTACGCCCCGTATCGCCAACGCCCTGCTGCGGCGTGTGCGCGACTTCGCCCAGGTCAAGGGCAACGGACGCATCACCACCGAGATTACCCGCTTTGCCCTCAGTGCGCTCAACATCGACCAGTATGGTCTCGACGAGATTGACAACAAGATACTCCTCACCATCATCGACAAGTTCCGCGGCGGACCCGTGGGACTCTCCACCATCGCCACCGCCATCGGCGAAGACATGGGCACCGTCGAGGAGGTCTACGAGCCCTTCCTCATCATGGAGGGATTCATCAAGCGTACTCCCCGTGGCCGCGTAGCCACCCCATTAGCTTACCAGCATCTGGGCCGCAACCCTCTGGGTGGCGAACCCCTCATGCAAGACTTGTTCGGACAATGAAGACAGCACTATTCACAGGCACTTTCGACCCCTTCACCATCGGCCACCACTCAGTGGTGACGCGCGCCCTGCCCCTCTTCGACCGCATCGTCATCGGTGTGGGCGTCAATGAGCGCAAGCAGACCCGGCTCAGCGCCCAGGCGCGTCGTGAGGTCATCGAGCGCCTCTATGCCGACGACCCCCGTGTCGAGGTAGTCACCTACACCGGTCTCACCGTCGAGCTCGCCCATAGCGTGGGCGCCTCGTGCATCCTGCGCGGCGTGCGCTCGGTCGCCGACTTCGAATACGAGCGCCAGCAGGCCGACCTCAACCGCTGCATCGGCCACATCGAGACCCTCCTGCTCTATGCCGAGCCCGGTATGGACAGCATCTCGTCGAGCGCCGTGCGCGAACTCGAGCATTTCGGTTATCCCACAGACTCTTTTATTCCCCATAAGCAATGATTACATACAATGTAGAGGGCGTGCGCATGCCCGCCATAAAGAAGCGCGCCACCAATGCCTGGATCAAGGCCGTAGCTGCCAGCCACGGACGTCGTGTGGGCGAGGTGGGATATATGTTTGTTGACGACGAGAAGATACTCGAGGTCAACAATGAGTACCTCGGTCACAACTATTATACCGATGTCATCACCTTCGACTACGATGAAGACGATGTCATCAATGGCGACATCGTCATCAGCCTCGATACCGTGCGCTCCAATGCCGAGCTCTTCGGCAAGACCTACGACGACGAGCTCCACCGTGTCATCATCCACGGCATCCTCCACCTCTGTGGCATCAATGACAAGGGTCCCGGCGAGCGCGAGCTGATGGAAGCCGCCGAAAACCGTGCCCTCGCCCTGCTCGACAGTCTGCGCGCCTTGCGCTGAACCTCGCCCTTGCGCTGGGGGGGCATCACGAGCATCGTAATGAACATCATTACGTTCCACGCAAAAAAGGATTAACCTTCAAGAAAAAAGGGGGATGTGTCAAAAGTAAAATATATGGAAAACAAACTTTCAATTTGAAACATCCAACATGCCCCAAAGGGGCAGAGGCCCATAGCCCAGGGAATCGCTCAGGGCTGTGGACTTATCGGGCTTGCAGCCCCTTTGGCTTCTTATAACTTGTCACTCTTTCGAGTGTGTTTGTTACTTTTGACTTTACCCTCTTTTTCTTGAGGGTTAAGCAACAGCCATCATCAGATGCTTATCAAATGGCACGGCCTACAGTCGATGCTGCTCTGCGCTGCCCGCACCTGTGCCGCGGAACTTGCTGCGTGTGCTGTTAAAATTGTAACTCACAGTAAGTTCAACCTTACGCACCGTGTTGCTGCCATTTCCCCATGTCAGCACATCGGCAGTCTGCATCCACTTACGATTAGCATATGTATTGAGCAGGTCGGTCACCGACAGATTGATATTCCACCTTTTTTTGCCAACGATTTTGATACATTCATATCCACCCTGAACTGTTGATGGCTGGTATTAAGTCCATCGTGAGCCAGAGAAGAGTACATGACATTGATAAAGGCATATTTTTCGAATCAGCTATCAAAAAATAGCGAAAAAATCCTTGTGTACTATTTGTGTACTCGTTTTTTGGGGAAGCTATGTTATTTTCACACTAAATTTGCACCACCAACATAAAATATTGCAGACAATGAAAAAGTTATTCTTACTATTATTCCTTCTTATAGGGCTTGCCGAAACACAGGCACAGAGTTTCACATATCACCCCTTAAAAGGATTTCACGGAGATACGATATCGTTCTTAAAAAGTAATTTTTACGACCAGCGCAACTACTTTGTAGGCAAAAAGTTTGAGGTCTTATTAGAACTGTATATGCGAGAAATGCCACTCAAGGGGTGTTACGCACATGGAACGGTTCCATACTCAGACCCGAACAATGACAGTTTTATCTGTGGGGCGTGGCTCCGCCCCATGGACAACTTTTTTTGCCAAAAGACACCGCTGTCGCTGTATATGCAGCCACATTTGACATAGATTTTGCAGCGCCATACACAAGCAACTATTACGCATTTGGGAAATCGCTATCAGACAAGGTCTCTCCATACAGCATAGCCTATCTCCTAAAGGATTTTGTCATCAAGGATATACACATCGAGGCTTACGACCGCAGGCGTAAACATTAGGGACTACCGAATATCAAAGAGGCCGCAGTTTTTATATTGCGGCCTCCTCTATGTCCTATCAGTACATTCCCAAACTTTTTATAGGGTGGTTCCATAGGAAACTCCTTACAATTCGCTTATCAATATATCAAATTCACCTGAACGCCCATTTTGCCCAAATATTTTTTGCACCAACCGGCTACGCATATTGGACACATTCTGCTTGCTTGTAACAAGCAAAACCGCCATTTCTACAGGCAAGAAGCACATTTTAACGAGTAAGCACATACGCCACTCACGCTCTTTCAGTTTTTTATCTTTCCTACAATTCGTTAACCATTCCATAAAATTTTCTTCATTCAAGGCCAATTCCTTCTCTACTTGCAGCCATAGTTCATCCGAAGGATGCTTTCCCTCCTCCGCCAATGAATGTAGTTGCCGTACAAGCAAGCTACCGCATACCCATTCTTTGGGGAACACTTTCATTGCGAAATTATCCACAAGTTCTTTTCTCAGTTTCCCTATAGACTCTTGCAGTAGCTCTTCTGCTCTTATATCTTTTCCAGACATCAGCAAATCAAGTTGCTTGCTTTTCTTCCTATACGCTTCCAGCAAGTTTCCATATGCCTCACGCTGCGCAATTATTTCCGACACTATTTTCCGCCTTTCTTTTTTACCCATACGCCATTGCCACAGCATAACAAATAGGAACAACACAACAGTCACTGTACCGCACAATATCACGAGTGTTTTTACCTTTTTCTGACGATACATTTCTTTTAGAGAACGATCATAATTATATAAACTTTGAATTTGAGCCACGCGCTCCACATTCAAGTTTGCCATCGTTGAATCATTATACTGACAATACAATTTGCTGTACTTACACAACGAGTCAGAATTACCCAACTTGTCATACAAGTCTTGGTAGTTAGAATATAGCTTCACCTTGTCATAATACGTAACGGCCACTTGAGACAGTTTCCTCTGGAAACAGAGAGCTGAGTCCATTTTGCCCACGCCCATATAATATCGTGCTTTATAATCATATAAATCTCCAAACAAAGTTGAGACACCCACGCTATCACATCCAAAAGCTGTTTCATACATATCAAGATATCGTTTTGCCTTTTTCCATTCCCGCTTGCGGAGGCACGCATCCACACTATACGACAGGGTCAAAGCATTGTAGTCACATGGATTTATTCGCTGTGCGGCACTATAGAGGCGCTGCGACAAACTTGCCATACTATCTATCTGGTCTGTCTGCTGATAATATCTCAGTTTGCACTCCATACTAGTTAAAGCCATCAGCGTATCACCCATACTCATGGCACAATCAAAGGCCGATTTCATTTCCTCCAAGGCCTTTTCATACACAAAGATGCGCTCATACAAATCCATTTTCGCACAGTATATACGCAGCAAATCCCTCTTATTATTTATTGCTTTCGCGCAATCTTCTGCCGTCTGGAAGCTTTTTATAGCCATAGGTGTCTCACCTTTTTCCACCCAGTAAGCCCCTGCTATATATTGTGCATTCATTTTCTGATACACACTCCCATGGTCTTCATAATAGCGTATTATAGATGGCGTTTCATCTGTATCTACAGACTGATAATCCTTATATCTCGCTTTTAGCCTTAGCAGTTTTGCCCACATACTAAGTTCTACGCACTGCCTGTCCGTACAAGAATCCAAACTATCCAATCGAGCCAGCGCTCGTTTTGGGCTTGTATAAGTTAGGCTATCTATGCTCTGCAACACAGACGAGTAAATTCTCTTTTGCTGGTTTTCACATGCAAAAAAGAGCAACAAAAGCACACTCGCTAAAGCTAACACAAAAATTCTATCTCTATCCATGTCTGCAAAGTTAGAAAAATAATTCGATACAGAATTACATAAATACCATTTTTTTGGGGGAAGCGAAAAATCGTCTATACGCAATAAGAATCAACAACTTCCATATTTTGTGTACTAGTACACAAAACAGGAAAAACAATTTGTGTACTCATTTGTGTACTCATTTCCTTGGCCGCGCACAGCATTTCCAACTAATTTTGTGCAAATAATAAAAACAATAGGAAAAAAATCATGTCATTTCTCATGATAAGTTTTATCATAGCGATCAACATCCATGTACATGCCGTTTCTGATTACGATGGAGAAGCCTGGCAGCCTATAGACAGTTGCCGTCCAAATCATGGGAAGCCCATATCTCACGCCCCACGCCCACCTTATATAATAAGAGGAGGAAGCCCGAGTTTATCATCCATGACAGATATCAGACCTACTGAATAAAAACGGTGGAGGAAGTCGAAAATCCATAAAAGAGTAGGCACGAGTTTCAAATACTATTTAATATGGATAGCAACCATTATCTAAGCTGTCTTAGCGAGCAAGACCTTTGCCAAGTCAAGGGAGGCGCAGCACGAGTCGTTTCTAAGCAGAGATTTACGCCACGAAACGTCTATGGTTTCTTCTACTGAAAGAGATAAAAAGAAACCGCATCTACCTAAGCATCACCTGCACCTTAAGCAAGCACAACCTCGCTGAAACAGAAGAGGTCATCAGTCTGGTTTTAGACGAGATACAAGCCGACAAACTCATACTCAGCCCTCTTATATCCATGGGACGAGCCACAGAGCATACCGACATAGCACTCACCGCAGAAGACGCACTGCTGATAGAGGATATATACCATAAAGCCTCTGAAACGTATGGAGAAAGTCTGGAATGGGCCGATGCGACCAGAGACGACCAAATAGAGATAATAGGCGATGACATAACGTGCATAGCAGGCAACTCTCTCATAGCCATCGACGAGCATTTTGATGTATATCCCTGCCTATACGGCGTGGGGTTCCACCAATATACAATGGGCAACTTGCTCAGAGAAGACCTGGCAGATATATGGAGTAGTCAGCGCTGGCTTCCATTCAGAGGAGGAACCGTCTTAGACGACCTGCCAGAATGTCGTATTTGCGGCTTGAACAAGACCTGCGCCATCAAGGTCTGCAGGGCTCAGGCCCCTATTCGAGGGCAATGGCTTCTACGGAAAACTATCTTTCTGTGGAAAAAAATAATGAGAAAGATTTGCCCCCCCCCTATAATAAATTACTAAATTTGCACCATATACTAAAAAACGCAACTATATGAAACAGAGACTTACCTTAATTATCGCCATGTGCTGCATACTGGCAGCAGCTGGTGCCCAGTCTATCACAGGAACTGTGACAGATGAGAAACATGCCCCCATAGCGTATGCCAACGTAGTGTTGTTAAACACTGCCGACTCGACCTTCCTCGTCGGCACTGTAAGCCAAGAAGACGGCTCCTTCAGCATAGACCGGCAGGACGACGGCAAGCATCTATTGCGTGTATCTGCTTTGGGCTATGACACCCAGCTGTTACCGCTTACAGGAGCAGGCCAGTACCATATCTCTCTCGCAGAGAAAGCCTACGAACTGAAAGGCGTAGAGGTCAAAGCACGCCGCCCCGTAGTGACCATGGGCGCCGAGGGCATGAAGACCGCCGTCAAGGGCTCGTATCTGGAGAAGTTGGGCACAGCCAACGACATACTGCCTTTCATACCGGGCCTGTCGGGCGAGAAAGGCAAATATACCGTATTCGGCCGAGGCACCCCTGTCTTCTACATCAATGGCCGGCTGGTGCGCAACAACAGCGAGCTGGAGCGGCTCAAGTCGAAAGATATAGAGAACATCGAACTGATAACCTCGCCTGGCGCCCGCTATGCGTCAAATGTGTCGGCGGTGGTCAAGATCAAGACACGCCGCCGTCAGGGCGATGGGCTGGGCATAGAGAGCCGCACCGTATATGAGCAGACCTGCTATGGCTCGGCACGCCAGTACATCAGCTGGAACTACCGTCAGGGCAAAAGCGACTTCTTCGGCGAGGCCAACTACGGCTATGACAAGGGCCGCCGCAAGTTTAACAACACCGACGAGCTCACAAGCACCCGGCTGTGGGTCAACACCCTCCAGGGACTGCAACGCGACAAGCAGCAGTCGCTCAATGGCGTGTTGGGCTACAATCTCCAGATAGATGCCGACCACTCGCTGGGCGTGCGCTACAACTGGGATATGAGCCCTGCAGCCAAAATCTACGGAAGCCTCGCCCAGACCACCACAGCCGATGGCGCCTACATAGACTGCATCAACAGCGACTTCGATGCCGTCTATCACCTCCGCCCCTCGCACAATGTCAACCTCTACTACAATGGCAAGTGGGGCAAATGGACGATAGATTTCAATGCCGACTATCTGTATAACCGTATAGCCAGCCAGACCATAACCCATGAGTACAGCGCCGAGGCCGACGACCGCACCGTGACATCGCTGGCGGCTAACCGCAGCCGGCTGTATGCCGCCAAGCTCACGCTGGGGCACCCCCTGTGGGGCGGCAACATCAGCCTGGGAGCCGAATACACCTATACCGACCGCCGCGACCGATACAACAACCCCGAGGGCTATCTCACCCGCACCGACAACGCCACCCACGAGCAGATAGCCAGCCCCTTTGTAGAATACCGGCTGCCCTCCAAGATAGGCACCTGGACTATAGGGCTGCGCATGGAGTACAGCCGCACCAAGCGCTATCAGGACGGTACCATCATGGACAATGGCTACGAGACACACAACAATCTGATGCCCACCCTGAACTATCAGCACACCGTGGGCAAGGTGGGCATCATGGCAGGCTACTCGGCACGCACACTCTACCCCACCTACCACCAGATGAACCAACCGCTGAGCTATGCCAACCGCTACTCGATGGACGTAGGTAACCCACAACTCAAGAACAAGACCACACACAACGCCGTCATCGGTGCCTTCTGGAACATCTTCCAGCTGGCCGTAAGCTACGACTATCTGCACAACGACATCCTGTCGTGGGGTGCAGAGATGGCCGGACAGGAGGGCGTAGTGGTGCGCTCATACATCAACCTGCCCAAGTGGCAGCGGCTGGCCGTACAGCTGTCGGCCTCGCCCAAGTGGGGTGTATGGCACGGCCAGCTCAGCGCTGGCTACTCGGCACAGTGGTTCACCATAGATACCAGCACCGGGCGGCACAAGATGAACAAGCCACAGTTTACCTGCTCGGCCAACAACGCCTTTGGCTTTAAGCATGGATGGAATGCCAACCTCAACGCAAGATATGGCAGCACATCAGACTACAGCAACTTCAGCTACATACACCCCACGGCCATACTCAATGCCAATGTGCAGAAATCGTGGGCCAAAGACCGGTTTATGGTGCGCTTTGGTGTATATGACATATTCCGCCAAAACTATACCAAGAGCAGGAGCTACAGCTACGGCTACTCTTCGTATCTGGACGACCACTACCAGACTCGCTCGGTGGTTCTCACCTTCCGCTACCGCCTTAACACCACCCGCAACAAGTATCGCGGCACTGGCGCAGGCAACAGTGAGAAGCAGCGTATGTAGTATCCACGCACCACATAATACAAGAAAGATATGAAAAAATTATTAGCACTGATAGTCCTTCTCTTAGGATTTACCGATACACAGGCACAGAATTTCACGTATCGCCCCCTAAAAGAGTTTCACGGAGATACCATTGCCTTCCTAAAAAGCAATTTCTACGACCAACGCAGCTACTTTGCCGGCAAAAAGTTCGGGGTTCTGTTAGAACTATATATGCGAGATATGCCACTCAAAGGGTGCTATGCCCATGGCACATCGCCATTCAGAGACCCAGACAATGAGAGCTACATCTGCGGTGCCTGGCTACGTCCTATGGAAAATTCTCTTTTGCCAAGAGACGCCTCTGGCGCCATATATGCTGCCACTTTTGACATAGACTTTGCCACACCATACATAAGCAGCTACTACGCTTTCGGCAAATCCCTACCAGACAAAGTCACTCCATACGGCATAGCCTCTCTTCTAAAAGACTTTGTCATCAAAGATATACGCATCGATGTTTACGACCGCAGACGTAGCCATTAGAAGGCTCTCTCTAAGGATAAGAAAGACCGCAGTTTTTACTTTGCGGTCTTTCTTTTAGTTTTTCATCGCTCACTTCACTTTCCACTCTTCTATGGTGCCTGTCTTTGACGAGAAGGTTGCACCGACAAGGTAACCCCGCCTTGCATCAGCCTCATACGGACGGGCATAACCCCTCGACTCTATCTGCCGGAGAGCCTCATCGGCGGTGCCGTCGAGCTTGAACTCGAAGATGAATATATCCTTGGGCGTTTCGATGATGCAGTCGGCACGGCCCTCGCTCTGCTGTTTCTCCGTGAGCACGAGATAGGTGCTGAGGATGCGGAATATGAGGTAGAACGTATAGTGGAAGTAACGCTCACGCTCCTGCTCTGTGTCCTTGCGACGCATGGTGTAGGGGATGCTGGCAAAGAAAGACGTGAGCTGGCGGCACAGGGCAGCGAGGTCGGCGGCGGCAAGCGAGCGCACCATTTGCGCCAGGTCTGACAGTACAAGGCTTTTAGGCTGCAGATAGCCTGTGGCAACGGCAGTGGCAAAGCCGCGCTTTACCTCGTCGTTAGGGAAGTCGAGCAGGTAAGTGCCTGTAAGGCGGTCATAGCCCTTGATGGTAAGGTAACCGCTCTGGTATATCATCGGAAGCGGACGCTCCACATCGGCACGATAGTCGATGAAATCCCGCGTGTCGTAATAGCGGCCCGTCAGCTCATTCAGGTTCTCCTGGGCATGGGCGAGCAGACGCACAAGGTAAGTAGGTGTGCCCGAGGCAAACCAATAGTCATCCAGAGAGCCTGACTTTAGCGCGTTAAGCACGCTGAAGGGATTGTATATGTCGATAAGGCGGCGGCTGAAGTGATAGCCGTCGTACTGCCTTTTCAGCATGGTGCGCATCTCCACGGCCGACACGCCGTACTCTTCGGCCATGTGGTCTATCTCCCTGCCGAAGGCGGCCTCCATCTCCTCCTCGGTAATGCCGCACAGGGCATCAAACTGCCTGCTCATACTGATGTCCTCGGGCTGGTTGAAACCGCTGAAAACGCTCACCTGCGAGAATTTGGTCACACCGGTGAGCAGCACAAAGCGCAAGTCGGCGTCGGCAGCCTTGAACGTAGAGTAGAAGCCCTTGAGGATGTTGCGGTTGTAATCCTCTATGAGCACCTCGTTGCCATTGTCGTCGCGCATCGTGGCACTGGTGTCGAGTACATCGAGCAGTGGCTTGTCGTACTCGTCGATAAGCACCACGCTGCGCGACGACAATGGCGACGAGATAGGCATGCGCTACCAGCCCGACGCCCCCGATGTCGAGGGAG
>ENA-ORNT01002219-ORNT01002219.1-human-gut-metagenome-genome-assembly--contig:-NODE-2219-length-12139-cov-1.936610_pt1 | contig 12139 bp, 10 predicted proteins | sample MGYA00242120_ERZ509032 | MGnify/ENA primary metagenome ERZ509032 (study PRJEB26280, sample SAMEA2338729) | human gut metagenome | biome: human gut; feature: human-associated habitat; material: faeces...
CGGGCTTTGCGATAGATGGTTTGTCCCTGAATTGTTTTACCGGAACTGTCTTTGATTGGGTTTCCGCTTGAGTCTTCGATGTTATCTAAGAACACGAACTCGTTAGGATATCCTGCGAAAGCCGTTCCGGTAATAATTGTACCATCTGCTTTGTGTGCTGTATAGCCCTTCAACAAAGCTTCTTCCGTAACAGTATCGCCGGTAAGGTCGATCAAAACTTTATTGCCGAATACGACTTTATTCGCAGCCATTTGACAAAACCTCCTTATCCGATCGTAACAGTCTTCCCTCCGGCAGAGTTGTCGGTTTCTACATACGGGATTGCCTTAACTGTAACCTGAGATAAGCAGTTGTACTCTTCATCCGGCATAATCGTCTGAGCTTCTTTGGACGGTGTTACCTCCTTGCTCTGCGGCTTCATATCCTCAGAACCAGACATAGCACCTTCAACGCCAAGAATCGTCACACCCTCACGAATGTTAGTAGCAATAAGCTTTGCCTGTTCAGTGGCATCAATAGACACCTTACCAGAGCCATCATGATAGCCTTGCGGTACTGTATATTCTCCAGCCACAGTTGAGATGATACCCTTGACAGCGCCGTTGTTCTTCATAGTACCTGTAAGCTTACTTCCACGGGCGTGCGCAGTCTTTCCTACGAGAATCTCAGCGACAGCCGCAGTATCTTCGGAAGTATCGCTGTCGAATGTACAGGTACCTGTGATCTTTGCACCACTCTTATCATGAGCAGTAATACCTTTGAGGACCTTATCTGCACTGACGGAATCGCCAGTAAGATCGATAAGGACATCCCCCCCGTAAATGACTTTGTTTACATTCAGATTTGCCATAATGTTTAGTCCTCCATGACGCTTTCGTTATTTTTCTTTATCAGCAGTCTTGTTGTACTGGGATGTACTGATTCCAAGGATAACACCAAGGAAAGTATCGACCGCAGTGATGGTTCCGACTACCTGCTCTCCATACGGGAGACCCCAGATTCCAGCCAGTGCAAAATATAATGTACCAGCAGCCGGAAGCAGATACATAGCAATCCACTTAAGGATGTCGTATGTCTTGTTACTCATGCTCATTGTGCTCTTCCTCCTTCTCTATAAATTTATGAATCGGGAGTTTGTCCACCTCCTGCATAATTCGCTTCGCTGAACCGTTCCCGCCCATACGTTCGTAGGGTTCATAGAGATATACCCTCAGATTTTCATATTCATCCTGGGTTACACACCCACGGTCAATATACGACATTCCAAGATACATGATCCTGTCATGTGCCAATCCAATAAGCATCTCTGTTTTAACATCTTTTTGCTCGCTTTTCTTTTGCAAATAGGCCCACAGCCCAGAAGATGCAAGAACTGAGCTAAAGATCGTAAGTACAACCTGAAACCATGGTTCCATCGTTTCCTCCTTCTTTATGTGCAATCATGCATTGACCGTGGGTAAATGGTATTTGCCGCTCTAACATTGCTCGTTATTAAGGAAGCACACTGATTTACTTTCGATTTGAAACTCCGCATCAGTTCTCTGTACTTAGCAAAGTTTTCTTCCGAAATTTCTCCATACGCATACTTCTTCCGAACAAAGCCGTCCACATCCTTAACACCAAATCCCCTCTGCATAAGGAGTATCAGCATATCATGCAACTCGATCGAGTACGTAATCGCTTCGAATTTTGACTCTTTCCTGTCGCCTAACAGAACGCTCATTCGTAATCTTTACCGGTGATCTCAGCGAACTCCTCTTTGGTGATCCAGCCCATCTTCACCGCATTACGAACCTTGGTCTCATTCCACATTTTCATGCGGTACCAAAGCTTTACTTTACTGTAATTCTTGCTATGTTCCATGGTGATCCTCCTTCTTAAAGCTCTACATTGGACATCATTGCAATGTAGGCGATGTCAGACTGCATTTTGGTTCTGGCAAATTCCTCCTCAGAAATATCTCTAAGGACAAACCAGTATTCCCCTGGAATCTGCTCAACGATCTGAACCAGTTCCATGTTCGGATGAACAGTCTCAGTTGTTCCGTCGCTGATAGTAACCGGAGAGCAGTTATCTGCAAATACAGATTCCTCAATCTTTTCTGTAGAAATGAAATTGTTTCCGTTCAGCTTAAGATTGGAAATCTCACTTCCATCACCGAGGGTAATTTTATAGATTTTCTCTTCCATGATTAAAAGCTCCTTTCAAAAATATAAACGGGGCACAAGGCCCCGCGATTTTAATTAACCAACCGGGAAGACCGGACGAACCCCATAAGAGTCCGAAGCGCCGTAGTAGTCCGTATTGCCATCGTGGTTCACATAGGCAAAGCTAGCCGAAGAAACGACGTCTCTTAACCACTGGTTGTAAGATCTGTTTACGATGAATCTCGGGCATACCATAAACAGTGCCAGCTGAGTTTTGCTAGGGGTGTAAATATTCGGAATCATATTTCCATCAGATGCATTGCCGAAATGAATATGGCCATACATCATAATTTCACTAGGAAGTTCAATGCTGGAATCAAACCATGCTCCTCCAGACTGTTTTCCATTAGTAACTGCATTACATAAATGTTCTCTGTGAGTAAGAACAGAACCCTGGAAAGCTGCATTGACGATTGTCTTTGCGTTCGCCAGATTATTTTTATACATCTCAGAACCAACGTATCCACCAGTTGTAACATTGGTGGTGTTCATCTGCGCATTGTAAAGCGCCTCATCCGGCATGATAACGAGATGATGACTGGTAAATGCAGTATCACCGCAGTTGTACCAGTAATCCATATCAACGATACGCCAAATACGACCTCCGATACTCCAATAGTCGCCAAGGAACATTCCTTTAAAGGAACCGTCCTTAATAGCAGCTTTCTGTACTGCGGTCAGCGCTGTACCAAGATTCTTGCCTCTGAAGAGTACCCGGCGAAGCTCCACCGGAGCAAAGCCATCAAGCATAGCAAAGAGTGCGTCTTCAGCTGCAATAGCCTTGTTTCCGTCCGTAGTCCCGACGAGTAATTTGTTACCGGATACCAGCTTGTTGATCTGGGTGAGTTCGGAAAGATTTACTCCTCCGATAAAATCTTTGGAACTTAAAAGACCGATTAACGCCTTTGCTAAAGCATCTGCCGCAATGGTCTTTGTCCCGTTAGGTCCGTCAAGCAGGAAAATATTACTTGCTGCTAACGCCTGGACCTTTTCGTAGTCTGTGATTTTCATTTAATGAATCCTCCTTTATTTGATGACAAAAATAGCCCGACCTTCGATAACATCGCCATTGCTGTCACGGAGAAGATCACTGGAATGTGTACGTCCAATGACCGTATCCAAATTGCTGTCAGTAATGGGTGCGTCCGAAGAATCGAGCACGTCTCCGTAAGTACGGTATCCATTATCATAAAGCTTCTGATATACCGTGTATTCGTTTTCAAGGTTGGAACTGAACTGGTTAAGAATATCTACCTGCTCCTGCAATTCCAGCAGCTTCTTAGCAAGGCTTGCCGCCGTATTGCCATCTAACAGTGCCTGTAACTGATCAAACCATTCTCGAAATTCTGTTTCTGACTTCTGTTTCCAGTCAGCCATTTCCGCAGTATTGATGCTTGTGTATTCGTTGAACCACGCCTCCCATTTTTCTTTCCAATAGGTACTTGTGGCTTCCATATCTGCTGTATGCTCCGAGTACCAAAGGTTCCACTGAGCTTCCCATGTCAAATATGCAGACTGAATCTCCTCAGTCTGTGCCAGAAACCAGGTAGACCACTGCTCTTTCCAAAACTTATTTGTTTCTTCCATATCAGTAGTCTGCTTTTCGTAGAACTCTTTCCACTGGTCCTGCCATTGAGCAATCAAATCATCGATTTCGACCTTGTCCAATGGAGCCGTTACGAATGGACACTCTGAAGTTCCAACGCAGTTCGTGATGTTTGCCTGTCGAATAGAAGTAACTCCGGCGCCGACATAAATATACGCCAGCGGATATTGCCAGCGATCATTTGTCTTCACCATCGTAGGTTTCGTTGGATTCGATGCTGGGGTTCCTTTAATGATTTTGATGTCATTTGCTCTGACGGCCTCTCTCGAATCCACTTCAAGCACAACTGCATCATATCGGTTCAGCAGAATCTCGGACTGTGGAACTACTAACGGTAACAGAGCGTCATTCAGCGTCCAAGTGTGATTGAACCAGGCTCGTCCGACACCAACGTTGATAATCATTGCTTCCGATTCTTTTACAACCATTGCAGTTCCGACATGCTGCAATATTCCGTCCTGAATGATTCCATCGAAAATGCTGGACATCTGAATAGCATCGTAGCGCCGATCTCCTTCTTTTGAATTATAAAATCCAAATGTTACACTCACTTCTTCATCACGCTCCTTCCTGTTCTATAGTCTTAAAAGTCGGATAGACGGAATAACCGTCCTTATCTTCTGAACGAACAATTTCAAGAATACGAGCTTTTGTCTCGTGTCCGTATTCGTTCGCAATCTGTACAATGTCCCCGTTAAAGAAATCTTTTCCATACTGGAACATGATAGTTGTTTCTGTTTCTCCCTCGAATGAGGTAATGCTCACATTTTCAGCAAGCTTTTCTTTTCCTCTTTGCTGCAACTGTGCCATATACTCGGCATCGGTCAACGCATCATCGCTTCCAACATTTGAAGAAATGTCACGAGCGTCCGTAAACAATTCTCTGCGATTCAAACCAGAGCCACAACCAACCGTAGTATATCTTCGATCGGCGCCCTCACCTTCTCCACCAACCAAGGTCACTGTCTTCAACGAAGCTTTAGATTCGATGTAGTTACTATTGATGATGTTCTCGAATTTCGGTGAAAATATAACGTAGGGATTCTCCGTCTGATCGTATGATCTATCTGAACCGGCATACAACTCAAATACGAACTGCTTTTCATCATTCAGAGTGATCTTGAAACCGATACCCTGCTCCTCGCAAATTTTCTGGATGACATCATACAGGTTATCTCCCGTGTACTGAGCTTCAAGTTTCAACTTTGTAATTGCTGGATCGGTTGATTCTTTGAAAATAAAGTTTGGAATTTTTCGATTGCTGTCTGACGGAGAAATTACATTCTCGTTGAGCAGTGTTTTTATTCCATTTTGAAGATTTCCGCTTAATAGTTTCTGTCCCCAGACGATTCGCCTGTCGAGGATAGATTCTAATGAACGCCCAGTAACCGTTACATGGTTACCGTCTTCGGTATCTGAAGTAATCTGGATTTTCTCCACGATCATCACATGTTCAGATTCCTTGCTCTGCAAATAGTAATCCTGTTTGATGTAGTCAAGAAGACCCTCTCGCATTGCTTCATACAGTTCAAAGTCACCGTAAGCGTAATACCGATCTGTCCAGATGAAGGACTCGTACGTATCAACAATAGAGACAGCATCTAGGTTGGTGTTTAAAATTGTCACATCCATAGTGCTTATACCCCCTCGTAGACTATACGATTCTCAATCTTAAACTGTAAATTTGTACTTCCGTACTCAGCCGTATAAGCAAAGATGTTGTCGCCCTTCGCAAGCTGGAACCAATCAGCGTTTTTATCCAGGCAGTTCAAGATGTTTGTAGTCTTTCCGTTCCTAAGAAGCGTAATCGACTTGTTTCCTTTTACGGTGCAGATAATGATTTCATCACCTGCTATAATTCCAGAGCCAGTGAATTTCTCCAATTTATCGGTATCGATCCGCATCACTTCACGAGTACCGGTATTGTAGATCGTAATATTGCTGGCTTCACCGATTGCGTGAATCGTAATAGTCACTCCGATTTCAGCGTCGCCATTATATACAACAACCTGCTCTGTTTTATTTTTGATTTCTCCCATTTCTAGTAACGGGTCCTTAATAGATTCATTACTGAAAGGAAACTCAAACAGTGCCTCTACACCATAAAAGATGGTTGTGTTGATTCCGTCTTTTCCGGCAGAGTAAAAGAAAGGATTCGGACACACGATTGAGATATCCGAACCCTCGTCTTTACTGAAGATTGTTGGGTCGTTTGATTCGACATACCCTTCAATCTCTGCCTGCCTATTATCGGTTTCGATAAGCATTGTGAGCTTCTTTTTAATAGGAAAATACTTGTATGAAAGCTGTCTTACGTCTTCAATGGAATCCTTCCACATATACGCAAGAGAAATAACAATGTTTCGGCTTGGCATCCTTGAAGAATTGAACAGACTTCCATCGTTTGTAGCGATTTCCGTCGTATTGATGTTCGCTTTTCCTGGTCCCAAGCCAGTTACAGACTTGATGATGAAACCGGATTCCTCCGGTCTCGCCAAATCAAGTCGGATACTATCGCCAAGATAGTTCGTAAACGTGACTGCTCGAATCAAGTTTCCACCATCCTTTCCATCGCCGAGAACTGATTCTTCGTCTGCCGATAAATCTCTGTTCTCGACAGTGCCTTAGGCGAATAGTTATTCTGTGTAAAGTTATAAGAGTTACCTGTATTCGGATTAGTATCTTCATTTTGAAGATTCCGTCCACGAGCTGCTGCAATTCCTGTGCTGACGGTTAAAGCCTGCGATCTACTGAACAGCGTATTCAGTCGATGACTCTTCTCTTCAACGTCTGACAGATCCAGAATCGGTCGAATCGTAGGCTGACCATCAACACCGTTGTCGATCATATCCTTAACCTTTGCGATTGCATTTCCGAGACCTGTTTTTGCCGAATCAGCCATTTCAGCACTGGCATTATATGCCTTCACCGCATAAGTTCCGATGGCATTAACGAATCCCAATCCAAAGAAATCACCGATGTGGTATCCTACTCTGGAAGGTGAATGCTCGTCCAGTTCGTCTTCTGCTGCTTCTGCCGCAGCCCTTGCCATTGCTCTGGCTTTAGCTTCCGCGCGGTACGTATTCTCACTGATTCCATCAGCAAATCCCTCCACCAAGTAAGCACCAGCCTGTTTAAACTGATCATGATAATCCCGGATAGCTGTTACAGAAGCATTAAGATTGCCAGTGAAAGCTGTTTTTACTTCTTCGGCTTTTTCCTTAACACCAGCGATGAACTTAATCATGCACTGCATTCCTGCATTTTGAAATTCCGGATACTTGTTCGCGATAGCTGTAAGGCATGAACTTAAGATGTTTACAAACGCATTTCTGGTTTCGTAATCTTTCGATTTAACTCCAGCAATAAGCTTGATCATGAGGTTCGCACCCGCAGTATTGAACTGAGTCTGCTTATTATTGATTGCAGTGATGCAACCGCTAATAATGTTGGTAATTGCAGTTTTGGTATTTCCGTCCTGAGATTTAATTCCGCTGATAAATTTTGTCATCAACGTAGAGCCAGCAGTATTGAACTGAGTTTGATAGTTCGTAAGAGTCGTAAGTACAGCCTGCATCATGGTCGTAAACGTAGATGTCAGATTACCTTTCTGAGCATTAGCCGCATTGATGAATGTCGTCAGCATAGAGGTCGCGGCGGATGTCACTCTTCCGCTCGCATCTGTAAACGCATTGATGAAACCGTCGATACCGTTGTTTCCAAGCTGAATCAGTGCTGTGCTAAAACCACTCATACCACTCATATCTAATTCCGCCATTCCTTTAGCCATTTCAACAAGTCGATTCACCTGGGTAATCACACTTGACATGATTCCGGTATCGATTCCAGAAATAGAATCCGAATAACTCTTAATTCCACTTCCGAACTGAACCAGACTATCACCAAAACTACCAAGATCGTTGTCACCGGTAAACCAGCTTACAAGTCCTCCGGTATTTGGAATGGTGTTGGCAAGCTCCACTAGGGCTTTACCAGCTGTTGCTGAGTTCGTAATAGCCGCGGAGTCCATACCCATAATAGCTTCAGAATATGCCTTCATAGCTTCACCGAACGGTACAAGTTTCTCACCGAAAGTATCAACATCGTTGTTTCCAGTAAAGAATGCTACAACGCCACCTGTATTGGGAACAGTATCAGCAAGCTCGACTAAAGCCTTGCCCGCCGTTGCAGAATTGACGATTGCATCGGCTTCCAGTCCACGAACCGCATCGCCAAATGCTTTCATTGCTTCGCCAAATGGTACAAGCTGTTTTCCAAACTCACCCATATCGTTTTCACCAGCAAAGAATCCTACGACACCACCAGAATTTGGAATGGTTGTTGCCATCTCTGCCATGGCCTTGCCAGCGATTGCCGCTTCTGTAACGGCATTTGCATCGAGTCCAGTAATTGCATCCCCGAACTGTCTCATAGCTTCGCCAAATGGTACAAGCTGCTTTCCAAAGGCAGTCATGTCATTTTCTCCTGCGAAGAAAGACACTAATCCGCCTGTATTTGGAATTGTGGTTGCCATTTCAGCTAATGCTTTGCCAGCTGTCGCCGCATTTGCCACGATTTCCCCGTCCATGTTTCCGATAGCTAACGAGAAATCTCTCATAGCTTCGCCAAACGGTACAAGTTCCTCTCCGAACTTAGATAAAGACGATCCTCCTGTAAGCCAAGAAGTCAATCCCTGTAAAATATCAGCCGCTGTCAGAATAAGCACAGTCTCGGCTAATGCCTTTACTCCGTCCATCATAGATGGCTGAATCTGACTAGCTCCCTGTAAAAACGGCTGAACATTATTCATAAAAGTGGATAAATCAGCTCCAATTTGCGGGAACTGACTCGACACACCGCTCATAAATCCGCCGACGATTCCACCAACGAACTGACCGATTGCCGTTCCGATTCCCTGTAAAAGCTTTCCACCTTCTCCGATAAGCCAAGAAAGTCCTGGAAGTTTCGATAAGAGTCCGACGGCTGCAAGCACTAACGCCATCTCAGCAACAACCGCACCCATACCAAGGATTCCAACCATTGCTCCTGGAACAAGCGATGCTGTTGCACTAAGAGCAAGCATAATAGCTGATAACAGACCGATTCCGGCAATTCCTTTTAGCAAAGCTCCAGTATCGATTCCTCTCAGTGCATCGACGATACCAGCGAAAAATGCTACGAGTACATCGACACCAGCTTTAATCAGTGACGGCAGATTACTAGCAATACCATCTAAAATTCCAATAAGGAATTTGAAAGCTAGATCTACAATTTGAGACGTATAAGTAACCAGAGCCGCTAATACACCAACCACTAATTGTAAAGCTCCGTCTGCCAGCTGCGGTACACAGGATACGAAAACATCGATCAGCGTTAAGACAACTGCCTTTACAGCTTCACCAATAGCTGGTGCTCCGGCAGCAATAACTTTGCAGATTGCGATAATTCCTTCTCCGACTTTTGTAAGAACAGCCGGAATTAAGCCAGCGATACCAGTAACGATAACTGTCAGTGCTGCTACGATTGCAGTCGCTCCAGCGGCACCGGCAGTTGCCAGCGCTGTGAATCCGATAGCGAGTGCTGAAAGTCCCGTACCGGCCGCAAGTAAACCAGCTCCGATTGTAAGAACCCCAACGCCAATCAACGCAAATGCTCCTGATAACGCCAGAATGGTCGGAACCAACGGTGTAAGAACTGCGCCTGCTACGCCGATAATCGTGAATGCTCCTGCAATGGAAATAAGTCCTTTCGCAATCGCTTCCCACGATAATGCTCCCAATATACTGAGCACCGGTGCAAGAACAGCTAGGGCTGCGGATGCAACCAATAATGCCGCCGATCCGCCAAGTGTACCCTTCATAAAGTTGAGACTGATGGCCAGCTCAGCTAAAGCCCCACCCATGACAGTAAGACCTCTACCGATTTCTTCCCACTGCATACCTCCGAATTTACTCATACAGTTTGCAATAATTTCAAGTGCTCCACCGACGATAACAAGACCCGTTCCAATGCCAATCATATTTTTCGGCATCAGATTAACAGCGATAGCTACCTCTGCAAGTGCGCCGCCCATAGCAGTTAAACCTCTGCCGAGCTCATCCCACTGTAATTGAGCAAAATCTTTTACAGCGGAAGCAAGGATTTTCATTGCAGCGCCAATAGCAGTTAAAGCTACGCCAGTAGACATTACGTGTTTTGCATTTCCGGACAAATTTGTGAAGACTGCAAGTTCAGCAAGTAATCCACCAATTCCAGCTAATCCTTTTCCAATCTCGCTCCACTCCATCTGACCAAAGTCTTTACAAGCAGATGCCAGAACTTTCATTGCCGCAGCCAGAATAACAATTCCAGTCGCGGTGCTAATCATTTTTCCGTTGAATTTTGCAACTCTAAGGAATACGGCAATCTCGCCAAATAGAACTCCTACACCAGTCAGACCTCGTCCGAGTTCATCCCACTGTAATTTTGATAAGTCCTTACATGCTGAAGCCAGAATTTTGATAGCCGCTCCAAATATAATTAAGCTGGTAGCGCCTTTCATAACCTGCTTCTGACCGCTTGCCATGGCTTTAGATGATGCAACAACAATAGTCGTAAGACCAGCGATTCCAATCAAGCCTCTTGCAAGCTCACCCCAATCAAGGTCCGAAACTTTCTTCAAAGCTCCTGCCAGAATAGATACTGCAACTGACATGGCAATCATCGCTGTACATGCTTTAGATACTTTTCCGGTATCACTGCTGATTTTATTGAAAATCGCCATCGCCCCGAGCAGATTAGCAAAGAGCACCGTGATAGCTCCAAGAGAAGCTGACAGTTTATCGCTATCGATCAGAGAAATCGCAACGATAGAACCCGCAAGCAAAGCGATTGCTGCTCCAATTTTAAGCAACGTTCCGGCTTTAAGATTTGTCTGATATGCCTCAAAACAACCTCTAACACCGTCAAGAATTCCAGTTACTCCTTCGAGAACCCCATTCAACCCCTCAAGCGGTTCTGTTACACTCTTTAAGAATTTGGAAATCGATACTGCGATTCCACCGACAGCAATGCTGTTAAGAATGTCAAGAACTCCGCTGAAATCTGCATTTCCGAGTTTCTCAGCGAGTGTTCTCATCATAGTTCCGACTGCATCGGCAATACCGCCAGCAATTACTTTCACGGCGGTCCACAATGCTTCCATAACTTTGAGAAATTTACATTTTTCAAGTGCTTCTCCCATCATCTCGAAAGCAACGATGACTCCGCTCTTCATTTTTCCAGCACCATCACCAATCTGAGCCATGCGATTATGTACTCGTTCAAGGAATGAGTGGAATAATTCAAATCCAGGAAAATCAAACTTCTCCCCGGCAGTTTTTCCAAATTCTTTTACTTTTTCTCCGGCAGTTTTAACAAACGTAATAGCTATCTTTACGATATCAACAACAGTCGAAACCGCTTTGCCAAAGACATCTGTCTTCTTTACCGTTTCATCAAGCTTAACAAGATACTCACCGAAACTTCCAGTAAGTGATAACACCCCGTTTCCAGCCGGTAAGAAAAGACCAATCAATTCGCCGACACCACCGGCAACAGCTTTGAAAGCTTGTCCGACGATATCAAGCACTGCAAATACGCCTTTAAACGTATTCTTCAGATTCTTTGAACTTTCTTCCCCCATTTTGAATTTTGCTGTCAGATCACGGATACGCTCTGTGATTTCAGCTAACTGTTTTCCAGTCATTGGCGGGAAGATTTCGTTGAATGCCTCCCGAACAGGCTTAGCAACGCTAACCAGTCCCTCGAAAACATTCTTTACTGCTTCGATCATCATGGTACGACCGCCAAGGTCTTTCCAATCCTGAAGCATTTTATTTCTCGCATCGGCAGAAGCATTGATTACGGCACTGAACGTATCGCTCACCTCAGTAAGTAATTCTTTTGCCTCTTCAAAGTCGCCGACGATAATTTCCCAGCTTTGTGTCCATCCTGACTGGGCAGCCTCTTTCAACGTGTCGAACAGCTGAGTAAAAGTCTTTACTTTTGTTGCTGCATCGTTCGCTGTTTTACCCATCTCCATAATGGATTTGATCTGATCATCGGTATATCCCATGGTCCGAAGCTGATCTTCGTTGAGATCACCTGTAAATTTTGCCAAGGTTTCAGTCAAGATGTCAGAGGTAAGCCATCCTTTACTAAGGGTCTCTCTGAATGAGCCCTCATCTTTGATCATTTCGTCAATGGCAATTCCATGAACTTTAGCCGTTTCTTTCAGCGCATCCTGGAATACCTGACCACCCATACCAGCGTTTACTACTGAGTTCCAGTCCTCTAATTTTACTGT
>ENA-ORNT01002224-ORNT01002224.1-human-gut-metagenome-genome-assembly--contig:-NODE-2224-length-12104-cov-34.579135_pt1 | contig 12104 bp, 4 predicted proteins | sample MGYA00242120_ERZ509032 | MGnify/ENA primary metagenome ERZ509032 (study PRJEB26280, sample SAMEA2338729) | human gut metagenome | biome: human gut; feature: human-associated habitat; material: faeces...
GTTTTATTTTCGATACGGCAAAGTTACCACGCTTCCGCATCAAAAAGTAACACCATGAGCAAATCACACTGCAAGCCTTTTGCAGCACGTTTTCAAAAGCCTTGCGCTTTACCCCCCCCGAACATCTGGACGTCACACTCTCGACCATATCGCTTGATGAGCGTGTACACCTTGCGCTCACTCACATGATAGCGATCTGCAAGTATCGCCACAATATACGACACTTTTTCGCCACCACCGAACATCATTCGATAGTCGTTGTACAAGTCTATATATTCCACATCCTCGATGCGTATTTCTGCCTGTTGTAGCCTTTTTAATGGCTCGCGGTTAAAATTCAAAATCTCAAATACCTTCATTTCAACAAATTTATATACCTTTGTATCGCCAATCATTTATAACACAAAAAACACGAGAGTGCAGCAGGAGCTATACAGCCCCCGGTTGCGCACTCTCGTGGTGTTGTGTTAATAAGTGATTGGCGTCTATATTAACAGGCCGGGGGCTTTTTTACATCCTCCCCCGAAGGGATTTTTTAAGCGTTGTACTTGTCTATATATTTAGCTATCATACTCAGTATAATCATAATATTATTCTTTTTAATTAAATCGTAAAACATCCGGATACCCGGCTTTACTCTTTTACATATTTATCGTGCCGTTACTCATACGAGCAGAAAGGTCTGGCATAGAAATAGGAATCATAAGTCTTCCCGGCGAGGACGTTGCTAATTTTCGTCCAGAAGAAATTAGCTGTATTATATGTTGACGACCAGTAATTTTCATGGCTATCGAAATCGGAGCCGCCTATTAGTCGCAACGCCTCATTAACCTCTGGCAGATAACCCCAGCACACATAAAGCTCGCCGAGTGCCGGGAGGTATCCTGTTTTCCCATTTTTAAATATCGTATTTTTACATAGAGATGGGGCTCCTCTATAATCTTTTTCTAAGCCTATTATAGCATCAGTATTTTTTAATCCGTCGAAATCAAGCTTCGCTGCATCCACGTTTTTAGACGGCAGGGAAGTCAGATTATTGAGTGTTACAGTTGAGAGTTGCACATAGTTACCATTATTGACATTTCTCGGTGCAATTACGAATCTGTGATTCTCATCACCTACATACACGCCCACTGCCTCGTTGTTATTTTTTGTATTCCATTCTCCTGCCTTAGTCAGATTGTTATCTGTGTCAAGGATGTACACGCCGATGGGATATTGAGCCTTTACGGTATAGGCAAATGTAATGTCGCGTACATTTTGAGCGACAGATTCAAAGCTCTGAGCAGCAGGAGTAGTATAGCCCTCCACATCGCTCACTATGACTGTCACGGTCCTGCCCCCGTCAACTTTACAGCTAATGGTTGAGCCTTGCCACGTGTATGTACCGACAATAATATTATCGGTTCTTACAGTGACGACGGCACCGTCAAGTGAGCCGCCCGTCAGCGTGATATTGATAGTCTCCTTATTGTTTACGCCGGCGGCTTTAATCAGCTCGTCTACCTCCGCTTTAGTGTAGTAGTCGCCGAGAGCCGTTGCCAGCGCATACTCTGTATGCTTATGCCCCGTAAGCGCATAATTGTCGTGTGTGTGGCTAACAGCTGCATACTCGGTATGCTTGTGAGTTGTCAAGGCATAATTGCTGTGAGTATGGCCAACCGCTGCATACTCCGTATGAGTGTGAGTCTTAGCAGCATAAGCGCTATGCGTGTGCGAGCTGACATCACCCGTCAGCACACCCTCTATGGCTTCCTTCGTCAGCGTATACTGCGACGACACAGACATGCCGCTGTCCTTGTAGTCGCCGCTCTGCTCATCCCATATCCACCACGACGCATTCTTGATGATCGGCGATTTGCCCTTCTCGCCCCTCTCGCCCTGAGGTCCTTGCGCACCGGTCGCACCCTGCGGTCCGGTTGCGCCCGTAGCACCGGTCTCGCCCTTCACACCCTGCACTCCTTGCGGACCTTGAGCGCCCGTAGCGCCTCTCTCGCCCTTGTCGCCCTCAACGAGGATGCCGGTCTTCTGGTAAGCCTTTGCCGCCTTGTTCCACTCGTACACGTAGTTGTCGCTGCCGATTTTCGTCGGATGGCTGGCGGTGTCGTTAGCGTTGTCGATAGCCGCCGACACCTCATTAATCCTCGCCACCTGCTGCGCCCACTCCTCGCGCGTGCCGCTGAAGCCGTTAGCCTTCGCCACGTCATAGGCGTCAGTGCCTTTAAACTGTGCGCCGTCAGTGCGCATACATATACTCGTGCCGTCGCCCTGCTGGCGTATCAGCAGCAGCGTGTCACCATCTTTTACGCCCTCAGCCTTCTGAAGCTTCGTAACGTCTACAATTTCATAATCTGCCATATCATATGATCTTTTATTGTTTATAGTCTTACAACTCCAACGCCATCGTGCCGTCCCACGTGCCGCGCTGTGTAAACATACCGCCACCGTACACCTGAAGTCTGACAGTATCAGGTTTGACCAGTTTAGTGGTTGACGATAGCGACTGCTTTAGCCAACCGCCGAAATATAGCCTTGGCAGGCTTATAGTCTCGTTTTCGTGAAGCATCAAAATACGGTCTTGCATATTGCTCTGTGTCTTTACGTCAAAGGGGATAAACTCACCTATAGCGACATTATTTAGTCGGCCGTTAACGGCAAGATTCTTATCCGACGTGAAGTAGCACCCGTCTGCTGCTTTAGCAAGAGCCTGCGTCGTCAGACCGCGGTCGGCATTCTTATCGGCCACAACCTGCCCGTTCACACGTGGAGCTGAGTATAAGTACAAGAATAGTGCCTTATCACTGCCTACACCGAGATTGCTGCTCACCAGCACACCGCTCTGCCCGAACCCTTCGCGCCCGAACAGAAGGCGGTCGTTGTTAGAGCCTTTAGCGCATAGATACTTGAGGTCATAGCTGCCCATGCTGCTCTTGCATTGTAGCTCGTATGTATAAGGAGATGTCAGCGCCGTATTAGTCACTGGGTAGAATTGCTGTGCACTTATCGCCGCTGCCTGTGTCTTTATCGTGCTCATACCAGCCGGACCGAGGTCATAAAGCAAGTTGCCGGCATTGTCGTAATACTCCATCACGGCATACCCCTCAGCATTGACACCGAAGCGGATATTCGGCGCGTTAGCTCTGCCGTATACACTTATCATGCCGTCAGCAATCTTGACTACCGCCTCCTCGCCTTTTGTCTCAAGCCGCTCGGCTTTTACAAGCGACGTATTTAGGCCGTCAGCGGTAAACACCGCCATCGTCTTGCCGTTATTCGCGCGAAACTCAGCAGTGTCAGCCGTCATCGTGATTTTACGATGCACAATGTCAATACCAGTGTCAAGCAGCTTGCCAGCCACGCTCTTGTCCTCAATGTAGTCAGTCTTCGTCGCACGATACTCAGTCACCGTAGCGCCGTATTCGAGCTTGGGCTGAGAGACATACATATCAGTGCCTTTGTTGCAGCGTATCAACACTCGGCTCGGCAAATTACCGCCAACAACACGCCAGTGCACCCAGTATCGTTTCCATACATAGTCCTCTTTGAATGTCACACCAGCATTACCGTTGGCTGCCGTGTGTTGGTTAGGCCCGTTTACTCTGTCCAGCACCTCGACAAACACCTTTTCTGTAGTGTCGCTTTTGTAGAAGTAAGCAGTAAACTGACCGCCCTTATTGCCCTTTGCCATAAACGAGAGCATATAGTCCTGTCCTTGCTTTACCACATCAGCGCCTAATCCCCATTCCAGCATATCAATTAGATTGGCATCAGTTGCATATCGAATGTCGGTATTCAGCGTTGGGAACCCCTTATATGACTGTCTGTTTATCTCATCGTCGCTGTTATCACGAGGATGCAGAGCACTATAGCTGCCGTCTCTTACCGTCAAGTTACCACCTCGCACCAGCGTATCAGTATTATCAAGCAGATTGCCACCGATATAGTCATAGTCCTCTGTCGACATAGACCAGCCGATGCCGTCGCCCTCGACCAACATAGGTTGACAAAACCAGGCATTAGTAGTAACTCCTTCCGTCTTGTTGTTAACCCAAAAATTGCACTCGATGAAGTCGTATGTCGTATTACCAGTATTAAAGGTGAATGAACATAACTGCCACTCATTTGCTTTATTGATTTTGAATGTGTCAGTAAATCCATTACCCGTGCGTGGTGCACCCGTAGCCTTTGCTGCCCAACATATTTCAATGCGAGCGATAGGGTCAACTCTGTCACACTTTACCCAACAAGATGCCGTATAAGTCTTGTTCTTCTCTATTTTGATGCACTTTGTAAGGTCTGGGGTAACACCCCACCAAAACACTCCGCAATAATGGCCAGGCGCTGTCCCAATCACATGAGCACAATTCACCCCGCCAATCCCGTTCAGCATCTCAATACCGCCACCTTCTTGGGTGCCAATTCTCACTCCTTCACCCTGCCGTCTCAGCGCACTCCCCACAAGCATATTCTTCCTGCCCACAGCCGTCTGCGACACCTTCAGCGCAATATTACGTGCCGTCTGCTCAATCTTCGAGTCATACTGCTTCAATTCGCCTTTCATGCCTTCGACACTGCTGCTAATCTCCGAATACTCCGACAACAGCTTTTCGGATGTGATAGTCAGTTCGCTCCACACCGCCGACACATTCACATTCACCGTCAGCGTAGCATAGTAATAGCTGTTGTTCGTAGCACAATGAATCCTCACCGTAGCCGTAGCCGTAGTGCGGGGAATATACCGCTTAGTGCTGCCCACCATATACTCGTCGCGCGTTATAGAGTCAACCACAATGCGCATTCTCGACGTGCCCCCGTCAGCAATATGCGCCGAGCAGCCCATCATGTCAACCACCTCGTAGCCGTCACACTCGCCGACGATAGACACACCCTCACGCTCAATCCTCACATCAGCCTTCACCTTCTCGCCCGAGCAGTCAACACGAGGGTTGCCGCTACCGTCCTTCACCGTGTCCACCGTCAGCACCGACGGATTAATCACCACCACGGCAGCATCCTTGCCGTCCCAGCCGTCAGCACCATCAGCACCAGGCTTGCCGTCCGTTCCAGGCTTGCCATCCTCACCCTGCTCGCCGTCGCTCACCACAGCAATGTCACACTCCGCCAGCATCTTCTCCGCATCCTTGAGCATATAAGCTTTAATCTTCAGCGACTTCACGTTGTACAGACCCCTCGTGTGCACATCAGTCAGAGCCATAGTCTCCACACCGTTGCCGTCCTGCCACACCACGTCGGCCATATATTTCACGTCGCTGCTGCTCAGCAGCTCTGTCGTATTGCCCACACGCTTCACCGTCTCAGCCCCGATCACCTCCGGAGTCGTCGACCGTGTAGCCGTATGCCTTACAATGCACTGGCAGCTCGGCACGACAGTGTACATCACCACATACGGCTCCACGATGTTGTCCACGCTGTCCGTGAACAGCTTGAACCTCCGCGCATTCAGCAGCACCTGCTCCGGCGATATCACACACGTCACCTCCTTCCACTGATACGGATTCCTGACCGGCTGCCCCGCGCTGTCCTTCTTGCCAGTCTCCCACAGAGCGCCAATCTGGTGATACATAGTGATAGCAGGAGCCGAGTCCGTAGCATTGTCCTCAGTCGAAGTCGACAGCTTGATCACATTGCCGTGACTCTTCCATCTTATCTGGTCGCCCACCTGCACAATCACATCGCCCTCGGCAGGAGCATCCGGCTCGCCGCCGTTCACAGCCTCATAACCGTAGAACACCCTCTGCGCAATCACGTTGCCCCCGTCGTCAGTAGTCCTGCCCTCCGCCTTGGCAAACAGCTCAGCCATCGACACCAGCTCGCCGTCATACACCGTAGCCACAGCCACACCGCCCCAGCGCAGCACCCTGCCCGTCTCGTCAGCCAGCACACGCACACCACGGTTCGGCAGCATAGCCTCGCCACCCGCAAACTCCCGCACGTTCGACAGTATCACATAGTCATACAGCTTCGAGTCCTCCAACGTCTCCTGACCCACACCAATCACCATGCGCCAGTAGTAGCGGTTCTGCAGCCTCTCCGTCTCGACATCCTTCACGTTAAAGGTCTGGCACAGCGCCATCATGCCCACATGCCACCAGTTCATAGTCCTCGTAGTGCCGTCATCAGCCAGAGCGTAGCACTTGTAAGCAATCACCCTCTCGCCCGCAGCGTCAAACACATAAGTCACCTTAGCAATCGTCGAGCCCGCGTTCGAGAAGATGGTCGTGCCCCCCGAATACGACACCTTGCGCACCTCCGCACTCGCCGCAAAAAACTTAGCGCGCGCCACGAGATAATCCACGTACATGTGACTCTTGCCGTCATCGCCCATGTACAGGTCGAAGCCCTGAGCGCCAACCATAACGCGGTCGGCAGGCGTAGACTTGGCGTCATGCACACGGTCCACCACAACGTCGCTCAGCACAGCCCCGCCCTTAGCGTCAAGCCCCATGTCGCCGTCGCCCAGCTTCAGGCCCTCCATAAAGCGTATCAATCCCTGCGCCGTATCATTATTCTTGCAGCTCAGAAACTCCTGCATACTGCGTTTCGCCGAAAACAGATTATTATCCGTAGGCTGAGTCGAGTCCCACGAGCGTATCACGTCCGGCAGAGCCGCACCCTCCGTCCTCGACTTGGTGTAGTTCTTCAGCTCACCTATGCTGTCGTTCACCTTCTCAAGCGCACCGGTCTGCAGGGCGTCGCTGATTTCCAGATCCATCTGGCTTGGCAGGTTCACCTTGCGTGTTATCTTCGTCACACGGCTTTGTCTGTAGCCCTTGTCCGCGAAATACTTTTCGCTCACCAGCCTTACACGCCTGCCTACATACAGCACGACGTTATTCTCCTCCATCCACACGTGGTCGGTCGGGGCTTTATATACGCTTATGTCCTGCCAGTGCTCCGCGTTGTATTTTTCCACAGCTGCCATAAGCTCCTCCTCTGCCTTCCGGTAGTACTCCTCCGGCATCCTCACGTTCCACAGTATATAGTGGTCGCCTGCTTTCGGCACAAGTTTTCCGCCCGGCACCTGAGTATTGTCTGCATACGGCCAGATTGTAATTATCTCAAACTCCCGTGTCTTGCTGTCGAAGTTCACCTCAAAATAGTGATCGTCCGACGCACCCAGTCCGGCAAGCTCGCCGTCCGCAAACGATACTCGCTTCTTCTCGCCTGCCAGCTCATACTCGTTCGGGTCGAAGCTTAGCGTCTCGTCTTTAAAGTAGTATACGGTGAATGTCTTTCCGTCATCGCCCTTTACTTCCTCGCTCCGCACCGAGCTCACCTCACCCGTGCGCCGTGGATATATGCCGCTGAATGCGTCCTTCTCGTAGTGGTCATATACGCCATACTCGTCTGTGTGCACTTCTACATACTGCCTGCCGCCTGGCAGCATCAGACGGCTGTGCCCATACTTCTCCGCGTCTATGTTACGGCTGCTGCCTATTGCGAACAGTCGCGTGTAGAATTTGCTGCTGTTGCCGGTCTCACGCTCCAGGCTCGTCAGTCCCTTGCCGTAGCCCAGCTCTATCTCTTCGCCGTGCTCACATCGGCAGATGTTCACCGTCTGGCCTTCCACCCACCACTCGGCTCCGCCGCCCACCTTCTCGGCTATCTCCTTCAGAGCCTCGTCGCAGTATTTACCCTCGTAGTCTATCACTATCAGCTCCTGACCGTCCACACGGCCCACCTTCCAGTCCGTCGTGTGTCCCATGCCGTTGTTTATACACTTCACCACCATTGCCACATGATCCCTCGCCGTGGCGGTCAGCGTGAACACGGGCTCGGCATTGCCGTCCGTCGTCTCCAGCACCAGGAAGCGTTTTATCATGCTCTCTATGCCGTACAGCTTCACGTCATACGTCCACTCGCCCTCGCTCTTCTGCGCTGGCACATATCGCTCCGTCAGCCAGTAGCGCTCGCCTTCAAAGTCCACATAGTCATTCACATCGAGCGCTATGTGTTCGTAATGTGTGAACGAGAGCGACAGAACGTTGTCGCTCTGCACGCCCTTCTGCTGCGTGCTGCTCTCACCCGCAGATATTTCCGCCCGGGCTTTGCCCGATTTGTCGTATATCGTTATTATCATACTCCGATGCTGTTTTAATGCTGTTTTAATGTTTTTTGAACGATGTTTGAACGATGTTTCGATGGCGTTATATTATAGGCACCGGCTCACGGAATTTCACCTTGAACTTTCCGGCATGCACTCCCTCTTTCCATAGATACGTCAGCGGCGTGAACTTCGGACTTTCCGTGTATTTCACGTGTAGCGTTATGTTCAGCTGCACGAATCCTATGTCCAGCCAGCCGTTTTTGCCCTGCTTCAGAAAGTTGATGAACGAGAGGTATTTCTGCAGCCAACCCGCCTTCGTGCTGTTGTACATCGCAAAGTTCAGTGTCACGTCTCTCGGCTCGTTTCGTGGGGTCAGCGTCGCCGAGTATTTCTCGCCCTGCTCCTCGCGTATGTTCACGGCTATGTCCTTCTTCGTCTTGCTCGGCGTCAGTATCGCGGTCAGGTTGTCCATGCCGCCGCGCTTGTCCTCAACAAGGAACACGCCGTACTCTTTCCAGATGTCTGTGCCGTTCACCAGCACCAGACCTCCAAGTATCTTGTCCATGTCATTTCACTTTTAGTCCGTCCCTTAATATTTTTCTTATCTCTTCCTTTATCTCGCCCAGATGCTCGGCGCTCGTGCCCGTATTCTCGGCTATACGTGCCAGGTGGCTCTCGGCTACGCTCATGCGCTCTGCCACCGTCTCCAGCCTCTCGTCCATACTCGACCAGTGCTGCAGCCCGCTCACAAACATTCCCTCCAGCTTCGTGCCCTGCTCCTGCGTCATGGCGCTGAATCCTCCTGCCTTCGCGCTCTGGCTCGTACCGCTCGCATCCTCGTAGCCCGTCACCTTCGCCCACTCGTCCCTTCGCTTCAGGCCTTCAGCCACAATCTCGTCATAACGGCGGTTGAAGTCCTCGATGTCCTTCTCCGTCAGCTCTCCGTTCTTCTCCGAGATGGTCTTGGCCCAGTCGTCGTACAGCTTCTTCAGTTTGCCGTTCACCAGGTCTTCCATCGAATAGCTCAGCAGGGCCTTCTGCATGTCCGTGGCAAAACCCTCCGCAAAGTCCTTCGAGCCTTTCTTCATGTCCATCAGGTTCGACATGAAGCTGTCCTTCATGCTCTCAAAGCTTATCTGAGTCACCGTCTCGCGCCAGCTGTCCGTCAGTTCTTCCAGTTTGCCCGCCTGCGCGGCATAGTCCTGCAGCTTGTCCAGCACCTTGGCGCCGTAGCCTCCCTTGCCGGTATTCTTTATATACTCAGCTATATCCACATTGCCCAGCAGCTTCTTCATTTCCTCGGGGCTTAGGCTCCAGATGCTGCCGTTGAAGTCACCCTTCACGTTCTGCTTTATCCATTCCGTCTGGTCGCCCGTGAATCCCTTCCAGTAGTGTTTCCAGCTACGGTGCTTGTTCCAGTAGCCGGCCTGCGCATAGGCCATGCCCAGATAGTTGGCATTTGTCTCCTGCTGGTTCAGCTTCGCCTGCTCGTAGGCGTCCGTGGCTTTCTGGCCGTAGCTCTTCTCCATCACGTCCGTCAGGTCTTCAATGGCATTCTGCAGCAGTTCGGTCTGCATGGTCAGCGTCTCTATGGTTTTCTTCACCTCCTTCTGGTTGCCGTTCAGACCGAATATGTTGCCTGCGCCAAACCAGCTGCCAATGCCACTGACCAAACCTGCCAGGATGTTGCCCACGTCCTTCACCACGTCAACGACTATCATCGGCAAATCCGCCACCACATTGTTTATCGCGTCGCTGACACGACCCATCAGATTGTCGATGAAGCCTCTCGGATCGTCGCCCAACGCGTCAAGTATCTGGAGTATGGCCCCCACGATGCCGCCTACTTTGCCACCCAGTTCGCCCAGCGACTTGCCTATACCATCCGAGCCTTTCGACAGCGAGGTGATGAGCTTCGTCATGCCGTTCGCAAAACCGTACAGCGACCCGTTCGACATCTCGCTCAGATAGTTTGTAAAATTTTTAATGCCCTGCGCTGCGGCGTTGGTGTTGTCCGTCAGGGTCTTCCGTGCCTTGTCGCTCGCCTCCTCAGCCTCGGTCTGCGACGCTGCCGTCGTCTCCACCTTCCCCTGCGCTATGTCCACAGCCTTCTGCGCCATTTCTTTCGATGCGTCGTCCGTCGCCTCGGCCAGCTTTTGCTGTGCACGTTCCAGATCGGCCACTGCCTGCGTGTGCGCGTCTGTCTTCTCGCGTAGGGTTCGCACGCTCTCCTGATACGTCCTCACATTCTCGGCTATCGTGTCCCATATCTTAAAGTTGAACGCACTCGTGCTTTCCCCGCCAGTCTCTTGCTTCAATTTGGCTTGCAAGTCGGTGTAGGTCTTTTTGTTTTCTGCCGACAAAGCCTTAAACTCTGCCGTCTTCATATACTCCTCCACCTTGCCCAGTGTCTCTCTTGCCACGTCTTTCAGCACATTGCCCACACCATCAAAGGTTGCACCCCAATCTATGTTCATGGCAAGGCTCTTGGCATCAGCTTGCCCCATGGCGGCGTCACGTTGCTTTTCCAGGGCTTTCACCTTCCACTTCTTTTCCTCAGCAGTGCCGGCTCCCTCATTCGCCTCCTTTATCTTCTCGGCATATTCCTTGGCTATGGCATACTTTTGCTCTTGTATGGTTCCATACTCCTTCAAATAGTCTGTCATGGCAAGCAATTCCTCCTTCAAGGCTTCCTTGTTGGCATCCTCGATGGCTTTGCTTCGGCTTTTCTCGTTCAGGGCGTTAGCCTCTTTTATGGCGTCCGTCTGTTCCTTGGTCAGCCCATTCGCCTCAGTCGCAATGCCTGCTTTCTTGTTGTCGCGTTTCCATGCCGTTTCTTGCTTGTCGATTGCGTCCTTCTGTGCCTGGTAGTCGTTTTCTATCTGGCGGAGCTTCTTCTCCAAGCCTTCTTGCATGGTGTCAATTTCTTCTTTGTCATTCTTGCGTTGCAGCGCCACAAGTTCCTGACCCACCTTTTCCTTCACCTGCTTACGGCGTTCTTCAGCTGCTTCGGCCTTGGCTGCATCCTTTTCAGCCCGGTCGCTGTCTTTGTCCGTACCGGCTTTGCGCGAATCATATTCCTTCTTGGCAAGTTCTGTCTTTTCTTTCAGCTCCTTTGCCTTCTTGTCATATTCTTCCTTGGTCAGGTTGTTTGAGCCGTTTCTGACGAAATCGTTATATTCCTTCAAGGCTGCCTGGTAAGCCTTCTTGTCGGCTGCACCCCAATCGCTGCTCGATCTTCTCGGCTCGTTACGGCGGTTTCGTTCTGATCTCAGCTTGTTCAACTGATATTGCAGTTCATCCATGGTGTAAGTGCCACGGATGTTTTTGCCGTCATTCGTGGTATAGCCATACTTCCTCCCCGACATCTTCATCCGGGCCATTAGGTTCTCACGCTCCTTTATCTGTTTCTTCAGGTCGTTGTTGCTGACACCGGTGAGGTCCTCAAAGTAGGCATTCACAGCATCCTTGCGCACCTGCTTGTTAAGGTTCTGTTGACGTTGTTGAAGACTCTTGAGCTCGGCTTCCTCCTCACGGCTCAAACCGCCAACTCTGTGAAGCGAACCGTAACTCATTTTCCACCGCTCTGTCTTCTGCTTGGCTTCAAGTTCTTGTATGCGCTTGTTCACGTTGCCCAGCTCGTTCTTGGGCTTGGCTATGCTTTGCCCTGCTTCCAGCTCAGCGATTTCCTGCTTTATTTTCTTGATGTTTCTCAGTTTCTCATATTCCGTGTCATACTTGGCGAATATCGAGGGATACTTTTGTTCGAGTCTGTTCAGGGCCTCACGTCTGGTGTCGGTGCTGAGTGCTTCGTCTCCTGCAATGGAGCACAGTTCTTCCATCTTGCGCTTGTGTTCTTCCTCTGCCTCAATCACTTTTTGCTTTTGTGCCTCATACGCTTCGTCTGCTGCCTTGATCAGTTCCGTCTCTGTCTTCATGCTTATCATCATGGCAACAACACCGGCAATAGCAGTGGCTACCAATACGTATGGATTGCTTAGCATGGTAGCGTTAAGCAGCTTCTGCGCTTTCTCCA
>ENA-ORNT01002225-ORNT01002225.1-human-gut-metagenome-genome-assembly--contig:-NODE-2225-length-12100-cov-2.283935_pt1 | contig 12100 bp, 11 predicted proteins | sample MGYA00242120_ERZ509032 | MGnify/ENA primary metagenome ERZ509032 (study PRJEB26280, sample SAMEA2338729) | human gut metagenome | biome: human gut; feature: human-associated habitat; material: faeces...
TTGTGCTTGCAGTCGCCGGCGCAGCATAAGCGTCATGCGGTCCTCCTCTATCTGCGAATCACCGTAATGCACCACCCGTATGCTATGTTCTTCCGCCTCCGCCAACGAGGAATAAAAAGCACTCAGATATGTGCGTGTATCTACAGCAAGGTGGTTTTGATGAAGAGTTGTATCCCGGGTTTGCGTTTCGAAGTTATTTTCCCTGTTCTTTCCCTGTTCTTTCCCAGAGGATAGCGTATCTTCTGCCAAGTCTTTGTCCTGAATATTCTTGAAATCTGTATCATCAAGATATTCTGTTTCCCCTGCCGGTAATTCTTCCTCTTCCGTGGATTGCGTATGGTCCATGTCTAAAACCGATGCCAATGTAGTCCATCTCAGTTCGAGCCAACCGATATGGATATTATCCTTAGGGAATACTACACACAGCCCCCCGAAGAGAGCAATACAAAGCCAGATAAACAGAGCAATACGACGGGGCGGCATGGATAATCAGGAATAAAATATAATGTAGTAGATGTCAGAAACACATTTTCCCTGCAAAGGTACAACTAATTATCCGTACTGCCAAATACGGAATGCGTTTTGTCTTCGCAGCAAGCGCCTTATAGGGGGCTTAGGGTATATTAACCTGAAAACAAACAAGACAGATTAAGGAAAACGGACGACTTATTTTTTCCACAGTGCTTTGGTGAAGAGGAGTAGGACGGTGAAAATCTCCAGACGGCCGATGAGCATGACAAATGTCATTGTCCACTTAGCCACGACGGGGAAATCGGTATAGGTGCCCACAGGACCAAAATGTCCGATACTGACTCCCACATTGCCTATACCTGATACTGCGGTGCCGATAGCCTCGTCGAATGCTACCCCCGTGGCACAGAAAATCAGTACCGCAATGCCGATGATGGTGATATAGAAAAAGAGGAACGCCATCACATTGCTAATCGTCTGTTCGGAGACCGAATGACCATTGAATCGCACGGGCAAGACGGCGTTTGGGTGGATACGTCGTTTGAGTTCGGTCATTGCGCTCTTGGCGAAGATACCTATACGCACCCATTTGATACCGCCACATGTACTACCAGACGAGGCTCCGGTGAACATTATAAAGAAGACCATTGCCCAGAACAATTTGGGCCATGTCATATAGTCGCTTGCTGCAAAGCCCGTGGTAGTCATGGCTGACACCACAGTGAAGAAACTCTTTCGGAAAGCCCTTTCTGCATCCCAAAAGAAGTCTGCATCTACAATAAACTGATTAGGTATAGGCTCTATAAAATTGTAGTGCAAGAATAGTCCTGTACTCAGCACTATGGTGCACAGTGCCACCGCACCTGCATACCACTGAGTTTCTTCGTCATGGAGCAACCGCGTTGGTTTGCCACGAAACAGAAATATCAATTGTGTGAAATTGATTCCCGAAAGAAACATAAATATAGTGATAGTGTATTGAATAGCGGGCGAGTAGTTGATGATACTGGCATTCTTCGTGGAGAAACCACCCGTGGCTATGGTGGACATCGAGTGGCACACAGAATCAAACCCATCCATACCGAGCAACCATAAAATCCCTGTTTCTGCCATAGTCAGAAAGATATACATACCCCACATGTGTTTGGCAGTATCGGCAATACGAGGCGACAGTTTCTCATAACTGACGCCCGTAGCCTCGGCGGCGTACAACTGCATACCGCCCAAACCGAACATTGGTAATATCGCCACACTGAGGACGATAATCCCCATACCGCCAATCCAGTGGGTCATAGCACGCCAAAGGAGTACACCATGCGTCATCACCTCCACATCGGGGATGACGGATGCCCCCGTGGTGGTAAGACCTGACATTGTTTCAAACCAACAATCAGTGATTGTAAGCATTGCCCCGCTCAGCCAATAGGGCAACATTCCGAAGATAGAATAGACCACCCATACAGTTGCTACAATCACATATCCTTCGCGTTCCCCCACGTGTTTGGTTGCCTCGCGTCCGCATACACATAGCAGCAGACCGCCCAACAGTGTGATGATGGTGGATACCACGAAAGCCCCCGTGTCAGGGGCGCGATAGGCCCACGAGACACAGGTAGGTATCAACATAAAGAGCGACTCGATACAGAGCAGCACTCCCATCGTCTTGATGACCAATCGCCAGTTAAAAGTCCGCGTCATAGATAATCCGTCTTTGCTCTTTTATTTGAAGAAGTGTTCCAGTCGGCGCAGCACATGTTTTTTGCAGAACACCACCACTTGGTCGTTGGCGATGATACGTGTCTCGCCGTTGACCAACACTCCCTCGCCTGCGCGCACGATGGCACCGATATTGGTGTCTTCGGGGAGTTCCATATCGCGCACTTTTCCCCGCGTGATACGACTTCCCTCCTTGGCGATAAACACCACTATCTCGGCGTCTGCGCTGGTCAGGTTGTGGATATTCAGCACACTCGCGTCCAACAACATCTGATAGATATAGGATGCGGTGATGGTTTTTTTGTTGAGCACGGTGCCTATATCCAACGCCTCAGCCATAGGTATATAGTCGATATTCTCGACCTCGGCGATGGTCTTCCCTACCCCGAACCGCTTTGCCGCCAGGCAGGCGAAGATGTTTGCCTCGCTGCTGTCGGTAACCGCCACAAAGGCATCGGCATCTTGTATGCCCTCCTCCTTGAGGACCGTCATATCCGATCCGTCGGCATTGATAATCAGCGCATGCGGGAGTTTTTCCGACAGTTGGGTGCATACCTCGCGGTCTTTCTCCAGAATCTTGATATTCAGGTCTTCGGGGAGTGCTAACGCGGCTTTGCGCGTGATACGCGAACCTCCGAAGAATATGATGTTGTGTATATCTCCTTTGTGCTTTCCCAACTGCTCACGCAGAAAATCCATTTCCTCGCGGTTGCAGACCACATACACTACATCGCCCGCCAACACTTGGTCGCTACCACGCGGGATGATCGTTTCGCTTTCACGCTTGATAGCCACAATACGGAACCGACCGTGGTTGTAGATACCCGAACTGAAAGTCTTGTTGACTACCGCCGCGCCCTCGCGCACTTTCACGACGCATAGTTCCATCGCGCCATGGCAGAGAGAGAGGTGAAACCGCATCCAGTTGGTGCGCAGCGACTCCTCTATCTCGTTGGCGGCAAGCACCTCAGGGTAGATTAGGTGGTTCAGCCCCATCTGCTCAAAGAGACCTTTGTTGCCGGGCAGCAGATACTCGTAGTTGTCGATACGCGCCAAGGTACGCTTTGCACCTAACTGATTGGCAATCAGGCACGAAGTGATATTCTCGGTCTCTACGGGGGTAACGGCGATAAACAAATCGACGTTCTTCACCCCTATATCCTGCAAATCGTGGATAGAAGTGGGGCTGCCGACCTTGGTCAGCATATCATAATCAGCGTCTAAGAAGCCCAATCGCTCTCTGCTCTCGTCCAACAGGCTGATTTCCATCTCCTCTTCCGACAGCAACTTCGCCAAGTGGGTTCCTACCTCTCCTGCTCCTACAATGATAACACGCATAGTTAATTGTGAATTAAGAATGAAGAATTATGAATGGCAATTCTCGCTGATTGTTTGGGCGATGCCTTCGGCGTCGAGAGCGAGCATGTGGTTGAGTTCGGCGGTGCTGCCATGCTCCACAAATCGGTCTTGCACCCCCAAGCGCACCACACGGGGAGTATAAGCATGGTCTGCCATCCATTCCAATACTGCCGAACCGAGTCCGCCACACACCTCGCCATCCTCCACGGTAATCAGTGTCTTATACTTTTTGCCTATCTCGTGCAACAAACTATCGTCCAACGGCTTGAGCCAGCGCATATCGTAATGCCCCACCTCCGCACCGTTGGGGAGGGTTTGCAGGGCGGCTTGGACGGTGTTTCCGATAGCACCAATAGACAGCACCGCTATGTCTTTACCCTCTTGCAGACAGACCCCCTTGCCGTATTCCACTGGCGTATGCCTCTCCGCCAAGACACTCCTGCCACGCGGGTAACGGATAGCCACAGGACCATCCAAACGCTGCGCCAGCGTCATCATATCGCGCAAGTCCTCCGCCACACAGGGTGCACAGATAGACATATTAGGTATCGGGCGCAGGTATGCCATATCGAACAGACCATGGTGGGTGGCACCGTCGTTGCCCACTATCCCCGCGCGGTCGATACACAACACCACATGCAGGTTGGGCAGTGCCACATCGTGGATGATATTGTCGTACGCCCGCTGCATAAACGACGAGTAGATATTGCAATAGGGGAGCAGTCCCTCTTTCGCCATACCCGCCGAGAACGTAACCGCATGCCCCTCGGCAATCCCCACATCGAACACCCGCGACGGCATTTCTTTTTGCATAATCGTCATCGAGCAACCACTGGGCATAGCCGGCGTAACACCCACGATATCAGGGTTTTGCTTTGCCAACGCCAGCAACTGTTCGCCGAACACCTCCTGCCAAAGCGGTGCCTGTGCTTTTAGCGCGCGCTCACCGGTAGCCACATTGAATTCGCCGGGCGCGTGCCAAACGGTCTGGTCGTTCTCCGCCGGCGCATATCCTTTGCCTTTCTGCGTAACGATATGCAGCACTTTCGGACCCCTGTGGTTCTTTATCTCCGACAGAATACGCACCAGCGAAACCACGTCATGCCCGTCTGCAGGACCGAAATAGCGGATATTCAGCCCTTGGAAGATATTGCTCGGTTGGTGCGAGAGTATCGCTTTCAGGCTGTTGCTCTGCCGCAACACACGCTGTTTCTTGCGGTCGTCTATTAGGTGCATACGGACAGCCAAACGGTATAGTTTCCAACGCCATTTGTTATAGCGTTCACTGGTCGTCAGGTCGAGAAGATACTGTGTGAAACCGCCATGGATAGGGTCAATCGCCATATTGTTGTCGTTCAGGATAATCAGCAGATTATTCTTATCCATCGAGGTGTTGTTCAGCCCCTCAAACGCCAATCCGCCCGTCATGGCACCATCGCCGATTATCGCCACCACGTTCTTATTCTCGTGCCTCATCTCCGAAGCGATGTCAATACCCAATGCCGCAGAGATAGAGTTGCTGGCATGCCCCGCCACAAAAGCGTCATACTCGCTCTCGGCGGGCGTGGGGAAAGGCGCAAGTCCCTTAAATTGACGGTTGGTATGGAAACGCTCGCGCCGACCGGTGAGTATCTTGTGGGCATACGCCTGGTGCCCCACATCCCACACCAATTTGTCCGACGGGGTGTTGAATACGTAGTGTAGCGCAACGGTCAGTTCGATACTGCCCAACGACGACGCCAGATGTCCCGGGTTATGACTCAGTTCTTCTATGATAAACCGCCGCAATTCATCGCATACCGCGGGTAGGGCTTCCGTGGGGAGTTTTTTCAAATCCGCAGGCGAGTCAATCTTGCTTAGGTAGGGATATGTGTTATTATGTTCTGTTGTATTTGCCATGTTTTTGATTAAAGTTCGCAAAGTTACAACTTATTTCCGATATATGCAAGAGTATGCCGTTAATGCATAATGCAGTCTTTTGCATAATCATAATACGAATTACGGTGATGATATGGTCAGAGAAAGGTGGTTATGTATTATTGCCTACTATCAGAGTATTTAGCAGGTGTGGAAAATGCTATATGGAACTGACAATTCGTAAAAAAGAAAGAAAAATAAGGTTCGAAACTTGTATATATTGTTTTTTTAACCTATTTTCGCAGCAGAAGACAAAGTGCTTCGTCTAATTACCATTGATTGTTTAATCCATTAAAAACTTAACCGTATGCAAGAGTTTAACAAAGACATTATTGAAGTGGTTTGGGAGAAAGGTCGTATCATAGAAGGATATGATCCTGCCAAGTTCCGCCAAGATGCGTGTGGCGCATGGATCACCCGCGATAAATATGGCGATAAGACCAGTAATTTCGGCTGGGTGATTGACCATATATGTCCCCGCAGTCTGCTCGAAAGACACAATGTTCCCGAAGATGCAGTGAATGACGTGGTCAATCTGCAACCGATGCATTGGGCAAACGATATGTCGAAGGGTGAGAGTTACCCGATATTTTTGTCCTCACGCTATGCCGTAGAGGGCGACAATATCACCCTTGTGCAGAGTTTTATCATCAATGATGCCGTTCGCACGGCGGTGGATAAGTTCTTTGAACCGTTTTTCAAGCCCAGCAGCGGCGAATAATGCATAATGCATAGTAAAACAGCCCGCTTTCTCGAGAATTACTCTTTGAGAGAGCGGGCTGCTGTTTTTTGTTTTCCGCTTGCCGTTATTCCTTTTTTTGTGCCAGGAGTTGGTCTATTTTCTCATTCAGTTCCTTCACTTGTTTCTCAAGGTCATCGTTGTTGTCGCTTACCATCGCGTCCACAAAGATAGAGTTGACCAACGACAAACCGATAATGCTGCAAAGCACCAGCAACAGGCTGAAATACAGGCGTACCCAATGGGCCGTTACAATAGAAGATCCGGCGGCAATCGTATCAGGTATCTCGTTCCATCCCTCGCCCGTGCAGATACGGAAAATGGAGTAGATGCTGTCGATAGGTGTGGCAAAGTACTCTGGTGCCGAGTCGCGGAAAAGGGCGCACGACACCAGTGCCACTATCAGTATCAGCACCAAGAATCCGGCAAAGACTCCATAACTATCCCGCATCGCCTTGCCAAAATTCTTGGCGATATTGGCGAAATTGGGGAAAATATGGATAATACGGAAAAAACGCAGTACGCGCAGTAACCTCAGTACCAACAAGATAGACAGATTGCCCAATATGCCTGTCGGCACAAAAAACGCCACTATCGAGGGTAAGGACAATATCACCAACGTACCGTCCAAGCGGTTCCAACCGTTTCGCCAATAGCCTTTGATACCGTATTCTACTTGCTTCACCACCATCTCAATGATAAAGATAAGTGTGCAGACGAGGTCGGCAATCGCCAATGCCATATTATTGACACCGCTCTCTTGGGCAAAGATAATTGCTGCATTGAGGATAATTACGCACAGGATAATATGTTCATTGAGAAAGATTTTTTGTATCAGTTGTTTCATATTGTTTCAATAGTTTGTTTATTGACGTACAAAGGTATTGCTTTATCAGGACACACAAATAACAATCCGCCTTCTCGAAGGTGGAAACTTACAAGAAAGAGGATTGTTATCTACTATATGGTGGGTTATTCTCCGCGTGAGGCTTGACCGATAGTCAGGTTGTTATCCACACAGCGGTTGCCTGCAGGGTCTTTGATTTGCACTTTCAGTCCGTAGGCTGTGTCGAACAGTTTCTCGGCGTCGCCTACTTTCATAGAGGCTTTGATTCTGATTTCTTCTGCCGCACGTGTCTTGATGTCTTTTGCGGTTCGGTCGTTCAGTTGCTTGAGTGTCATTTCGGGGTCGGCGAGTTGTGCGCCCTTATAGATAGCAAGTGTGCAACCGAAGGTCTCTTTGAAGTTCTTGCAAATGCTTTTTACTTTCATTTGTGGTGCCACCGAGAACTCTGCGTTCGTAAAGTGGTCTTTGATGCTGTTAATCAGTCCCATTGTATTTGTAATTTATGTGGTTAATAATTGAAAATCAGTTCAGACGGCTATTTCGTATTTTTGCTCTACGCTCAGCAGGTATGCTTCATATTGCTGCAAATCTGCCCGAATGGCAAAGGCTTCAGGGAACACTTCTTTGAGTTCTTTTTGCTTGGCGCGTATCTCAGTCAGTTGCGTGTCTAACTCACTTATTTCCTGCTGCTTGGCATCCATCTTTTGCTGTATCTCTTTTTTGAGGTTGAATTTGAGCATACTTGTCTCATTGTATTGGTGCTTGAGTTCGTCGAGGTTGCTGAGCAGTGTTGTCCGCTGTTGTAACAGATCGCTTTCCTCTTTGGCAATCGCATCAGCCAACATACAAAAGGCGTCAATGTCCATGTCCCTGTGGTTGTTGGCAGCATCGCCGAGCATACCAAACACAGCGGTAAAGGTTTTATTGAGCGCAGCAGTGTCAGTTTTGCCATTGCGAATGATGCCTGCCAATCCTTCGGCTAAATTGGTCATTTTGGATTGGTCAATAAAGGCAGCATGTTTGCGCGCTATCTGCAATTTGGCGATACGGCGTTTCTCTACCAATTGTTTGCGGTAGCGGAGAAGCATACCTTTGATTTGGATTGATGGTCCTATTAAGTCAGCGTATTGATCGAAGGTGTCGAAGAGTTGCTCTGTGACCACATCAAACCGGTGTTGTTTCTCCGCCAATTGTTTCTTGTCGCTATGGTATTTGATGACCTTCTTTACAAAATTGCTTTGTGTTTCAGGTTCTGCGAATATGTTTTTCACTATAATTTTTGCAATCTTTGCCGATTTGAGTTTTCCACGAATCCCCACAATCATTTGTGCCGATTGAGTTACCGTTTCGGATAGCATTTCACCCGCCTGCGAAAGTAGTTGCAATCCCTCTTGCTTATGGTTGTTTTCCGCTAAAAGCAGGGTGGCTTCCGTGAAGAACATATAGTTTTGGAACATGGCGGCAAACGCTTTGCGAATATCGGTGCGGGCATTGTCGTCTTCTGCCAGTTGGATAGCATCGTGGAGTGCGACAATCATATTATCGACAGCCATACCCGTCAGTGTCGGCGATTGTACGTAGCGCAGCACTTTCAGTTGGCTTTGCAGTACCTGCATAGCGGACGGTGTGGCATCGGGTTCCAACGATTGCAGCCAAGTCTGCATACCCCCGATAGTACTGACGATGGTCTGTCCGTTTTCTTCATAGAAACCGGAGGCAATCTGCTCTTCGCGCTGCCGTTTTTGCTCTTTCTCTTGTTTTGCGGCTTCGTTTTTTTCCGCGAGGTCTTGTGTTACCTTCTTGGCGGAGTTGCTGAGCGACTGCACCAAATCGGAAGAGGAGGAAACGGCTTTGCTTGCAGCAGAAGATACATCACGCAGCAATCCCGTTGCTTGTTTTTTGAATGTGTTTAAATCCATGATTTAATGTTAGTCGGGTATCGTTATTTTACCGTAAAAACAGGTTTGAAGTATTCGGTATGAGGTACGGCGCTCAGGGCTTCGAGCCATACATAGTTGTTGTAGCGCATGCGCTCATTCAAGAAACCGAGATAGATGGTCTTGTAGCCTTTCGACGGAATACGTCCGTTGCACGACTGTGTGCCCATCGTAGAATAGTCCACATTGTAATTGAGCGTGGATGGTGCTGTGCCGTCTTGGAACTTCTTGGCTTGTGCTGCGTTGTAGAACACATACATATTGATATACGCATCTTCTTCGCGTGGAGGTACATTCTCTCCCAACAGCGTGGCAATCAGTCCGCTGCCCCGATGGCTCTCATAGATGGGCAGTCCTAAGACCTTGATGCGGCGGTAGGAGGTCTCCATATCTCTATAGAAATCGCCATCGGTACTCTTGTTGCTTTCGTTGGTGGAGATACGCAAAGAGTAGAGCACATCGGTGGCACCGGCTGGTACTTGCAACGCCACGATAGCCCGATAACTACCCGAAAAAGCGGCTTTCAGTTGTCCGCGTAGGGTGAACTTGCGCGGTTCGTCGAAGAGGTTGGTCATCTTGATGCCGCGGACAGGTGCTGCCAGGAAGTCGCCTTTTTGCGCCTCCACGCTATCCACCCGAACCGACTTGGTACCCGCAAGGCGGGACACATCCTGCGTCTTGTAGCCTATCTTGATGTTGGTATATTGGCGTGTCTTGGGCGTAACCTGTACGAGATAGATTGCACTGAAAGAGATGTTGATAGAGTCTCTGACAAGGGTCTTGCCCGCATACGTTTTGAGCAGTTGGTGGCTGTCCGCATTGTAGATACGTACATCTGCCGGTTTCTCTGTCTCGATGCGGTATATCAACTTGTCGCCGCGCTCCAGTAGTTCTGCGTGGCTTCCAACAGTTCCTGCGGCTTGTGGTGGACGGACACAAAGACATTGGGCGTTTGGGTTGCGACCAACTCATTGACGGAGTTGTGCAGGTCGTCTATCTGCCGGCGCAGTGCCTCGCATTGTGCATTGGAGGCAGAGTCTTGTGTGGCGGGGTTGTACTCGAAGACCAACTGCTCGTTGAGGGCGTATAGTGAGGTGATTTGTTTGGCAGACAAAGTTCTGCCGTGGCGGCAGTCTATTCGCAGGTCGTTGAGGAGTTTCCGAGTCTGTTGTGCTGCTTGGCTGACTGTGGCATACTGCTCTGCCGTTTGGCTGTCCATACCTTGTTGGGTCTTGCCCGTACTGCTTCCGCACCCCATAAGGGCAATGGTGCAGAGGAGGGCAATAGAAGTGTGTAGGTGTTTCATTGTGAATATGTTATTCTTATAATGATTTGTCTATGCGGCGTATTTGAGTATCATCTGTATCGCCATAAGCGAGCCAAGAGCATGCACCCATAGGAATGGCTCTGTTTTTAGTAACGCCATCGGAAATAATGGCATATATCTGCAATGGCGTTTGAGCGAGGTGGTCTTCCCATTCAGAGCCAAAACATCTATCCGTTGCATTTCGCCAGTCGCCTTTTAATACGCAATAGAGTATGTTTTGTATTCCCTCTTGTTCTGCAGTATCGGGTACTTCCGTGAGGTGGTCGATAATGAGGAACCCCTCTTGCAAGGAGGCTAATTTGTCTTTCAACTCTGCGCGTGCATAGAGCGTTTGGGCATCAATGAAAGCAATCGGTTTGCCTTCCTTTTGCAGCAAGGATTGCAATTCGTGGGCAAAATCACAATCTGCATCATTATTCACAATGATTGTGGAATTCGGATATCTTCTCCAACGAAAGATATTGTCATATACCAGATTAAGCATACTTGTTATTATTTAGATGAAACATTTGTAAGCAAGCAGGAACCCAATCCCGCTTGCCCTGTGAACCCAAAGCGTTTTATTACAAAAACCACAACAATACGACAATAACTAAAAGAATTATTGATATAGTGTGGAATATTAATTTGACCTTACGACCGATTCCTGTTCGTTTGTCTACTTTTATAAAAATCCATTCTAAAATAACTAAGAACATGAATATCCCAAATAGGATCAAATCTGATGAGTTTTCCATAATTGCTTTGTTTTTTATAGATTATTTTTTCTTGTACATAAAGGGGTTGGCGGCTCCTTTTTGTGTATATGTAGCGGGGAGACGCTTGCCCACTAACCGGCGCATATCTGCATTAGTGGTAGGCTTGCCGGTGAACTCAATACGCGGTGCTTCTGCTGCTGAGGTGTGCCATTCCGATACATCATACACCTCGCGGACGATACCTTGTAGCACTGCAAGGACATACTTGTATTGCGTGGCTTTCTCTAAGGTTGCTTTCCAGCAACCGCGCGTAGCGTCGTACAGATTGCCCTTTTCTTCGATGGCTTTTTGTGAGGTCTTGATGATGATATAATCCTCCTTAGGCTCTGTATATTCAGCAACGTCTTGGGTATTGTGCGGTATTTTTTCCGCTTTCAAGTCTGTTGCTTTGGGAGTTTCGGGGATAGATTTCTCTTCTTCCTGTTTATGAGAACCTCCGAAGCGTTGAAACAGGCGTTGGAACACTGATGGTTTCGCTTCTGTTTTTGGCTGAGTAGAATTTGTCTTGGTTTCTTCTTTCTTTGGATCAGGAGCGGGGTGTGCTGCTTCTATTGTTTTGGCGGTACGGGCTTTGCGTTTCCGTTTCGGGAATGAATTTGCATCCAAGAAATTGATCTGAGCATCGCTTGGGAATGCATTCGAAGCGATATTTATTTCTTCGCTATAGATATTCACAACCTTAACTCCACTCTTAAGAAATGCTCCTTCCATTATTTCTTTTACCGAAGCGGGGATGTTCACTTCGGTCATAGAGGTACATCCATTAAAGGCACTTGCGGAAATTCTAACTAACGATTCGGGAAAGGATACATTCTGCAATGCGGAACAACCATAAAAGGCAGACGGACCAATTTCTTTTATTTTGTCTCCAAAGTCAATTATCTTAAGAGAAGAACAACCATAAAAGGCGTTCCTACCTATAGTTTCTAACCCATCACCAAAATAAAGTTGTTCAATTGCGGTACATTCTCTAAATGCATCTCCCCCAATTTCTTGTAAAGAATTAGGGAAATTAATATCTTTGAGATT
>ENA-ORNT01002229-ORNT01002229.1-human-gut-metagenome-genome-assembly--contig:-NODE-2229-length-12097-cov-16.106212_pt1 | contig 12097 bp, 14 predicted proteins | sample MGYA00242120_ERZ509032 | MGnify/ENA primary metagenome ERZ509032 (study PRJEB26280, sample SAMEA2338729) | human gut metagenome | biome: human gut; feature: human-associated habitat; material: faeces...
TTTACCTCTTTAATTTAACATTTCAAATTCCGTACTGATTTAGTTGACTTTCACTTCTGAGGTTCGTTGACTGGCATTCCTGCTTTCGTTGACGCTTTTCCTGGGAAAGTTGACTTTTGACGGAATTAGTTGACTTTTTGCTCTGTTTTAATTGACTTCGTACTGAATTCGTTGACTCTAAACTTGAAGTTACCACATACGTTGTTGCGTTCCTGTCTCCATATGTGCCTGAGATGGAACCTTATACCCGATGCTACCATGTGGGCGCTGATCATTATAGAAACTAATAAAGCTAGAGATACGTTCCATGGCATCCTCTACGCTCTTGAAACGATGCTCACGATATACAACCTCTGTCTTTAGGATTCCATTAACTCGCTCAGCTATGGCGTTATCTGTAGGCTTGTAATCTTCTGTCATACTGATTCTTACACCATGTTTCAGGAGAGCTTCCGTATAGGCATTACAACAGTACTGAACACCTCTATCTGAGTGATGTATGAGGTGATTCAATTCTTCTTCAGTAGCCTGTTCCATAGCCATTATGAGGGCTTGTAGGGTGTACTGCGCCTCAAGCGTTTCAGACAGGCACCAACCAACGATTTTATGCGAATAAGCATCCGTAACAAGGTGTAGATAGCAGCATCCGTCAACGAGGTCTATGTAAGTTATATCACTAACCCATAGCTGATTAGGCGCTGTCGGTACGAAACCCTTTATCAGATTTTTGTACTTGTGGTAGCGGTGGTTGGAGTTGGTTGTATGCCGTGGCTTGGGTTTGGGAAGAGTAAGACCGAAGTCGTGCATGATGTGTAGGAAGGAGTCACGTCCTGGAACCCAATCGCGCAGAAACATACGTTTGAGCATTAGCCACAACTTGTAGTATCCTATTCCTGGATCCATCTTACGGATTTCTACTACGGCATCTATTATGCGTGTCAAACGTCTAACATACTCAGAATCATCGCATTTCTTCTGATAGTACGCCTGTTTTGAGTGGCCAAACAGCTCGCAAGAATATTCGATTGTAAAACCGTAATTCTCACGTAGACGCTCTACTGCTTGGCCCCAGATTTTTTTCTTATACGAACGCCATGTTCTTCAGCAATATCAATTAGAGTATTAAGCGCTAGATTCTTGTCTTGACTCTTCTTTAAGTCCTTCTCAAGCTTTTCTATCTGCTTCTGCAAGGCTGTGATGAGGGCTGACTGATCTGGGCATTCAAGCTCTTTCTTTTCCATTTCCTTATTGTCTTGTGCGTTATATGGGGGCAAAGATGCACATTTTTCATGAATTTCCAAAGGAGAAAGGCAGGAATTTATCCAACTTGATAGTGTATTTACATTAGGCAAGTTGTATTTAAGGCTTATTTCCTTTCGGGATAACCCACTTTGCATGTACTCGATGCAGATTGCACGCTTCATAGCGTGACTGAATTTTTGTCTACTCATAACTTAGTTTTTTAACATTTGACTTAGTTTATGAGTCAACCTATTTCAGTACAAGACACCGCGCATTTTACGTTGAAATTCAGTTTCAGGTTCTCCACTATAAATCGAGACTTCTGTCCCAAGCTCATCCACCAAAGGAGGAAGGTCGCTTATTGCCTGTTTACAAGTAATGTAATCTTCTTCTTTTAGTATAGGTTCTGGAAAAATAAATTTTTGCTTACTCTCCTTTAAACCTACAAATACCAAACGTTTTCTAATTTGGGGAACACCATAATCAGCAGCACACACAATTTGACAATTCACATTATATCCCATTGCAGTAAAGCGTTTGATGATTTCATCTTTCACCGCACCTTTATAGAGGTTTGCCATACCTGGAACATTTTCGATAAGAAATGCTTTAGGTTGATAGCGGTGAACTGTCTCAATCATTGCCAGATATAGCTTATTACGCTTATCATCAAAATTTCTTGGTCCAGTCAAACTGAATCCTTGACAAGGAGGTCCGCCAACAATCACATCTATAGTTCTACCATTCAAAACCTCATCTATCTTATCAAAAGAGTCTGGTTGAGACAAATCTAAGTTCACCCCAACCGCTCCATTATGATTTTTCTCAAAGGTATTTAATGCACTTTGTTCTATGTCCACACCAAGTAAGGTTTTGTATCCAGCTTCCTCAAAACCCTTTGACAAACCACCTGCGCCACAAAACAAATCTATTATATTGTATTCTTTAGTCATAATTTTATTTAGAGCAATCCTCGTAATTCTTCTTAACTATCTCCTAATAGTTCACTTCATCCTCAAGCTCTTCACCGAATTATGTACGGAGAACATTGAGTACATCTGCAATCATGTTAGCTTGCTCCAAAATATTTTTATTTTCCATATCTATCTTATTTTTTCCAAAGTTCAACAATTTGATCACCCAAAACATTATTTCTCGTTATTATTCTGTCTTCATCCCAACTATTAGAAGAGCATACCTGTCCTAATCTCAATTCTTGGCACATCTGACTTAAAATACTTTTCTTGGTTGTCCAATTCAAGCCAGTTTTTGTTGTAGGTAATTTTCCACCTCTTACAAGAATATGATTACCTAATGTTCTTACAAGTACGTCACGTTCTTCTTCGGTATAATTACCATTTAAAGGCCATTTTTCCTTGTCGTACTTTATTGGCATCAACGGTTCTAAAGAAAAGCTTATAAAAGCGTTGTTATACAAGCCCTCACTTGTGAAACTGTTGTTCATCTTTGATTCCAACAGATACAATATTATTGCCGCACTTTTTGTAAGGTCATTCTCCTTAATAGCTCTTTTAACATCATCATCAGATGGCATCAATAAAGTTCCTCTGCTTTGGGCATCATTCACGTAGCACTTAAACTTTTCGTATGTGTTAATTCCTTGTCCAATAAGATTCTCAGAGAACAAATCGGAATAGTTATTATTCTTTGAGCGGCAGATTATACGGCGAACAAGATAAGTTTCCAAGTATGCAAAGATATTAACCTTTTCCTCATCATTCGTAACGTTCTTCAATATGTAAAGAAGATATGGTACAGGTGTCCATGAACCTTGTGCAAAGAGTAAAAAGCATAATCTATTAATTCCAGGATATTTGACCAGAGCATCCTTTAAAATACTTTGATCAAAATTCTCGTGATAAATCTTACCATACTCTACAATCTCATTTATTAAACTATCTTTATTAAGAGAATGTTTTTTAATGAGACTCTTGTAACTTTCAAAAAGTCCTTCTTGCTTACGATATATTTTCTTCTCTATTGTTGTTAAAGTTGTTCTAATCTCTGGGTCTTGCATCTTTATCAACATGAAATAGTAAAAGAATGTTTCTATATTGTTTGCCTTTAACCGACCTTTGGTAAGTTGGTCTGTCCAATAGTTATAATCACTACCGCCTCTTTCAAAAATAGGTACCCATTTCTCGTCATACAAAGCAACGTTCTCGTCATTGAACAAATAATTTTTCAACAATTCTCCTGTAGTCAAATCTTGCCCCAACGAGTTAATGGTATCAAAGATCTGCTGTTCGTTCTCATTTTCATCAACTATTATTCTAACAAGATAAACATTGTTATTCATATAACGAATGAGTGTATTTGCCTTATCACGAACCGCAGCGTTATTCATTTTGTCCATGAAGTAATCAAAGGCTTTCTTTACTTGACCTTTTCCTGCAACAGGATGTCCCAAACCTTCCAAGCGTACAATTTCATTGAATACAGCTGCATCTTTGCGATTAGGACGCAATACAGGAGCATCAACATCATCTTGCATAAAATTATTCTTGAATTTCTCATCTTTAGAAGCCATCAAGTATAATATTTTTAAGAAGATTACAAGGGTAGTCAGACGTTGCTGACCATCAACCACGTCGTATGTTTCATAACCTAGGTCATTTTTACCTGCCTTTTTCAAAATGACAGAGCCTAAGAAATAGTTATCATCTGTTTCTGGCAAATCAAGCATATCATTCAAAAAACGTTCCCAGTTTTCTTCCTTCCACACATATGACCTCTGAAAATATGGAATCTTTAAAATTATATTGTTTTGGAAGATTTCTTGTATTTTTTTCGTACCTGCATCCATAACTATATTATTTTTATTGTTTCTTTAAAATGTCATTCACATCCACTTCAAGAATCTTTGCCAACTTGATTAGGTTCTCAATGTCTGGCTGACTTGAATTTGTACACCACTTCGACACAGTCGTTTGGTCTTTGCCAAGTTGTTCTGCAAGCCACTTGCCTGTTTTCTTCCGTTCAGCAAGAACAACCTTTAGTCGATTTAATTCTTTATTAGTCATTATTTTATGGTTTTCTTTATTCAACTTACAAAGATAACATATTTTAATTATACATTTACATACAAAATTTACTTTTTACGAAAAATTTGCAAACAAATTGAATTTCTTTCATACGATTTTGTCTTTTCTAATCCTTTAATCGCATTATATCTTTGCCTCAAAAACAGCATATTATGCCCAATACACTAACATTTACATCAGTTCATAACATCCCTGGCACCAACAAATCCGCAGTTTTCACCTCCAAGACTTCCGAAGTCTTCAAGGAGGAGCACAACATCGCACCAATCATCATCAACGACAAGATGAAGTACATCCCATGGGGAGGTGACAATCAGATGCCTTACAACATCATTGATCTCATCGAGTCTGACGAGACGATGAGCACTTGCCAGATGTTCAATGCTGAAGTCTGCTATGGCAGCGGACTTGTCTATGACACGGAGCTTGCTACCGCACAAGTGCAAGCGCAAGTAGATGACTTTATGCTGGACAACGACCTCGCAAGTTACTTCCTCGGTGTGTGCCAGGAGTTCAAGCATCATCGACATCGTGAACAGCATACGTTTAGCCAAGGGCAACGCATTCGCTGAATGGAAACAGTCAGAAACCGCCAAACTCTTTGAAGACCATGGATATAAAAATAAAAAGCAAGCAGGAGGCTACTTTTTCTAAACAAAAAAATAAGGGGTTGGCATTGCCAATCCCCTTGTCAGTTTCTTTTATAGTGCAGTATGATAGCATATAGCATATCAAGTGCACTGGCTTAATCCATTGCAAAGATACAACGAACTTCTGCAAATAACAAACTTTTTATATCTTTGTTTATAACTAAACTATTTTTTTTCTTATAACGTGTTAATGTCAAATCCTGAATTATCACAAATTATCTTCTTTACGATTTCAAATTCAACATTGTCAAATGCCCTACGCATATCGTCTACTAAATCGTGCTGACGGTTGGTTGACACCTTACCGAGGATATACTTCAGTATATAATATGCTCCGGAGAGCATGGTCTTACGATTCACCAAATCTCCTGTAGGTCCATTACTTATTGCTACAGGAAGAAGTACTAAATTACATATTTATTTTAAAATTTATAATTCTTCGGTTTCTTTTTTTCAGAAAATCATATTCCTTCCCTATAAAAGTAAGATATTCATCTGCAGTGTGTGGCACTGGATTTTTCTCAAAGAAATCATTACCGAGCCACAAGTTCACCTTTTTGTAGTCTTCTGACACGCAGTCTTGCAAAAAGAAGAAATCAACATATCCTTTGAAATCAACAAACAAATCAAAAAAGGCCTTGTCTTTCAATAGTGATTTATACAGCGGACTTTCCTCCCCTTGATAGTACCGCCTTATACATTCAAGTGTCAAGTCCCATCTGTCACGTATTCGCTGATGACATCCACGGGCACAGTTAAGACTGAACCGCCGCTGTGGAAAGATAATCATTCCGCCTATTGTATAAAAATCACGGACATACTTCTCCACAAATGAGTTATAGTCAGACACCTTTTCTTTTACTTCATCAAGCAACGCTTTTTTGTCACTATGGCGGAAACTCACAAAAATGGAATCACTGCCAAAATAGAAGTCTTTCCATTTCAGATAATATCTGCTTTTTCCATCGGTCAGCTCCATTTTCTCACCGCACGGCAATTCTCTACTCCAAAGTATCTGATGATATTTCCTTAGCATAGGACTTTTCAAGTCCGGATCTCTCTTTGAATAGCCAAGTTCATTGTCCCAAAAACCATCCCAATAATAAGGTGTGTCTGAAGTAAAGTCAAATGTTACATCAATATTATCCATATCAAAACTATTATTCCTTTTCCACATCAGGCTCTGCTGCCATCACTCTTTCTTCTTCCGGCATCTCATACCTCTTTACCTTGTGGTCTTCAAGATAAATGTGGTATAGCGTATATTCAAGCGACTGCAAGGTCTTTTCCCTTACTTTCGGTTTCAGTTGACACTCCCACACCGTGATGCAGTGCCAACCCATTTCTGCCAACTTCCGTTGTTCCTCCAAGTCCCTTTCCCTGTTGCGATCTATCTTCGCTTGCCAGAACTCCGTTCTACTCTTCGGCAACACAAAAAACTTGCATCCTTCATGTCCGTGCCAGAAGCATCCGTTTACGAAGATCACCGTGCGGTACTTGCGCATAACAATGTCGGGATGCCCCGGCAGTCGCGGATGGTTCATCCTGTACCGGAACCCGTGGGCAAAGAGATATTTGCGCACGACAAGCTCCGGCTTCGTGCCCTTGCTGTGTATGGATGCCATACAACGGCTGCGCTGTTCCTTTGTCATCTTGTCCATTTATGGATTTTTATTTAGAATAAAGCTACAGGTCTCGAATGAAATCCGGCAGCTTCGAAATGTATGTATATTTGAGGTAAATGGGATTGAGGTGTATATGTAAACAAACCTCACACATCCACTATAATAGTGTCGTGCATATAATATTATTACTTTAAAGCCTCTACTTTTTCAAGTATTTGCGGAAGTTCAAGACGCGCCCTTTCTATGGCTTCTTTTCTATCTTTATTCATTTGTGAATAAGGATAAGAAGTCATAATTGCATCATACACTTCTGTATTATCAAAACCTTTATCCAAATATTTTCCGAACTTATATCGGCTGTTCTCACTTTTCAAACTTGCAAGATATATTGCCAATGCTATCAGTTTGTCATTGAGTTCACTATAAAATATACTTGGACAATATTCACCTATACTAATCCATGTATATTCGTAATCACAATTTATCATATAGGTACCCTTCTTGAATGCTCGTTTTATATCTGAAGAATAATCAGCTAAAGCATCAGTAGTATACCCATATTCTGGATGTATCATACTGGTCACATCCGTAAATCCAAATAATACTAAAATTTTAAAGAATCTCTCTTTAATAATTAATTCTTTTCTTTTTCTTCCCATTTAATGTGTTTGCTTTACAGATATTATTTTTACATCCAATTTATGTTGGATTTAATATTTCCTTTTTGAAATCTTCAGGCATTACATTCATTATCGGATTCTCCTTTATTATATCCAATGCTTTTGTAAAAGCCTTCATTACTCTATTGTACTCAATTTCTATCTTTACAAAATTGGATTTTTTGCGCAGCAAAGTCCCTTCTTCATACAGAGGCTTCAATTGAGAATCTATAAACTTGGACAATTTTTGGACTCTCTTATTATTGTCACATATATAATATTCACCACCTTTTTCTGTAAAAGGTCCTTGTGTAAATGCGTGTGAACTGAATTCAGAAATGAATTTTCGCATATTCATAAAGATCCACTCATAATCAGTTCTATCTGTTTCTATAGAAGAAAGAAGGGCATGATGCATCTGAGCAAAAGCATTAATTGGACTTGTGTCTCCACCACTATTATAAGTCATTAATGCAGAGATAACATCAAACCCTTCTTGTGTCTGATATTTTTGCTTTACGAGGTAATTTTTATACTCGTCATTTTCTTTCTTTGTTAATTCTAAAAGCCGACGTTGTTCTTTTACATCATTTTTTAGTTCAACGGCATTATATATCTGATAGCCTATCACAAAAGCCACAGCTAAACTTAGCAAAGTTGTGATAATACCAACATATGCCTCTTCTCCTATTTCAAATGGAGTTATCTTCATCAATGAAAACCATAATGCTGTTAGACATATAATGAATAACACACAATTTATCATCCATTGTTTCATATTTCTTATTTTCTAAAATTAATCAACTCTTTACCACTCATATACACTGGCTGACCCTCCGCATACTCTTTTTTCTGCTTCGAATCGGCTTCATGTTTCATTCTGTCAGCCTCAATGATTTTCTTTATATCAAATTCTCCAAGCGTTATCTCTTCGTCAAAGAAATAACACAAATAGGCATCATGCCGAGGATTGATATAGCCTGTGTCTATCATCTGCTGTTTGGTCAGTTCACCAATATTCTTCACACGAAATGCCTTATACACGCCTTTATCTTCTTTCTCAAACTCATAGAGAATGACAAATTTAGCATGGCGTATGTTTTCACGACTCTTAATGACACCTCCATGAACATCCTTTCCTATGCGTACATTATAGGCGTCATCACGTTTGCCTCCTCTTCGACTGAATATCCAGTTAAGTTGGTTGACACCATTAAATCCGCCAATAAGGAATGTTGCATCTGGATATTGCTCCAAATGATGCATCGTAAGATACTCCTTTGGAATCTCGTCGTGTGGTCTTGCTTCCACTTTGGGCATTACATCCTCTGGCAGTGTCTTCGGGTCAACCCCAAGCGGACACTTGGCAATATAGAAAGCCTGGCGTAGTGCAAACATGACAGCTTCATTCTCATTAGATATCTTTGCGCTGACCTCCGGATTACTTTCTTTCTCTGGCTTGCGCAACGCCAACGAGAAATATTGCTGATCACTTCCTTCACGATTGTCAAAAGGATGATATACTTTGCCAAGAACTTGCTGAAAGTTCTCTCTTATATAGGCATCGGGATTAACATCGCTTTTGGCAGTCATGGCATAGAATTCAAAGTTTTCTTTGAGCATCTGCTGTATCTCTTTGCGGAACATCTTACGAACCTTTTGACGCCACTGCTCCTTGCTAGCAGAGTTGTTGCGTCCATAGAGTGCCACAACAAAGAGGAAGTTTACGTCATAATGTGCCAAGAGAAAAGTATCTCGGTCGAACAGTCTGTTCTCAAACTGACGGCTCAGATAGTATTGCTGTCTGCGTCTGTGCTCTTCCTTGTCGCTATCAATGAGTTTAATATCGTCTTCTGCAAGAAGTACATTCTGATTGGCTGAGATAAAGAAGTTAGGTATAATGTTGTATCCTTCAGTTACATCGTCACGAAGTTTTGCATGACCGTTCTTTTCTTCAGCCTTGCCATCGTTGAACAGATCAATATTCCATTGAATGACATTTCTTGCATAGGTAAACTGCTTGTAGATTGACTCCTTGCCAAGTGAGTTGCCTCGCTTGTAATACTTGGAGTCGCCTATGTAGTAGATGTTGTCGTTCTTGTCGTTGTTGGTCAACTCCTGGTACTGATAGAGGTGGTCCACTCGTTTGCCGTCGGGCTGGTCTTTCAGTTCCTTTGGCAACTTCTGGTCGCCTGCTATCAGCTCGTCGATGATGGCTTCAAACACGATGTGGAAACTCTTCACCAACAGGTATTCCCTCTGGTCTACGTTGAGCATGATGTTGTCGGGACGGTCGAAGAAGGCATAGCACAGTTCCCATAGCTCCAACGCCTTGTCGGAGAAATATTTGTACTTGATTTGCTTCAGTCGTCGCTTGCCGTAGCTGTCTATGTATCGCTTGAACTTGTCGCCTCGTATCAGTGGGAAGTTCACGTTGATGCTTACAGGGAAACCATACTTGTCGTGCATGTGCTGCAAGATGCTATAATAAATGACAAGCAGCTCCTCGTCAAAGTTTATCTGGCGTTTCTTGTTGATGGGATTCAGATAGCTCACGTCTTGGCGACATGTGCCACCAATACTTTCTTGTATTACGGCTTGACTTCTACTTATAGTGCGCGTCCAATTTATCTTGTTGTAGCCGGAGTGGAGATTCTTCACGATGAACATCACGAAGCTCTCGTTCCGTTTGTTCCACTCTTGCAGGGTGAGTAGCACGTCAAGAAACGTGTTTGCCTTGCGCTTCCTCGTGTGTCCCATCATCGGGGCTTGCTTGTATAGCACGATGCTCGACTGTCGCTTGCCGTCTTCCACTCGATTAAACTCATGGTCGCGGAACACGGTGATGGCTCGGTATATCCATACGCTCAAGTTGTAGATAAACGTGTGTTCCTCGGAGGTCAAGTCCTTGCAGTCCTCGGCTTTTATCAAGTCTCGTGGCTCGATGTGTCCGAATACCTTTTCTTTGCCAAACTCGCCTTCCAACAAAACCTTGGGCAGAATAAACACGCAGTCGTTTACGTCGGGGTCGTCGTTGAAATAGTAGCCCACATAGCTCAGGCTCACTTTTCCCTCCACGTCTTGAAGCACACCAAGACCTTTGAGAACGTCATAGACATCCTCATAATCATATTGGTATTCTTCGATTAGTATGCGCATTATTTTACGATTTTCTTAATAGTGAGTCCCCAGTCCTTTTCATTGACCAAATTCATTAATAAATCAGCTTTTCCATTATCGCCATACCCATCACAAGCAACATACAATGTAGTTCCATGACATTCAATCGCTTGAGAACGTTGTTTGCTATTGTCTTTTCGTACGTCAAACTCTTCTTTGGTTTCTATAAAATGAGAAACAAGTTTGCCCAAAGAACTCCAAGTGTCATAAACTTCTTGTGCTGAAATATCTGGATTCTGTCTGACATATTCTTTTATACATTCAAATGCCAATTTGTTTTTCGCACATTCTGGACCATCGTTTATAGTAAATTTATCAAAGTTTCTGCTACTTGATGTTGCCGAATTTCCATCTTCGTCTTCCACGATTTTGTCATCATTGTCTTTTGCTTCTTCAAGTTCTTCCTTTTTCTTGATGTTTTCTTCGCCAACTACACCAACCAAAAACTTTCTTATTGCCTCTACATTTACTTTGTTGTCGCTGTTGTAGAACGCATCGAAGCATATTTCTGCTTCAGGCTCGTCACTAACCTTGAAGAGCGAGATATCACCGTCCTTGAACACGTCGTTCCATAGGTAGAACAACACTTTTCCGACAAACTTATCTTCCGTAATGGTATCGCTATCCTTTGGTGGCTTGCAGAAGAAGTAGCCGAGTTTCTTGTCATCGCTACTTGTTTCCTTGGCTATCTTCTTGTTGATTTCCTCAACAAACGTCCACCAATCACAGTATTCTATGCCACACTTTATCTTCCAACCCTTTCCTGCATCGGCTATCTTCACGTATCGCCAATCCCAACGGCGCTTGAAGGCAGAGTCGATGGGGAACAGACTCTGGTCGCTTGTGTTCATGGTCGCCCAAATGTAGAGGTTGTTGGGCAGTAGCAATACTCGTCCGTTCTTGATGTCATCTGACAACGTCTTGCCATAGTTGCTTGTGTAGTCGTCCACTGCGTTTTCCACATCCAACTCGTTTGCAAGTTCATACTCTCCGCCCTCTATAAATGCCTCTCTTATCTCGTTCTGCAAGTCTGAGTCGGCTTCTATAGGGTAGGTGGAGAAACCGTTGTCGCTTCTGTCGAGTAGCTGGAACAAATCACCGAATATCTGGGCGCAGTTGCCACGATTGATTTCCTCAATCACCAAGAACTGCGGTTCTGCCGTTTCATCGCCCTTTGCATATTTCTGCCATGCGCCAAGGTATGCTTTCAAGAACGCTTGCTTGACGTAGGTGTAAACGATGCGGTCTTCCTGCACTCCCTCTACAATATGTCCCGACAAATCCCTTAGGTCTACCTTTTGCATTACTGGCTTGTATGCGCCTACAAACGTTGAGTAGTCGCTATCGGGGTGGAATGTTGTACGGATAGTTGAGTAAACCTTTGTAATATCTTTAATAGCAAAAGACTTACCTGTACCAGGTGCACCATAATAAATTTGTTGAAGTGTATAATCCAAGGTTTGCTTTTTAGAACTTTTCATATCAGCATCTTTTACTTTAAAATATTCAAAATACTTTTTGCTATCAAAATTTTCCACATCAGGGTAAATATCTGGTGTTTCTTCACTGGAAAGTACATATAAAAAGTGTTTGAGAGAAGAATGAGGAAAGTTTACTGGTAATCAGTTACTTTCCTCATTTTGGTTAAAAGTGGCGAGGACAGACGAAGACGGGAA
>ENA-ORNT01002236-ORNT01002236.1-human-gut-metagenome-genome-assembly--contig:-NODE-2236-length-12076-cov-4.096248_pt1 | contig 12076 bp, 15 predicted proteins | sample MGYA00242120_ERZ509032 | MGnify/ENA primary metagenome ERZ509032 (study PRJEB26280, sample SAMEA2338729) | human gut metagenome | biome: human gut; feature: human-associated habitat; material: faeces...
TAGTTAGCGATGTATCGCAAGGAACGTCCTTCATTATGAAGCGTTTCAATGACAATGCGGTTCTGGAATGATAAAATAGTGGTGCCCATTAAGGTCCTTCTTTCTAATGGAATGTTGTGGTAACACCATTAAAGACCTTGATGGGTTTTTCTGTCCACTTAAATGTTCAACTTAAATTTTACAATCTGCCACATTTAAAAAAGTGGTTTGGCAATAAAAAGCTTCGAGAAATTAGAGCCGTAGATTGTGAAAAGTTTCGAGTGTACCTACTTGGTAAAAGTGGGTATTCACAAGGCTTTGCCAGTTTAGTATATTGTTTGTTTCGCAATACTTTAGATTATGCGGTGAGAATGGATTTTCTAGTTAAGAATCCATCGCGAAAGACAAAAGCGATTAATAAGGGAAAAACGACCGTTGCCTTTTGGACCAAGACTGAGTTTGAAAAGGTTTTGTCAGTAATCTATACCCAAGATTATTATCAACATATGTATTTTGTAATTTTGTATCTTTACTTTACCTGCGGAATGCGGGTTAGTGAGGGCTTAGCTTTAACTTATGATGATGTTGATTTTAAGCGGCATCGTTTGAAGATTCATAAGACACTTGAAATGAAGAACAAGCATGACTATGTAATCAAACCTTATACTAAGACCATTAATGGAATCCGAACTATTTCATTAGACAATGATACAATTCGTGTCTTAAAAAATTGGCGAAAAGACCAAGAGAAGCACGGGGTTCACAACTTTATTATGTCGTATGATGATACGCCGATGAGTAGAACAACGATTCCATTAATAATGAAGCGTTTCGCTAAACTAGCTGGGGTAAAACCGATTCAGGCAAAGGGATTGCGTCATAGTCACGTTAGTTACCTTATCAACGAGTTTAATACTGATGTGTTAACAGTATCACGTCGGCTTGGTCATTCTAGTCCTGAGATTACATTAAAGTATTATGCTCATCTTTGGCCACGGAATGATGAAACAATCGCGGATGAAATGGAAGGTAATATTAAGTTTCAACCAGCGAAAGAAAATCGACTACGATTCACAGGCAATCAAAATATTCATTCTACGAAATAAGGTTCCCTACCAAAACCCTACCAAAATGAATAATAATGCTTTGAAACAGCGTCATTATAGGGCTTGGTGCAGGCATCATCATTTGAGTACGAATAGAATTATATAATGTAACTTAGAGTTGGAACTGCGATATGATGGTACTTTGGTAGTTTTAAAACTAAGTCAACTCAATTAAAAACAACATATTTGCCAATGAGAAACATCCAGTGTAAAAGCTGGGTGTTTTTTGCTATTAAAGGTAAGTTTCAAGCAGTAATAAATGCTATCGCTAAATTAGATTGTTCGTTTTTTTCTTATTGATAAGTTAGTTGCTCTATGATATTTTTAAATAGACGAACTTATAGAACTTAATTTATGACAAAGTTCGTAAATTATGTAGAGAAGGAGTAGTGAAGATGCCGAAAACAAGAAATCGTTATGGAGTAGCTATTGCAGGAGTAATTTTGCATTTGATGATTGGTAGTGTCTATGCATGGAGTGTGTTTACCAAACCAATCTCTGGATATACAGGCTGGAAGGAAACTTCAGTATCGTTTGCATTTAGCTTAGCTATCTTTTGCTTGGGGATGTCAGCTGCCTTTATGGGGCGTTTAGTAGAAAAATTTGGGCCAACAGTTACTGGAACTATTTCAAGTATTTGCTATGGGAGTGGGATTGCCTTAACGGGATTAGCGATTCAGTCTCATCAATTATGGTTATTATATGTCGCATATGGAGTAATAGGTGGCTTAGGATTAGGGTCAGGATATGTAACCCCGGTTTCTACTATCGTGCGTTGGTTTCCCGATAAGCGGGGACTAGCTACTGGTTTAGCAATTATGGGCTTTGGTTTTGCAGCGATGCTTACGGGGCCAATTGCGCAAAGTTTAATGGCGAACGTTGGCGTTGTAAATACCTTCTACATTCTCGGAGGCTTTTATTTTGTTGTAATGCTGGTTGCTGCCCAATTTATCAAGAAGCCACGATCACATGAACTCCCTCCAGCGATTGCTAAGAATGCTGAACGGATAAGTTTGACTGGTCGCGAATTAACAGCTAATCAGGCTTTGCGGACACGGACATTTGCCTTCCTATGGTTTATGTTTTTTATTAATATCACTACCGGAATTGGGCTAGTTTCAGCTGCTTCACCAATGGCCCAGGACATGACGACAATGACAGCGAGTGCGGCTGCCGTAATGGTTGGTATCATTGGTCTATTTAATGGTTTTGGTCGTCTAGCTTGGGCAACTTTATCAGATTTTATTGGCCGGCCACTTACCTATAGTTTGATTTTTGTTCTTGATATTGTGATGCTCTTTATTCTTCTTTTATTTAAGGCGCCATTTATCTTTGCATTAGCGTTGTGCTTATTAATGTCTTGTTATGGGGCGGGATTCTCTGTGATTCCGGCATATCTCGGTGACGTTTTTGGGACAAAAGAACTTGGAGCTATTCATGGCTATATCTTAACTGCCTGGGCAATTGCTGGGATGGTGGGACCCCTTCTTCTTTCTTACACACACCAAGTTCTCCACAATTACTATGTTACCTTAATTGTTTTCATAATTATTGATGCTTTAGCAATGATTGTTTCTCTTTTGATTCAACGTGATTTTATTACTAATCGGCAAACGAAACTCGTTATAAAATAACCGTCATGAAAAAGGTCGAAAATAAGAGTATACTAAACTAATTCAGTTTTTAAGATAAGGTAAATTCAATATGCATAATTTAATTTTTCTTACAGGTCTTACAGGATCAGATTTAGATCCTTATATGCGACTTAATGAAGCACAACTTTTTCATGCTCTTGAACCTAATCCGGGTTTATTTATTGCGGAAAGTCCCAAAGTGATTGAACGAGCTTTGCGAGCAGGCTATCGGCCAGCATCTCTTTTAATAGAAGAAAAGGAACTAGAGCGCGACTTGGCTGATTTGGATCATGAGATGGCAATTAACCAAACTAGGGGATTAGAACAAACACCAATTTATGTAGTTAATAGTAAATTACTTCGGCAGTTGGCTGGTGGTGGTTATAATCTTTTACGAGGAGCATTAGCAGCTATGCACCGCGTCGAACGGCCAAGTCTAAATAATTTTTTGGCTACTATGCCCAGTGACCATCCGCGTATCGCAATCCTGGAAAGTGTTGTTAATCCCACCAACATTGGGGCGATTTTTCGCTCAGCCGCAGCTCTCGGAATTGATGGGGTAATTGTAACGAGCGACTCAGCTGATCCCCTTTATCGCCGGGCCTCACGGGTAGCTATGGGAACGGTTTTTCAAGTACCGTGGACCTATGTTGATGCTAAAGTTTGGCAGTCAGAAGGAGTTGATCTTCTTCATCGAGCTGGCTACAAAACAGCCGCGATGGCGCTCCGTCATAACACGGTTGATATTGATGATCCTCAGTTAGCTAAGGTGGATAGATTAGCCATTATCCTTGGTTCAGAGGGGCCGGGATTAAGAGAAAATACAATTACGCAGAGTGATTTTACAATTAAGATCCCGATGGCTACAGGCGTTGATTCCTTAAATGTGGCGGCTGCCTCGGCCCTCGCTTTTTGGGAATTGGGTAATCGGAAAGTTAAATAATTGAACGAAAAAGGGAATAGAATTAAACTTGCTTGCGAGTTTTTAGTCCCACTCCCGCAAGGATGGCTACAATGCAAAGCTAGTCTACAAGGATTTCCACGATATCGTAACAAGATTCGTATAAAAAAAGAGGCTGTTGAAAAAGTTTTCTCGCAGCCTCATAATTAAAATTATTTATTGTCAAACGGATCCCATTCGTATTTTGCGCGCGCACCACCAATCAATTTTGGTCGGTTGCGGAGATAAGTCGTGTGAGCCAGTCCGATTTGTTTTATCGAAGTGCGAACTGGAACTTGGATAAACTTAACATGAATGCCAATCGAGGTATCACCGATGTCCATGCCGGCTTCAGCAGTAATGTGTTCAATTTCAATCGAATCGTTAAAGTTTTCAAAAGCAGCAATTTGTCCTGCACCACCTGCATGGAGCGAAGGGAAGACAGTAACTTGTTCAAAGCCGCGCTCCTTAGCTACATTTCGTTCGACAACAAGTGCCCGATTAAGGTACTCGCAACTTTGGACTGCTAAATGGAGTTGGTGTTTTCGTAAGATATTAACAACTGTCGAAACAATCGCCCAGGCAATCTCAATGTTAGAGTCCTTTCTGATTATTCCGCCATGGACTTCACTAGTTGAAAGACCTAACACTACGAGGTCATCTTTTTCTAACTGAGCTTGATCCAATAATTCGGTTAAACCTGTTGCTGTTTGTTCTTTAATTTTATCAAGATTAATTCCATCTACTGTCATTAATTATTATTTCTTTATTATGAATAATATATCTAATTATCCACATTATACTAGGAAAAACCTTTGTGTAGCTAATAGCTACCTGCTCTATTTATGAGCCTAAAAGAGATTAATGCCCAATTTCTTGACGATTATTACTAGTTAGTTCAGAAAGCGTATAAGGAGCATAGTAATCCACGTGACAGACAAATAAAGCCCTTGGTAATTATGGACGACTACCGAGGGACTTTTTTGTTTAGTGAAGTCTAAATACCTCATCAAAATAACTTTCTACAAATATATTAGAAATACCTTGCTAGATCTCGGATGAAGTATTACTGCTATCTGTCATTCAATAAATGCGCAATAATATCCATACGATTATCGTAAATGCGCAAAATTTCAACTAATTGTTCATCATCATGAACACGATAAAAAACCGTGTTGCGCTTCAATGGTAAAAAACGATAGCCAGCTAATAATTCAGATAACTCTGCAGCATCTTTACCCAATCCTGGCATTGCCGATAAACGTTCAATTGAATGTTTCAGAGAACCACTCACCTTATCAGCAGTCTGCTTATTAAAATTATGAATAAGATATTGATACAGATTATCAACATCTCGCTTTGCTGCACCTCTAAATCCTATTTGATAATTTTTCATTTATCAAGCTCTCCAAATATATCGTCTAGCGTGTATAATCCACTTTCAGCCGAGGCTTCTTGAAGATCCTTAAGAACTTTCATGCCATTTACAAATCGATCATAACTTTCAATATCAACAATCGCATACTTTCCATAACCATTTTTAGTTAAAAATACTGGATTATCAGCATCTACTTCTTTTAGTAGTTTATTGTAATCACGTAAAGCAGAAACTGGTTTTATTGACATCTTCATCATGATTAATCACCTCACTAACATTGTATGATATTTTAAGTAATATTTACAGCAAAAAAGGGTATGCTTCTACTATATAAACTATGTAGAAAGATGTATACTTTAGGCGATCTATAAAAATGTGACAGATACTATCTTTCAAGAAGAATTGAAACTCAAATAATCCTTTGCTATACTACATTTTGTAGATATGCCTTTTGTTTATCAAAAGGTACGTTCGAAGGTAGGTTGCTGGAAAAAATACTGATTTTATCGGTATTTTTCCAGCATTTTTTTATACGAAAGGAGCTAAGAATATGTCTAAATTTCGCTTGCAGTCCGTTGTTTTTGTCTTAACCGCATTTTTATTAGGATGTAATGAATTTATGGTTGTGGGGGTTATTTCTGATATTGCCAAAAGTTACCATGCTTCATTATCAACGGTTGGCTTTTTAGTTACTAGTTTTGCAATTATTTATGCTATCTGCACACCTTTAATTACCACTTTGACAGGTAAGTTTGATCGTTTTAAGGTTTTGATGGTGCTAATGCTGATCTTTTTAATCGGTAACACTTTAACCGCAGTTGCGCCTAACCTATTTTGGCTATTTGTTTCGCGGATTGTAACAGCTGCGGTCGCGGGGACAATTATTTCATTGATTCTTGTATTTGTAAGTATGATTGCGCCAATTGAAAAACGGGCAATGCTGGTCGCTTCAACTTTCGCTGGTTTTAGTATTGCTACGATTGTAGGGGTCCCCGTTGGAACGGCAATTAGTAATGCTTTTTCTTGGCGGGATAGTTTTGCCCTCATTTCGGTTTTAACCGTAATTATTTGTGGCTTTTTATATTGGCTGATACCACGGGACAGTCGTCAAGAAAATGCTTCGTTAAGTAACCAAGTTCAACTTTTTAAGGATCGGCGAATAATTCTTGGGGTTATCGTAATGGTAACATTAATGTCAGCTGAATATACCTTCTATACTTATGTTCGCCCAATTATTACCAATGTTCTTGGGTTTAGTACGACTAACTTAACATGGCTATTAGGACTTATTGGAATTACGTTTATTCTTGGTAATATATGTGCCGGCGTAATCGCAAATCGTTTTGGGATCACTAAACTTACTGTTATTAGTAGCACCGTCCTTATTTGTTTATTGTTGATGAATGCAATGTTCCATGTTGCATGGTTAGGGATCCTGTTATTGTGTGTTATTTGTTTTGTCCTAGGAATGCCCGGTTCAATTCTGCAAGTAATGTTTCTGAATATTGCTGATCGAGAGTATCCAGAAGCAATGAATTTGGCTTCTTCATTAAACCCGATTTGTACTAACGTGGGGGTATCGATTGGCTCCTTGACCGCCTCAATCAGTATTAATTTTGTTCAAATTAACCAGATTGGATACGTTGGAGCAATCTATGCCTTGATTGCAGTTTTTGGTTCGCTTTATCTGATTAAAACAAGCGCCAACTAGAAATGATTATATGCATTTGAAGAATTATTCCAATAGCAGTAAAATTATTTTTGGATTAATAGGTTTGATACTATTTGGGAGGATAATTTTATGAAGTTAAGTAAGAAGCAACTAGCAGCTACTTTTATGACTGCTGTTTTAGCAGGATCAGTAATGATTGGCTCTGTGGCAACTGCTGAGGCTGATAATGCCAGTGGATCACCAGAAGAGCAAGCGGATATTACTAATTGGATTGCCAATACCCCCGAACAAATTTCTAATAATATGGCGATGCAACACATTAATACCAATAACCTTAATGGCACTCGTTACATTATTCAATGGGGTGACACTTTATCGGGGATCTCAGCCGCAACTGGAATTTCTGTGGCTAAACTTTGCTACGATAACAACATTCAAAATGCTAATTTAATCTTTGCTGGGGATGTCCTTATCTTAAACCGTGAAGGAAGCGTTCCTGCTGGTTATGATCCCAACGTAAATCCAAATGTTGTTGCCCAGACAAAGATTACAATCAATAATGGCCCAACAACAGTGAATATTGCCGTTCAACCACAATCTGTTGTTAAGAATTACGATAATTCCGACAATTCTGATCATTCGACAACAATTTACAAGGCAGGCGCGGTAAATTCATTTAACAACAACGACAATGATAATGAACAAAGTGCTAGTCAATCCAGCTCAACTAAGTCTGCTAAGCATCAGAAGCATACTTCATCAGTCAGTGCTTCTGACATTGTGAGCGGCTTGAATGATGCCAATAATAATGACAAACTGTCCTTTGACGAAGGGGATGGGGGTAGTGACGCTGATGAACTTAATGTTGATTCAGCAGCGATCTTAAAGGATGCTAAGAAGAATGACTATGATGCGATCCTTAGTGAAATCGAAAGTGCCCTAGGTTCAAAAGCCAAGAAGGATACGACAGTTTACATTGAAAAAGATGGCAACGAGATCCATGTCTACGCTAGTGTTAATGATGACGCTGATAGCAGTAATAGTAGCAGCACTAAGGATGATGAAGATAGCGATAGCAGCAGTAGTAGCGAAAGTGAAAGCAGCGATGACAGCAGTCAAAGCAGCAGTGATGATGAAGATAGCAACAGTCAAGCTACTACAAGTGACCACGACACCGACACTTCTGACGATGAGTAATAGGGGATAAAAATGCAAAAAAAGACAAAAGTTATTATTTCTGTTTTAGTAGCAGTAATGGTTGTTATTGGCGGCTTTTATCTCTATGCTAGTCGGACAGTGGCTAAACGGCTTCCTGGTCACGTTTATGAATATACATCAGTGTCAGGTAATCAAAATGCTTATATGACCTTTGCCACAAGTGGGGATCAGGTTGTTGTTACTCCCGACAAGGATACGGCAATCAAAGCAAGTAATAGTGCTAGCGATTTTCAACAAGCCTACCAAGACAACGCCAAAGATGGCAAGTGGAATTATAAGGCGCAAGGAAATCGGTTGACACTTTCAAAACTGCAAGATGGGAAAGTCTCAATGTGGCAATATAATCATATGCTAGCATTAGGCAAAAAGATGCGGTCTGGTAACTTTACTTATCAGATTGCCAATGCCGGTCAAGGAATTGATCATAAAGCGACTAAGTTTGAACAAATTCGATGATATAAAGTTAAATAAAAGGGTCTCCCAATTCTAAAGGAGGCCTTTTTATTATGGATAAATATGAGATTCCCTCCTTAAAATGAAAACGCTGTGACAAAACACTTAAACTTAGCTAAAGCCCCATCAGTTTAATAATTAATCGTGATAAAATGACCATACATTAATATATTAGAATTTTGTTGTTAGGAGTGAGAGATGATTAAGGAGAAAAGATAATGGCAATTTACTTACGAAGAGCAACTTTGGATGATCTTCAAAGTGTGATGACAATTATTGAACAGGCACGAGCACAATTAAAAGAAAAGGGTAATCCACAATGGCAAGATGGTCATCCTTTCCAGAAAACGATGGAAAATGATATTAAAGCTGGCTATAACTGGGTGCTAATTGATAATCAAAAAGGCTACCTTACAACTAACCCCGGAACAAACGTATGAAGAGATTAAAGATGGATCGTGGTTAAAACCAAATGAGCCATATGCAATCATTCATCGATTAGCAGTCCTTCCTTCCCACAATGGTCAAGGTTTTGGGAAATATATCTTCTCCAATCTACTTACGGTTGGGTATTTGCAGGGAGTAAGGAATTTCCGTTATGATACTCATTACAAAAATATTCCTGTTCAAAAAATAGGCCAAGATATTGGTTTTATAAAACGCGGTACGATTTATATTGATGACAAAATTGACAATAAACATATGGAATTTGAACTGAATTTAAAATAAAAATTCCATCTGCCCTAAATGGTTATTAGGATAAATGGAATATAAATACGGATGAAAACTAATTATGTGATGAATAGTTGTTGTGAGGCTCCTTAGAGGGCTTTTTTCTTTGCAGCTTCCATTCCAACAAGCCGAATTCGACCACGTTGGTTAACACAAATGCGCTCATCAAACTTAGGTTATTTTCGCGACATAAAATAATGCCAAGTGATCCTAGTAAAAGGACGATCGCCATTGCCCTAAGATCTCGACCATTAAAGCGTAAATGGCGGCGATTATAAAAACTATAAAGCCAGAGACAAAGGTAGAAGACGATGAGGTTAGATGCGACAAAGCAACTAAGAAACAAACGTGATACTTCTTCATCAGCCATATAGATAATCCCAGCCGTAATCGAGAGTAGGCTGATAACATGAGTGTACATCGCAATAAAGCCGCGAGTATGCTGATGATGATTTAAGAAGCGTTCTACTAGCAATGTATAGACGCCGAATAGGGCAGCTACTCCTAGAAAGATTGCGATTGCTAATGGTGAATAGATAGCGCCCTTAAAGTAATGGGTAATGTTAACAAGTGTTTCTCCGCACGTAATGATAATTATTAAACTTAGGCGTTCTACGAGGTGGGGAAAGTTGACTTGTTCCGGCCTAAATATGCGGTACATCACTAAGGGCATTAAAAAGCCGATTAAACCACCGGCAACGCAGAGATAGACACCATACTGATAACCAATAATCAGCCCGGTTACAAGAAGAATAAATTCTAAGTCAAGCGCAATAATAAATCCTTGGAGATCATGATCTCGTTTAAAATGAGTGCTAGAGCCAAATAAATATTGAAAGATTAAGTTAATAGTTGTTAGTGCTGCCGAAAGATTGAACGCATGAAATGTTAACCGCCATTCAGTATTAATATTATTAGCTAAATAGATGGCAGCAAACATACTAATCAATAAGCCAACCGTATCGACGGCCCGACTTGTTCCAAAGCGATTAATATAGACTGTCTGATAAAGCCAAATTTGTAAAACGAAGATAACGACAATGATAAATTCAATATATATTCTTGGCGGCAAGCTACCATCGATTGGATGATGAATCATCATTGTTATTCGAGAGATCGCATAAACAAAAATTAAATCATAGAAGAGTTCAAGCATTGATACTTGTTTAGCAACTATTTTTTTCATAAAAGTAATTTCTTCCTTGTAATTGCATTAATAATACTATTACTTAGTAGGAAAACTATAATTATTTCACTTTGACCAAATTGCGAACTTGCTGTGTACCCCAGGTCATTGCGATGATGATAATGATTGTGGTAACGGTACTGCCGAGTGGAAATGAATAATTTAGCAGAATTCGATAGATGATAAACCCAATCAACCAGAGAATTAGATTAGCCCATTGACAATTTTGTTTACGATAATCTACTTTCAAGATGAAGTAATCTGTAATTTGAATTGCAATCATTGGGGCAAAGACAGAACCAATAAGGTAAAGAAAATTACTGAAGTTGTCCATGGGGAAAATCAACGCACTAATTGTTCCTAGAATTGTTGCACCAATTGCGGCCATTGTTCCTGACCATTTACTGAAAATCGTTTTTGAAGAAACACCAGCAGAATAAGCGTCCATAAATGTCGTTGTGATTGTGGAAAAAATAATTATAAATAAACCGGCAATTCCCAAGCCGGCCTGTAAAATAATCGTGGCGATGTTAATGTCATGAGTAAGGATAGCAGCTCCTAAACCGATGAAGGCCATCCAACAACTAGTCAGGCCATAGACAACTGCACTAATCCCGCTAGTTGGCACGGGTCGTTGAGCAACACTGGTGTAATCACTAATAAGTGGCAACCACGATAATGGCATGGCGATAACTAGCTCCATCCCCTAAGCCCATGACAATGTACTAGTTGGTGAACTGGTAGAATGGTGGGTAAAAATGGCGGCGCATAGGAGACCGCTTAGAATTAATAATGTTGAGATGGTCGCAAGGTTAAGGTAATAAAGGTGCCGAACCCCGATGAGCAGCCAGCCAATAATCAGGGCGCCGATTAAAATGACCCATAATGCCTGATTAAGGTGCCAGACCCCATTGGCTGCTAATGCACCATCATAAATCATGATGCCGGTCCAACCGATCAATTGGAGAACATTCAATAGGGCAAAAAACTTACTGCCATTTTGGCCAAAACTAATTTTTGCGGCGTTCATTGAACTAAGACGTTGCTGACCGCCAATAATTCCGGCTAAAAAGAGCAGAAAACAGCCGATAATGTGGCCAAGGATAATTACGGCGATCCCTTTTGTAAAACCAAGGGGAGCTAAGTAAGTCCCAGTTAGGATTTCGGTAATTGAAATCCCGGCGCCACACCAAATCATGCTGTTTTCGATAATTGTTGTCTGTCGTTGCATAATTCCACCATCCTTAAGTTTGATTTGATTAAGATAGTGCAAAGTAAAAAGCGACCAGTAATCACTTTGATCCTGGTCGTCCTTTATTAATCCTTCCTACGTTGGCATTATCCAAATCAGGTTCATTGGGTCGAGACGCATAGTCCCCTCTCAGCCTGTCTGCAAGCTCCCCGTTTATGCAATTCAATGTTAATCTTAGCAAATCTCAGTTGAATGTCAATTAATGATCTTAATTTACTGATTAAGCCAGACACTGCTCCTGTGATGTGATATAGTAAGGGTGTAATTTTTTAAGGAAAGTGAGGGAAGATCATGGCTAAATACACTGTTGAATTAAGTGAAGAAGATATCCAAATGATCAAGGATTGTCATTCAAAGAATCCTTCTATCATGAAGGCAATGAACGACGCTAAAAAAGTTGAAGATTAATAGGTAGACTGGAAAGAAGAGGGAAGCATTCTTTCTGGTCTTTATTTACGTTTGGGGAGGATAAAATCCCGAAATGTCAATTTAAGTTAGAAAGAAAATAGTTGCTCATCAGTGACGT
>ENA-ORNT01002237-ORNT01002237.1-human-gut-metagenome-genome-assembly--contig:-NODE-2237-length-12075-cov-27.879700_pt1 | contig 12075 bp, 10 predicted proteins | sample MGYA00242120_ERZ509032 | MGnify/ENA primary metagenome ERZ509032 (study PRJEB26280, sample SAMEA2338729) | human gut metagenome | biome: human gut; feature: human-associated habitat; material: faeces...
CCGCCATACTGACAGAGAGCGAGTTGCCCGCTATGCTCAAGCAGCGCTATGCAAGCTTCGACGAAGGTATGGGCAAGCAGTTTGAAGATGGCAAGCTCAATCTGGAGCAGCTTGTGGACTACGCAAAGCAAAACGGCGAACCGCAACTCACAAGCGGCAAGCAGGAGAAATACGAAACAATCGTAGCGCTGTACGCTAAGTAGAATTAGTTGAGAGTTGAAAGTTGGGAGTTGAGAGTTATGATATGTTATATTAATAATGTATTGATATAAACAGTTAAATAAAGGTTTTCATAACTTTCAACTCTCAACTTTTAACTTTCAACTCTCGTTTTTTTAATGCCTTTTACCTCTTAACCCAACAATCATAATAATGCAATCTAAATCTGACACAGGTAGCCGTGGCTATCTGGTATCCATCGTTATGGTGGCAGTATTGGGCGGACTGCTGTTCGGCTACGACACTGCTGTCATCTCGGGAGCCGACAAAGGTCTGCAAGCCTTCTTTCTCGGAGCTTCCGATTTCCGTTATACCGACTTCATGCACGGCTTCACTTCGTCGTCGGCACTTATCGGCTGCATCATTGGCAGTGCCATGTCCGGACTCTTCGCCACACGCTTCGGTCGTAAGCGTTCGCTGGTGTTTGCCGGCATATGCTTCTTTCTTTCGGCATGGGGCTCAATGTTTCCCGAGTCAATGCTGCTTCCCGAAGGCAAGCCTTCGTTCACGTTGCTCGTAGCGTTCAATTTCTACCGCATCCTTGGCGGCATAGGTGTGGGCATGGCATCGGCTATATGTCCTATGTATATAGGTGAGGTGGCGCCCAGCGAGATACGTGGAATGCTTGTCAGCTGGAACCAGTTTGCCATCATATTCGGACAGCTTGTGGTCTACTTTGTCAACTTTCTCATACTCGGATCGCACACCAATCCCGTCATAACGCAGATAGGTCAGGGCTTCTCCGAGGTAGTGGCAGGCTCCGATCCTTGGACCATTGCCACAGGATGGCGCTATATGTTCGGTAGCGAAATGGTGCCCGCCGGACTCTTCACCATACTTATCTGCTTCGTACCCGAGACCCCTCGCTATCTTGTCATGGTGGGTCGCGACGACGTTGCGCTTCGTGTTCTGTCGCGCATCAACGGCAACACCAAGGCAGCCACAATACTCCAAGACATCAAGAATACGGTGCAGGCACGTACCGAGCGCCTTTTCTCTTACGGATTCATGTGCGTCTTCATCGGCATTATGCTTAGCGTGTTCCAGCAGGCAATAGGTATCAACGCCGTGCTCTACTACGCTCCGCGCATATTCGGCGATATGGGCATGGAAAATCCAATGGTGCAGACCGTAGTAATGGGCGTGGTCAACATTCTGTTTACGCTTATTGCCGTGTTCACCGTTGAGCGTTTCGGTCGAAAACCGTTGCTCATCACGGGCAGCGTGGGCATGGCTATCGGAGCCTTCGGCGTAGCCCTCACCTTCGGCAATGCCTCGCTCAGCGTCGTCACTATGCTCTCGATAATGGTGTACAGTGCCTCGTTCATGTTCTCGTGGGGTCCCATCTGCTGGGTCTATATAGCCGAGATATTCCCCAATACTATTCGTGGTGCAGCCGTATCGGTGGCAGTTGCCTTCCAGTGGATATTCAATTTCATTGTCAGTTCCACCTTCGTTCCGATGTTCAACATGCACCTCACTCAGGGCGACCACTTCGGTCATTGGTTCACCTACGGTCTGTATGGCATCATCTGCGTAGTGGCAGCACTCTTCGTGTGGCGCATTGTGCCCGAGACAAAGGGCAAGACGTTGGAGGAAATCAGTATGTACTGGAAACGGAAGAGCTAATCAGTCGTCCCTGCCACGTGCCCCTTCGCTTCATCTCATTGACCAGTCGGTTGGTGAATTCATAGTTTTTCAGTCCCCACTTGGGGGCTATGAGCATGTCGGCGGGCGACTGGCTTACAAATCGTTCTACAATAATATCGTTGCGCAGCCGTTCAAGATAGCGTATGCAAAGGTCGATGTATTCGTCGGCTGAGTATAGCTTGAACGGCTCGCGACAGTATTCTTCGGCAAGCTGCGTGCCCTTTATGATCTGCAGCTGATGAAGCTTCAGAATGTCAAGCTTCAAATTTGACACCACCTCCGATTGCCTTATGTTCTCCTCGGCAGATTCGCCCGGCAATCCTAATATTATATGTCCGCACGTCATTATGCCACGATTGTGAGTCTCCTCAATGGCGCGTCGCGAGCACTCGAAGTCGTGTCCGCGGTTGACGCGCAGCAACGTCTTGTCCGACACCGACTCGATGCCATACTCCACAATCATGAAAGTTTGGCGGTTCAGCTGCTCCAGATAGTCCATCACTTCGCTGCCTGCGCAGTCGGGTCGCGTACCTATTATTATACCCACAACATCCTCCTGGCTCAAAGCCTCTTCGTATCGGCGCTTCAATGTTTCAACTGATGCGTAGGTGTTGCTGTAAGCCTGAAAATAAGCCAGATACTTCATGCCCGTGTATTTGCGTGCAAAGAACGCCTTGCCCTCGCTTATCTGTTCGGCTATCGACTTCGATGGTTGGCAATAAGAGGGGTTGAACGTGCGGTTGTCGCAGAATGTGCATCCGCCGATGCCTACATGTCCGTCGCGGTTGGGACATGCAAATCCGGCATCGATAGATATTTTTTGCACACGAAACGGGAACTTGCTGCGTATCCAAGCCCCATAGTCGTTGTATAATTGTGGTGTCATTGACAAAACTTATTGGTTTATGAGTGCAAATGTACGGAAAAAATTATAACTTTGCAAAATATAGACATGCGGCTCGTTGCAATGCCTCGCCAATATCTATCAGCCCCTAAAGACAATACGATTAATAATAAATAACTAAATAATTAACAACTAATGAAGCGTTTAATCCTTATCTGTACAACATTCCTTATGATGTTTGTATCTTCAGTGTCGGCGGCTCAGAAGCTCACAATAGCCGACGTTACAAGCAGTAAGTTTGCGCCTAAGGTAGTGTCGGGCATCAACCCCATTGAAGGCACCGATACCTACGCCCGCATCAGCGACGACGGCAAGCGCATTGTAACCTATTCGTTCAAGACAGGCCGTGAGTTGTCTGTACTTTTCGATGTCAACAACACCATGGGCGAAAAGATAAAATCATTTGATGGCTATACAATGTCGCCCGACGGAACACGTATGCTCATTCAGACCAAGACCAACTACATCTATCGTCGATCATACACAGCTGTACATTATATCTACACCATAGCTTCGCGCAAACTGGAGCGTCTGTCTGACGGCGGACCTCAGCAGGTGCCCACATGGTCGGCAGACGGTCAGCAGGTGGCATTCGTGCGCGAGGGCAACATCTTCCTTGTAAAGTTGCTTTACGATAACGCCGAGATACAGGTGACTAAGGACGGAAAGTTCAATGAAGTAATCAATGGTATTCCCGATTGGGTTAACGAGGAGGAATTTGGATTCAACCGCGCTCTTACATTCAACGCCGACGGCACCATGCTCTGCTGGATACGCTACGACGAGTCGAAGGTAAAGACCTATTCGTTGCAGATGTACAAGGGTATGCGTCCCGAACATTCGGAGTATACCGACTATCCAGGATTCTACTCTTACAAGTATCCTAAGGCAGGTCAGGACAACAGTGTTGTAACAGCATGGAGCTATGACATCAAGAGCCGCAAGACTCTTCGCCTCAATGTGCCCATTGATGCCGACGGCTATATGCCTCGCATCAAGTCGACAGTCGATCCCAACCGCATCGTAGTGTACACTATGAACCGTCATCAGGATCAGCTCTGTCTCTATGCAGTCAATCCTCGCACCACAGTTGCCCAGCTCCTCATCAAGGAGTCGGTGCCCAAGTATGTGCAGGAGTCGGCAGTTGAGGCTATCAAGTTTGTAGGCAACAATATCCTTTTGCCCAGCGACCGTTCTGGTTATATGAATCTTTACGTATACAATATGAACGGTAAGTTGCAACGTACAATTGGTGGCAAGTACGACATTACCGAAGTATATGGTTTCGATGCCAAGACTGGCGACGTATACTATCAGGCAGCAGCTCTTGGTGCTACCGACCGTCAGGTATACGTAAGTCATAAGAACGGCAAGATAGAGCGACTCACCGATGCAGAAGGATGGAACTCGGCACTCTTCTCGGGCGACTATCAGTACTTCATCAATACATGGAGCGACTACAACACACCTTATGTATATACAACACGCACACGTGCCGGCAAGGTTATCTCTACATTGCAGGACAACCGTGAATTGCGCCAGACCATTAAGGATTATGGATTCTGCAAGCGTGAGGCTTTCTCGTTTACCACTTCTGAGGGTGTAACACTCAACGGATGGATGCTTCGTCCGCTCAACTTTGATGCTTCCAAGCGCTATCCTGTCATCATGCACCAGTATAGCGGTCCCGGTAGCCAGCAGGTCAAGAACGCATGGAGCGCAGGCTCGATGGGTCAGGGTGGAGCCTACGACTCTTACCTTGCACAGCAGGGCTTCATCGTAGTCAGCGTTGACGGACGTGGCACTGGCGGACGTGGTGCCGAATTCGAGAAGTGTACATATCTCAACCTCGGCGATCTTGAGTCGCGCGACCAGGTGGAAACAGCTCTCTATCTCGGAACGCTTCCTTATGTAGACAAGGACCGCATCGGTATCTGGGGATGGAGCTACGGTGGATTCAACACTCTTATGAGTATGAGTGAGGGTCGTCCAGTATTCCGTGCAGGAGTTTCTATTGCTCCTCCAACCAACTGGCGCTTCTACGACTCGGTATACACAGAGCGTTATATGCGTACACCTAAGGAGAACCCCGACGGCTACGCTACCAACCCTATAGAGCGTGCCTCTAAACTGCACGGAGCACTGCTTCTCTGTCATGGAACAGCCGACGACAACGTTCATCCGCAGAACATGTACGAATATTCGGAAGCTTTGGTTCAGGCAGACAAGGATTTCCGCGAACTGCTCTACACCAACCGTAACCACGGAATCTATGGTGGCAACACACGCAACCACCTGCTTCGTCAGGTGGCACAGTTCTTTATGACAGAGCTGAAGTAAAAACAGCAGCTGAAATATTAAAATACAAAAACGGCAGACTCTCTGATGGGAGTCTGCCGTTTTTGTATATAGTATGTTATTGTTTCACCAATAAATTTTCAATATAATACTTGTGTAATATCTCGAAAAGGTGTATTTTTGCATTGTAATAAATCTCAAAAAGGTGTATTACTTAATGATTGAATATCTCAAAAAGGTGTAAAGATGTTACTATGAAGCGAAAAATATATCAACAACTCCTTGAGTGGAAAGAGAAAAGAAACGGTGAAGTGGCACTACTCGTAGAGGGTGCGCGGCGCATAGGTAAGAGTTATATCGTAGAGGAGTTTGCCAAGAATGAATACGAGTCATATATCCTCATCGACTTCAACAAGGCTCCACAGATGGTCAGAGACTGGTTCGACCTGTATCTGGAAGACCTTGATATGCTGTTTCTCTATCTGAGTCAGCACTACAAGGTGAGGCTATATGAACGCAAGTCGCTTATCATTCTTGACGAGGTACAGTTGTGTCCCAGGGCGAGAGCTGCCATCAAGTTTCTGGTAAAAGATGGTCGATACGATTACATAGAGACAGGATCGCTGGTAAGTATTAAGAAAAATACACAGGGTATTGTGCTACCATCGGAAGAACGCCCTATACAGATGTATCCAATGGACTTTGAAGAGTTTCTTTGGGCTACCGGTAATGACATGCTGATGGACTTAATACGGAAAATGTATGTAGAAAAGAAGCCAATGGGACAAGCTTTCCATCGTCAGGCTATGGATGCGTTTCGTCTCTATATGATTGTAGGAGGTATGCCACAAGCCGTCAAGAAGTATGTTGAGACGAAAGATTTCGATGCCGTAGATGCCGCCAAGCGCGACGTGCTGACCATTTACCGTAATGACATCTTCAATTATGCAAGTGAGATAGCCGATAAGGTGGTGTCAATATTCGATCAGATTCCTCCTCAGCTGTCTAAGCATGAGAAGAAGTTCAGGTTGTCTGCTCTAAAACCTGGTGCTAAATATCGTGATTGGGACGATGCTTTCTTCTGGCTGAAGGATGCAAGAGTCGTCAACATATGCTATAATTCGACAGAACCTAACATCGGACTGAAGATGAACGAAGACCGCACTACTCTGAAGTGCTATATGAACGATACGGGCTTGTTGATCAGTCACGCTTTTGATGAAAAGGGTATTGTATCGTCAGAGATTTATAAGAAACTTCTCTTTGGAAAGCTGGAGGTGAATGAAGGGATGCTCATTGAGAATATTGTGGCACAAATGTTGACAGCCAGCGGCAATAAGCTCTTTTTCTATAGTAAGTCATCAGAAGAAGCCGAAAATCGTATGGAGATAGATTTCTTGCTTCAAAAGGACAAAGTGACAACACGCCATAATATTCGCCCGATAGAAGTCAAAAGTGGCAAGAACTACACGTTGTCTTCCATAACAAAGTGTATGAAGAAGTTTGGAGAATATATAATCTCTCCTACTGTTTTACATGCAGCCGATTATAAGGTTGTTGATGGTATCACCTATCTTCCGCTTTATATGACGCCCTTATTATAAGTGTAAGGAGCATAAAATATATAGAAATAATGGTAATATATTCCGCAATCGTGGTATAGCATTAATGTAATAATGTTAGTATCTTTGCAGCGTAAAACTGTAACGAACAAACAAATAAACCAATAAACGATGTATATAGAGAAGATTCAGAGTCCTGCCGACTTGAAAGGCATGGACATCGCGACACTTAATATTGTAGCCGACGAAGTGCGCCGTGCCGTGCTCAATCGTGTGAGCAAGCATGGCGGACACGTAGGTCCTAACCTTGGATTTGTAGAAGCAACGGTAGCCTTGCACTATGTGTTCAATGCTCCAGAGGATAAGTTCGTATTCGACGTCAGCCACCAGTGCTATCCGCATAAGGTATTGACAGGTCGTGCAGCCGGATTTCTTGGCAACGTAGACGATATGAATGCCATATCGGGATATTCTTCTCCGGCAGAGTGCCCGGAGTATGACAACTTTGAGGTGGGCCATACTTCCACATCCATCAGTCTTGCAACCGGACTGCAGAAGGCACGCGACGTAAAAGGAACTAAGGAGAATATCATAGCCATTATAGGCGACGGTTCGCTGTCGGGCGGTGAGGCTTTCGAAGGACTTGATGAGGCTTCGGAGCTTGGTACGGGCATCATCATCGTTGTAAACGACAACGAAATGTCGATAGCCGAGAACTATGGCGGTATATATAAGAATCTGCGTGCGCTGAGAGAGAGCCGTGGCGAGTGCGAGCACAACTGGTTTAAGGCATGGGGATTTGAGTATAAGTATCTGGAGGAAGGCAACGACATAGAACGCCTCATAGAAGTGTTCCGTAGCGTCAAGGATACCGACCGCCCTACAGTTGTTCATATCCACACAGAGAAAGGTCATGGCTATGCTCCTGCCGTAAACGACAAGGAAGCTTGGCATTGGGGAATGCCGTTCAATCTTGATGACGGTAGTCGCCCGGTTCGCAATGCCGATGGAACTGTGCCTGAGGTGAAACCATGCGAGACATATCCCGAACTCTTCTCTAATTGGATGTTGAGCGAGATGAAGCATGACAAGACACTAATAGCCGTAACAGCTGGAACACCTACAGCTGCAGGCTTTACTGCCGACAAGCGCAAGGAGGCTGGCTCGCAACACCTTGACATGGGCATTGCCGAAGAACAGGCTGTGGCTATGATTTCAGGTATGGCTAAGGGTGGATTGCGTCCCGTATGGACGGTATACAGCACGTTCATCCAGCGCACTTACGACCAGATAGCACAGGATCTCTGCATCAATTCCAATCCAGCTGTAATCAATGTAGTAGGAGGCGGAGTGAACTCGATGAACGACATCACCCACATCTGCCTATTCGACATACCTATGCTTTGCAGCATTCCTGGACTCATCTATCTCGCTCCTACCACATGCGAGGAGTATTTCGCAATGATGCGTTGGGCAATACTTCAGGACAAAAAGCCTATAGCCATTCGTGTGCCGAGCAACGGAGTTGTTCATACAACGGAGAAAGTGGACGAAGAGTATTGCTACGAGTCAAAATATAAGGTGATGCACGAAGGCTCGAAGGTGGCAATCATTGCTGCTGGCTCATTCTATCAGAAGGGCGAGAACGTGGTACGTCTGCTTGCCGATAAGGGTATTGATGCAACGCTCGTCAATCCGCGCTATCTGAATGAGGTGGATGCCGAAGCACTCGAATCCTTGAAGATGAACCATAAGCTTGTGGTAACATTGGAAGACGGCTGCAAGGACGGTGGCTTTGGCGAGCGTATAGCCTCTTATTACGGCACATCAGATATGAAGGTGCTTGTGTGTGGAGTGAAGAAGGGACTGTACGACAGATACAATGTAGAGCAGTTGCTTTCGGACAACCGCTTGCTCAATGAACAAATCGTGAGCGACGTTGTCGCTAATGTTGAATGTTAAGTGTTAAATGGCGAGTGTTAAGAAATAATATAGCATTATGGCATTATCAAATATAGAGAAACATTACAATAAGCATCCCGAAGACCTTCGCTTGCAGCGTAGACACGGTATAGTAGAGTTTGAAACCACAATGCATCATTTGCGTAGGTTCATAACTCCCGACATGCAGCTGCTTGACATAGGTGCAGGAACAGGTCGCTACACATCGGCTCTTATGGCAGAAGGCTATAAGGTGAAGGCTGTAGAACTGGTGCGTCGCAATATAGAGGTGTTCCTGAAGCGTGAACCTACTGCCGACGTTGTGCAGGGCGATGCTCGCAACATGCCGTTCCTGCCAACAGCAATGGCAGACGTGACGCTGTTGCTCGGTCCGCTCTATCATCTCATTGGCGACGAGGAGAAGCTTAAGACACTTAGCGAGGCAAAGCGCGTCACCAAACCTGGCGGACTGATATTTGTGGCTTACTTGATGAACGAGTACAGCATACTGTCGTATTGCTTCGACGAAGACCGTATAGAAGGATTGATGGAGCGTGGTGCTGTTGATGAGAACTTCCACATACAGGCTCAGCCCGACGAGCTATACGACTATGTACGTATTGATGACATCAACCGATTGGACGAATGTGCAGGCTTGGAGCGCGTCACTATCTTCTCGCCAGACGGGGCTTCCGACTATATGCGCACACGACTCAATCGCATGAGCGACGAGACGTTTGCCCGTTTCATAGAATATCAGAAGTGTATCTCAGAGCGTGCCGACCTTATCGGAGCTGGCAGCCATGTGGTGGACGTAGTGAGGGTTCCGTTATAATATATATGTATACGAGTCAATGAAAAAAGCTATAGTAATAGGTGCCACTTCGGGTATAGGACTCGAAGTGGCTCGTCTCCTTGCCGAGCGAGGATACTTTGTTGGTGTAGCCGGACGACGTGTTGATAGACTTGAAGAGATAGTAAGGTCTAACGAGAACATAAAGGCTTATCGACAGATAGACGTTACGGATGAGGCTGCGCCCAAGCATCTTCATGAACTTATAGCAGAGCTTGGCGGTATGGATCTCTATTTTCATAGTTCGGGAATAGGGTGGGAGAATTGCGAGCTTGACATCGACCGCGAGATGAAGACCGTGGAGACCAACGGCTTGGGCTTCACACGTATGGTTACGGCAGCATACCGTTGGTTTGCCAATAATAATAAAGGTGGACAGATTGCTTGCATCACCTCCATAGCACGCACACGTGGATTGGGAGCAGCGCCAGCTTATTCAGCCACCAAGCGTTTCCAGTCGCACTATCTTGAATGTCTTGCACAGCAGTCGCGCATGCGCCGACTCGGTATCCATATCACCGACATCCGTCCCGGCTTTGTAGCTACCGACCTTATTGCCGAAAGTCATTTCCCCTTGCAGCTCTCGGCTAATAGTGTTGCACGCTCTATTGTCAAGGCTGTGATACAATGCAAGGAGACAGTCACAATCGACTGGCGCTATCGCATGCTTGTAGCTGCATGGGCAATGATACCACGGTGGTTGTGGACAAGGCTGAGGTTTGTGAAGTAGTTTTATTGTATGATTTTGAAAAAATACAAAATAGATTCTTTCTTTTTATATACACAAAAGTGTAATTCTTAAGCCATTTGTATCAGAAATACACTTTTGTGTCAAATACTTTTTTATCATTTCCTTTACTTTTGCCCTCAGAAAAACATAAGTAAAGTGATTATGAACAAGAAACTTATTATAACAGCGTTGTGCCTCTCGGCTATGACTCCGATGATGGCGCAGAATATCACCGGCAAGGTGATGAATACCAAGGGAGAACCTTTGGCGTTTGCCAATGTAGTATTATTGAATAGAACAGACTCGGCTTTCGTCAAGGGCGCAGTGAGTGGAGAGGATGGCAGCATCAAGGTATTCGGTCGCGGTGAGCCTATCATCTACATCAATGCCACATTATATAATTACAGAAAATTAACCGTAAAAAGTTATAAAAAGTCCTTGCTGTTTCGTATTATTATTGTATTTTTGCAACACATATATTGATAGATATGGAGAAGAAACAAATCATAGAAGCAATGCACAATAGATTGCATGAGATTGATCCTCATGCAAAAGCTATCTTGTTTGGTTCCCGCGCTAGAGGTACAGAACATGAAGGAAGTGATTGGGATGTATTGATTCTTCTAGACAAGCCAAAAGTTACGCTTCAAGATTACGATAAGTATTCTTATCCACTAAGAGAATTAGGCTGGGATATTGATGAAATCATCAACCCTATACTTTTCTCCCAAAAAGAATGGGAGGAGAACCATTATACATTATTCAATCATAACGTAAATAAGGAAGGAATTACAATATGATAAAGGGGGTTAGAAAGTTTACTGCACAACAGCCGCTTTACGAGCGCACAACACGTGGCAGACAACCGCACAACAGCTGATGTGCGATTGCATAACAGCTGTTGTGCGGCTGACGATACTATCTCTTTCGCCAACTATTCCTATCTTTTACGACAACTTATCCTATCTTTTCCAACAACTATTTCTGTCATTTCAAACCGCCAATCACAGTATTTCCAAATTCTATCTGTATTTCTTTCCTCTTTTCTTCTTGATTCTCAGAATAATTATTTATCTTTGCGACGTCAACCAGACAATAACGGGTGATAACAAGAACATTTTATTCTTGCTGACATAAAACTGAGAAAACTATGGCTATAAAATATGAAATACATTATCTTCCCAATGCTGGAGGAAATGAAGAGACACGCCGATTCGCCCATATCTTTGAGCAACCTGCGATGACAGACAAGCAGATGATAGAACGAATAGCCCAACATAGCTGTTTGGGAAAGGGAGAAGTGGCTACTGTCTTCATGCAACTGCGTGACATTATCGAAGAAGACCTGCAGGATGGAAAGCGTATCAACATCCCGGAAATCGGATACCTCTCACTCTCGGTAAATCTGGATATGGATGAACTGAAGCCTGACAGCAAGGTGAGAGCCGACTACGTTAGCGTAAGGGGCATCAAGTTTCGCCCCAATGAAGACCTGCTGAAACAGGTGAAGCATCATACTCATTTCGAGAAATCGCAATATACTTCCCGCTCCTACCCTTTCTCTGAAGATACCTTGAAGGAGAAAATAAGAGAGTATATGAAAAGCCATCGCTCCATCAACCGCAGAACACTGGAAATGGAATTTCATATCCGCAAACAGACTGCACTCAACTGGTTGAAGCAACTGGAAAAATCCGGTTTCCTGATTAAAGAAGGTTCACGTAATGCTCCGGTTTATTTCCTGGCAGAAGAATAGAAACCAGCATAAGGATTATCGGCTATAGCCATAGGAAATAGCCAGAAATCAAGCTTTTCGTAATCTACAACCAAAAATAAAATACTATGCCAAATAAAGAAGAAAAAAGAATAACAGAGCAGAGCTCGCTCTACGAACATCTGGAAAAGATGAGCGTGGATG
>ENA-ORNT01002244-ORNT01002244.1-human-gut-metagenome-genome-assembly--contig:-NODE-2244-length-12058-cov-16.649921_pt1 | contig 12058 bp, 9 predicted proteins | sample MGYA00242120_ERZ509032 | MGnify/ENA primary metagenome ERZ509032 (study PRJEB26280, sample SAMEA2338729) | human gut metagenome | biome: human gut; feature: human-associated habitat; material: faeces...
CGCTCAGCGTAGGTCTTGGCTTCACCCAAGCCACAGGCATGTTCAACATCTTCCCCGAGATTGTTCGTACCGTCTTTGCCGACAACTGCGTAGCCGTAGTATTCCTCCTTGCAGTAGTCCTCAATCTGCTCTTGCCAAAGAAAGATTTGGAGTAATAGTAATACCAATACCAATAGCAATAATAATAATCGTAAGTACTTTCGTTGGCCAACGAAAGTACTTTCTTTTTTTAAGGCAGATTTATCCACATAGGCATATTGTATCGGATTATCCGACAAATATAGGGGATTATCAATCGTCCAAATCAAAGCGAATAAGCCCTGTGGGCTCTTTAGCTTAAGTTCCTTGCTATGTTAATCAACATTCGGTAGATTCGCTTGATTCGTGTTCTTTTAAAACACAAACTGCTGATTATTTTTAGAACACGAATCATTCAAATCGCACGAATGAGCCCTATGGGCTCTTTAGCTTGAGTTCCTTGCTTGCGTTTTTAATCAACATTCGGTCGATTCGGTCGATTCGTGTTCTTTTAAAAATAACATCTCGTGTGCTGTTAATCAACATTCGGTAGATTCGCTTGATTCGTGTTCTTTTAAAAAAAACATCTCGTGTGCTGTTAATCAATATTCGGTAGATTCGCTATATTCGTGTTCTTTTAAAACTCAAGTGCTTCGTGTTTCATCCCCAAGCAACAAGGACCAGAGGTCCTAAAAATCCGTGCGATCCGTGCGATCCGTGTGCCACACCATTAGCTAGAGTTTTAAGCACACGGATATCACAGAGAAAACGATAAACAAACAAATCGTGTGTACACGCTGTCGACAATATATTGCGACAAACGATGTACACACGATTTTTTATATTTACCGTTAGGCTCCACCTTATTATATATATAAGTGGTGAGCCTAACGGATTATTTCTATTTAGGAATTATTCCCAAATATTAAACGGCTTAGAGTAGCCTTCTGCATCATGTCCAGGCTGAACATCGTCAGCCGTAGAACCCTTTTCTGAAGAGATACCTGCAGTTGGAAGACCTTCACCTCCACTAAATGATGGAGATGCAGCCATCAAGTTAGTAAGTTCTATCTTTTCTACTGTGATTGTTGGAACAATATATTTTTTCATTTTCTTTAGCCTTTAAATTTGTTATTACTTCTTAATGATTTTCTTACCATTCTTGATTATCAATCCCTTATAGCTATTAGCTACACGCTGACCAGCGATATTGTAGGTTTCACCCTCGATGTTGCCATTTACGGTATTGAGCTTCAAACCTGTGGTCTGACCATCGATAACGAGGTTCAACTGCTTGGCAGCTGCAGGTGTATTAGCCTTGATATAAGCACGGAAAGCCTTGATCTTGTATGTATCGCCAGTCTCTGTCTTCCACCACTTGTCTGCATAGAGCATATAGTCGTCGTTAACGAGATCGTATGGCTTATAGCTACCTACGAAGCTATAGTTTGTACCATCAGCCTTAGGAGCAGCCTCTACGATAGATACGCCATTGAATGTATAAGTATTCTTGGCATTAACAGCAACTGGCATAATCAATACTGGCACATTAGCCTCGATACCCTTTGTAGAAGTTGTGAAGTTGATGTTTGCATCATCTGCGTTGCTATATTTAACAATCTTAGCATCAGCACCGAATGTGGTCTTTACGTCAGCATCAGAAACTGCGAATGGCAATACCAATGTGTTCCACTTGTTAGCAACAAATTTGCGCTTCAAAGTAACATCAGCAGCTTCCTTAGCCTCAATAGCATTGTCAGCAGCTTCATCAAGAGTTACAGCATCGAGGTCACCAAGGCGAACGAGACGGAAGTTGTTGAAGCTAAACCATGCATGGCTTTTATTTGTCTTACCTTCAATCCTTATATTTAGATTTCCACTATTATCTACTATAGTTTCTATAGAATAATCATCCCAATTGTTTCCAAATATATTATTAGGAGTCTGAATAGGAAGATTAATAGAATTAGAGCCTGCTGTCAATGTAAGGTTATTTAATGAAGCCTCGCCGCGAGCAGCTACTGTCAAAAGATATTTTCCAGACTTTAAGCCAGATGCGTTTTGCGTCATTTGAGCTTTCAAATTATCACTACCCCAAAAAGTACCATTTGTATCATAATATTTATTCGTCATATTTCCCTCAGAATCCGTAGCACCTTGACCCGAATTTATACCAAGTTCTGCATAAGAAACACCAGGCATGTTTTCACCAGCAACTGTCACCTGCAAATTAGATGTACAATCCACAGCGCCCTTTACACCTTCAGCCATACCATTGCTCTCTACGTAAGCACGGCGAGCAGAGATAATAGCATTAGCCTTAGTTTCAGCATCTGCTGCAGATGTAGCAGTTGCCTCCTTTGATGTAGTGAATGCTGTGTACTTATCTTTTGATGCATAAGCAAGTTCTCCCTGTTCAAGTGTCTTTGCATCTACGAGAGCCTGATATTTAGGTTGTGCAGCAGTGAAAGCTGTTGTGCATTCTTGGATTTTTTTTGTTGCTGCATCTATAGTTTCCTTTGTTTTGCCCTTATCTGCACTTAGAGCTGCATTAAGATTAGTAAGTTCCTCACCTGTTACAACATTATTTACTTCTACGGCAAGAGCGACTTTGGCATCATCAACAGCTTGCTTGTAAGCTGCAATACTTGCAGCAACAGAAGGCTTTGCCATTACTGTATAGTCGCCAAAACTTGCCCAATTGTGTATTACATCAGCTCCAGCTTCAATATCAAATGTAATCTCTGTATCTACATCCAAAGTAAATGGAACAAAACGCCATTGCCATCCCCTTCCATTATTATTGCTGAATTTATCATTAGAGTCGAAGCTTGCCTTACCATCAGTAGTAATACCCAAGCCTACATTACCATTAGGGAAATTAGAAACTTCACCTATAAGTGTCTCACCATTCTTTACAGAAAGCTTCATAAAAGCAACCTCTGACTTACGACCTGCAGCCTTGAAAACATATTCACCAGCAGGCAAAGTCAAAGTCTGCTTACAAGTCATAGTCCAGCTATTTGAGTTCCAACCCTGACCATTTGCATCAGTTTGATTTAAATAACTGCGAGTTTCTCCACTCCAATGTTCGTTACTAAACTTACTTGCACCAGTAGTTGTCCATTCGCCAAGTTTAATAGCTGTAGTATAGTCTTTTGTTGCAGCATTATATTCTGCAACATTAAGAGTCTTCAATGCCTCTGTAGCAGCAGCTGCAGTAGCTGGAGCTTCAACTGTTAAGCCTAACTTTTCAGCAACAGCAGCCTCTTCTGCATAATTATCATAAGCTGATTTTGCAGATGTAAATGTTGATACAGCCTTAAATATTTCTTCTTCTGAACCTGTATTAATGGCTGTTTGCAAAGATGTTTTTTCTTCTCCACTAATATTTTTGTATTCATCTGCATTAAGGCACATATTAGCATAATCTTTTACACTTTCATAAGAAAGAGTAAAATCATCGAGAAGCATACAATAATGATTACCTCCACCATCTGCATTTGGCTTCATATAAGCCTCAATAGTTAAGTCTTTAGAAGCATCAGATTTATAAAAAACGACAGACCATTCTCTCCATTTTGATCCTTTGTTCAAAAGTTTGTTTGTTGCAGTAGTAGTTCCGTCTCCTAAAGAAAGTTTATAGTCAGTTACAGAACCTTGACTACTAAAAGGTGCAACTTTACATGTTAGTTTATAAACACCTACTGGCAGTTCTCCAGAAAGTTTCTGAGAAACTTTAAATTCTGTAGCCTTTTGCCAATTACATCTCAAATAAAAGAATTTATCGCCTGAAGAAGGCTTAAAAGTAGTGCCAATACCCTGAATTTTGGTATTAACATTTGCAATTCCCACTTGAGAATTTTTAGGAGCTGAAGAAGGTGTTATCGTCCAACCTTTAGTAGAGTTCCAGCCACTGTTCAAATCCCCTTTTGCCTCATCTGCTTCAAACGAAGGATTAGTTATTTTGGAAGTGTAATCTTCCCAAGTTTGTGCAACAGCATTACCCCCCCCCTATAGCCAATAACAGGGAAGCCATCATTAATTTGTAATGTTTCATAATTAATAATTTAGGTATAAATTAAGTATTGTTAGTTATATTAATTTTCTTATTAAGTTATTAGGTAGAATGTCTATGTGTATATTTACACTATAAAGGCATAATGAATAGTTATTTGGGGGCAAAGTTATATAAAAGTTTATTTAAGTCCAAACTTTTATTGGATTTTTTTAATTTTATTTGTGTATTTGGTACATTTATCGTAATCGTTTGGGTATTAGCGCTTGCGTTTCACGCTTGATGGATTTTAATCTTCAGCATAAATATACTGGTTGCCGTATATCTGGGATCTTCGATTTGGTCCTCCAAAGGCTGAAATCCCCGTCCCTTATACATATCAAAGGCCTTACCACACAAAGGGAATAAAACCATCTTTTGTCTCCATATTGTTATCAGTTTGTTTCCTATTCCTACAAAGATTCTCTTTGTTTTCAGGCAATGAGTCTGTAGCCATTCCATTTACCATGGTCTGCATTACTATATTCAGACTGAGAGAATATTTGACATCCACCCTTATGACGTTTTAGAGTTAAAGCAATTAGCAAGCAAGGAAGCTGCGGTAAAGGCAACTCCTACCCCTACCACACCCGTCCATCCATAATGTTGCCAGAATAGACCTGAAACAAATGTACCGGCAGAACCTCCTAAGAAGTAAATGGTCATATAAACGGTATTGATCCGGTTGATGGCGGATGCGTCAAGAGCGACCACACTGGTCTGATTTGACAGATGGATGCTTTGCATTCCGGCATCAATCAAGAGGATGGCGATTATCATCCACAAGTAACTGTCATTTCCCCAAAATGCCAACAACCATGCAAACAAGATGACGCATCCTCCGACAATGGAGAAGAATCTTGCGCCATACTTTTGGATATATCCGCTGATGAAAACCACCGTGGATGCACCTGCCAATCCGCACAAACCGAGTGCTCCGATAATATCGTCGCTTGCAAAGAAAGGCTCTTGCTTCATTCGGAAAGCAAGGCAACTCCACAAGGCAAAGAACGAACCATAAGCCAATGCCGCCCTCAACGACGCGATACGCAAGTAGGGGTATTTAGAAAGTAGACGCAACAAGGATTTCATCAGCCCAGCATAACTTTCTCGTGAACGGGCAGGCAACACGGGCAGCATTTTGTGAATCATCAGAAAACACCCGAGCATAAACACGCAAGCCACAAAATAGACAGAACGCCATCCCCATATATCGGCGAGAAAACCACTGAATACCCGTGACCCAAGAATGCCTATGAGCAAACAGGACTGTATAATCCCCACGTTGCGCACCTTGTGGTCCGGAGCTGAATTATACGACACCAACGGAATGAAGAACTGCGGCATGACCGAAGATGCCCCAGCAAGCAAGGATGCGCCCCACACCCAGTAGATGTTCGGGGCGAGTGCTATGGCAAGCAAGGCGCACGAAGAAACGATGTAATTGGTCAATATCAGTCTCTTTCGTGAAACCAGGTCGCCAAGCGGAATGACAAATACAAGCCCTGCCACATAGCCTATCTGGGTCAATGTCGCCACCATGCTGGCGGAAAAATCGCTTACCGCGAAATCCTTAGCCATGCTGCCCAAAAGAGGCTGGTTATAATAGCAGTTGGCAACGGAAAGCCCGGTAGCGACTGCCATCAGCGCCAGCAGAGGCGCAGAAATGCCTTGGTTCTCTCTCAATTCAGACTTCATCTTTCGCCTCCTTTCAATATGACACGATTTTCAATCCTATCAGGGAAGCAATAAGCGTGAACAGAAAGAAAAGACGGATGGGAGAGGCCGACTCCTTGAAGACGAATATCCCTATCAAGACCGTACCGACCGCCCCGATACCCGTCCAAATGGCGTATGCCGTTCCCAAAGGTAAAGTCTGAACCGCCTTGGCAAGCAGGGTCATGCTCAATACTGTGGAAGTCAAAAAGCCGCTACCCCACAGATAAAAAGCAAGTCCTGACGCAGCTCTCGTTTTACCCAAGCAGAATGTGAGGCTCACCTCAAACAATCCTGCCAATAATAAGATTATCCAATTCATACCTATGATTTATTAAATTCAGGTGCAAAAGTAAGCAAGTAATCTCTAACGGCTTTTTGCATTTGGTAAAAACTGATTTTGCATTTGGCAAAAAAACAGCCGTTCATTCCCGTTTCTATGTGCAATTTTATAATTTTGCACACCGAATACAACAATGAGTTATGGATATAAAGGAAATCATCAATCAAAGATATGCCATGCCGGATGCGTCTTTGGATAGATTGCAGCAATGCCTGACTGAAGTTTCGTACCCCAAAGGATTCCGCGTGTTGGAAAGCGGCAAGATAGAAAAGGATATCTTTTTCATCAAGAAAGGCATTGTCCGCGCTTACACTTCGGTGGACGGGAAAGAAATTACCTTTTGGGTTGGCAAGGAAGGAGCGACCCTTGTTTCCATGAAAGGATACGTGAACGATGAGCCGGGATATGAGACGATGGAGCTGATGGAAGATTCAGTCTTATACGTATTGGAGAGGAAAAAGCTGAAAGAATTGTTTTCGGAAGACTTGCATATTGCCAATTGGGGACGGCGTTATGCGGAGATGGAATTGCTTGCCACCGAGGAACGGCTGATTTCCATGTTGTCCGCCATTGCTTCGGAACGGTACAAAGAGTTGTTAGAGAAAGAACCCGATTTGTTGCAACGGTTGCCGTTGGGAAACATTGCTACTTATTTAGGCATAACGCAGGCAAGTCTGAGCCGGATCAGGGCACAAATAAAGTGACGTAATTCGGCGGATATTCCATAGTTTTTTAATATCACTCAAGTTTCGGATTTAGAATTCGAGGTTGAATTTATTGCATAAAAAAGGCTTTGAGTATTTCCGTATATCACGGAAAATAAGTGTCAGTTACATCAGTTTGTGCCACAGCACTTCACCACCTATGCCAAATAGTAGGAAAGCCATCAAAAGCTTGTAATGTTTCATAATTAATAATTTAGATATATTTGTTGTTAGTTAAAATTTCGTATCTTATTTGCAGTATCTATATAGGTACTTACAAAAAGAGCTTTCATATTGCTATATTTATACCCACTACCGCAAAAATATTGTTATTTATTCTAATTATTTAATAATAATATGTAACTTTGCAGCATTACCCAGCAATTAACACAATTACCACATAACAACAACACTAAAATCAGAAAGCTTATGAAAAGACGTTTACTCTTTACATTTGCCACTCTTCTCGCCCTATTACCTTACGTAGGGCTGGCAGCCACAACAACGTGGTCGTTTGAGTGGAACACAAGCAAGAAAGATGGTGGACAGGGTTTCCACAACTTTGGCTCAAGCAAGGTTGAGAAAGATGTATACACCACAGAACTAAACGGAGTGCAATGGAACATTTCGTCGGAAGGCACCTATATCTACGCCTATACTTCAACTAAGGGACAGTATATCGGTAGCACGTCGGAAGCTCCAAGTAGCTCTACTCTTTGGACAACGGGCTTTGCAGGAAAGATTAAGGACGTGAAGGTTACTGCCCGCGTACAAGATGACGCAAAAGCTGGCGATGTGGCTGTTGCCGTGAATGGCAAAGACTATCTTTGCGATGGCAATGCCAAGGCTTCGCTAACAGGTACTCTCGCAGAATATACATTCACCATCGATGATGCCGATATGCAAGAGGGAAAACTCGAGATAAAGCTCAACCAAACGAGCGAAAAGAAGGGACCTCTGTATATATATAAGGTAGTGGTAGACTACGAGGTTGCCACATCTGGCGTTCCTGCTCCTGTATTTACTCCTGCTGCAGGCACCTACGACAAAGCTCAGCAGGTGGCTATTGCTGCCGAAGGTTTGGATGCAGGCACCTACACCATATATTATACTACCGATGGTAGTAACCCACGCCTTGCCGACGGCACTCGCAAGGCTTATACCGAACCTATCGACATTGCCGAGACCACAACCCTGAAGGCTATCGTTGCCAAAGGCGAAGAACTGAGCGAAGTGGCAGAGGCTAACTACGTGATACGCAAAAATCCACAGATTAAATTCAACGAAAAAGAGATCACTCTGCTTTCGGGCGACGAAGGACATTCCGACTTGCTGAATCCTAACAAGCTGTCGCCAATCACCTATAAGTCGTCTAACTGGATGGTATGCTCGGTAGACAAATATGGTGCTTTGTCTTCATCCTACGTTAAGGAAGATTCAAAGGCTATCATCACCGCTACCTTTGCTGGCGACGACACCTATTATCCTCTTACCGACACCCTTACAGTATATGTAAAGGCTCGCACTCCGCTAAAGACTCCTGAGGTGACACCTCTTGGTGGCACATTCTCAGAACCTGTAGAAGTGAAGATTACTACCGACGACGAGAATGCTGTAACCATCTGGTATTCAACCAACGCCAAGAGCGCTGAGGAGTTTGAAGAGAGCGACAACACACAGAGCGTGGTTGTAGAAGGTCATGAGGCTACAGTCACCATCGACAAGTCGTGCACACTATATGTGATGACTCGTGGCTACAACGTAAATAGCGAAGTGATATCGGCAGAATATACCATCAACCTACCATTAAAAGCCGACTTCACTACCGACCGTGCTTCCGTGGCTTACTACGACCAGGAGTTTGACTCACAAGAAGAGGTGGAAGACTGGACAGTAGGTAAAGGTTGGCTATTGAGCGACAAGAAGTTCAAGTCTATCAATGCCAACGACAAATATTCAGCTTTCGTTAGCCACGAGGGCGGTAGCGGAACCACTCAGCTCGCAAGTCCTGAGCTTACCGTGAAAGAAGGAAGCAAGGTAGAGTTCTATGCTTACTTCGCGCCATACTTCTTGTATGATGGTAAATGGACTTTCAACATCACCGATGTAGAAACTAACCAGAGCGAGACTCTGCTCGATGCTTTCAGCTGGGCACAGGAAACAGCATACAATGCTACTAACTGGAACAAGTTCTCGTTCGACCTTGCAGCATACGCAGGCAAGAAGGTTACATTCTCGTTCGACTATCCTTTCGGAGGCGAAGACCTTGCCATAGATGGCTTCCGCCTTGTACAAGACGACCCTACAGCTAAGGACGCCATCCATATCTTCGAGGGCGAAGAAATTGCATTCAAGAACCTTTCAGAAGGCGAACCTAAGGCTTACGAATGGGCATTCCCTGGTGCTGATACCGAGACTTCGACTGAAGAAAATCCTGTAGTAAGATACAACAAGGCTGGCACATACAACGTTTCGCTCACCATCAAGCGTGGCGAAGAGAGCAACAAGGTAGAGCGCACCAACTTTGTAGTGGTTACTAAGAAGGCTCCTACTGCCAAGATTGGATTGCCAGAAGAAGGCTATGAGTCGCCATACGTAGGCACCTTCATTCCACTCGACGTGCCTGTAACATTCCGCGACCTTTCAGAAGGCAACCCTACAGAATGGAAGTGGGTATTCCAGAATACCGATAAGACCGAGAGCAACGAGCAGAATCCTACCGTTACCTATACCAAGGCAGGAACCGTGAGCGTGGGTCTTACAGCCAAGAACGATGCTGGACAGACCAACGACATTCTGCAATGGGCTATTCAGGCTGGTGGTGCACAGAATGTTTGGAACATCAGTCTCGACGAAAATAAAGATCTAAAACAGGTAAACCTTGGCTACTATGGAGGTACCAACTGGCTTGGCATGGAGAAGTTTGCCGAACTCTACAAGGCTCCTCTCGCTGATGCTACAGTAGATAGCGTGAGCGTATTCTTTGCTTCTGTAGGCACCATCGACCCTGAGAAAGAAATCACCATGACAATGAATGCCGTGGCTGAGAATGGTGAACCAGGCGAGGTGATGGCAACAGCAACCAAGAAGGCTGGCGAATTGCAGTATAGCGATCACGACTATCTTGCCACAATCTTCCATTTCGACAAGACTGTGGAACTGAAGAAGGGTACTCCATTCTTCATCGTTATTGGTCCATTCCCTAACGGCACCATGGAGGAATCGCCATATACTGCCGACGATATCTCAATATTCTGCCACCGCAGAAACCCTGGCGAGAAGACCACCACATGGCACTATCTTGCAGAAGAGGATGCTAACTATCAGCCTACAGGCGAATATAAGTGGTACGAGAATTCCGACGACCCTCTGTCTATGGCTATAGCTCCTGTAATCTCTTACGCAACAACATCAACAGCTATCAACAACCGTGGCATCAACACCACCACATCGGCTCACGCTGTTGCCACCTACACCCTTGGTGGTGCTAAAGTGCAGGCTCCACAGCGTGGCGGCATTTACATCGTGAAGTATTCTGATGGCACAAGTCGCAAGATGGTAGTGAAATAACAACAATGTCTACATGATATTGTAGACTGCAATAATCATAAAAAGCAAGTTAGCTTCTGACATCACTCACAGAAACTAACTTGCTTTTTTATTTCAGCACATACTTAATATCCATATAAATAGTAGATATCATCTATATTTTTGTTAATCATAACTAATAAAAAGTACTTTTCGTATGGATTTATAAGTTATGATTAACAAAATCGCTATATTTGCAGAAAGTTTTAAGTATAACTTATAAAAAACCGCCTTATGATACAACTTATCAACCGTCCTAACTACATAGAACGTATATTTCCATTTATAAACAAAAACATCATAAAGGTGCTCACTGGTCAACGCCGAGTGGGCAAAAGCTGTATACTCAGACAAATTCAAGCACATATTGAAGCTACGGAGCCTAATAGTAATATCATTAGCATCAACAAAGAGTTAGAAGAATTTGCCTTGATTCGTAATCATGAAAACCTATCACAATATATATCTTCACGATTAAAAGATGGAGTTGCGAACTATCTATTTATAGATGAAGTGCAAGACATTACTGGTTTTGAGAACACTTTGCGTAGTTTGCAAGCTCAAGATGCCTGCGATATATTTATCACGGGCAGCAATGCCACAATGCTATCGAGCGAATTGTCTACATATCTATCTGGTAGATATATAGAATTTCATATCCACAGCCTTACATACAACGAATTCTTGGTTTTTCATAAGCAAGAAGCCTCAACACAGAGCTTACGAAATTATCTAACCTTTGGTGGACTACCATATTTGTGTAATTTGCCATTAGAGCAAGAGATAATTTTTGAATATCTACGCAATGTATATTCCACCATCATACTCAAAGATGTAGTAAAGCGCGAAGGCATCAGAAATGTTGATTTTCTTGAAACTTTAGCTATCTATACTGCAGATAATGTAGGTAATCTATTCTCTTCAAACAACATTAGCCGCTATCTGAAATCACAACATGTCAACATTTCTCCTATCCAGGTAATCAATTATCTAAAAGCCCTACAGAATGCTTACCTTATCAACAAAGTGAGAAGAATAGATGTTAATGGACTTAAAACTTTCGAGATTGGAGACAAATACTATTTCGAAGATTTAGGACTACGAAATTGCCATTTCGGCTTCACAATGCAAAAAGATATTCATAAACTGATGGAGAATGCTATTTTCTTACATCTCTCACAAAAACACTACGAAGTATTCACAGGCCAACAAACTGGAGGAAAGGAAATTGACTTCGTTGCTCGTAAGGGTGACGAGGTGGTATACATACAATCTTCGTATCTTATGGCTGATGAAAAAACAAGAGAACGAGAATTTGGTAATCTACAAGCTATTCGCAACAACTATCCAAAGTATGTAGTTAGTCTTGACGAATGGACAAGCGGAAGTTCGATAGATGGAATTAAACATGTGCATCTGGGTGAATTCTTGCAAAACATATAAACAAACAAAAGCCCTCGCTTTGAATCTCCTTAAAGAAGATACAAAGCGAGGGCTTAAAGTGTTTATACGCTTAATTTATTGTTTTGCTGTTCGGCAAATAATTATATCAAGTCTGCAGGCAGAGCTGGCATTGCACCATGCTGGGTGCAGACATAGGCGCTGACTTCAACTGCACGCTTATGAGCCTCA
>ENA-ORNT01002258-ORNT01002258.1-human-gut-metagenome-genome-assembly--contig:-NODE-2258-length-12002-cov-3.732067_pt1 | contig 12002 bp, 8 predicted proteins | sample MGYA00242120_ERZ509032 | MGnify/ENA primary metagenome ERZ509032 (study PRJEB26280, sample SAMEA2338729) | human gut metagenome | biome: human gut; feature: human-associated habitat; material: faeces...
CTTACCGCCCTCAGCGATAGGGGTAGCCAGAGAATTACCCAGCAGGGTGAAGTTGATGCCCCAGGTGGAGTAGAAGAAGCCGAACACCTTGCCGGTGGGACCCTGATCTGCCGCCCACTGGCTGTCCCACAGGTTGGACTTGTTGTTGTAGCCCTTGTCGGTGTACTCCTTGGTCTGGTCGATCCACTTCACGATGTTCTCATCGACCGTAACGGTGGTACCTGTCACCCAGGGAGCCGACATGTTGTTGGAGAAAACACGGAAGGAATCATCATAACCGGACAGCATCTTATAGCCCTTGTCATGAGCCTGTGCAGCCACGTCATCGAACTTATCCCAGTCGGACAGATAGCTCTGAACCTCGGCAGGGTCATCGGTGCCAAGAACATCCTTTGCGATACTGCGACGGTATGCGAACAGGCCCGGAGTCGCCTGCCAGGTGGTGCCACGCTGGCTGCCGTCCACCGAAACGATGTCTTTGGTATACTGATACTGGTTGGCGAGATCCTCGTCGGTCAGCCCGATATCCTTTTTGATATCCAGAGCATAACCGGAATCAATGTACTTCAGTGCATAGTCGGCTTCAACCAGGAAGATGTCGATCTTGTCATCATCGGCAGCGGAATCCTGGCTCAGCAGAGCCTCATCCAGCTTGTTCTGGTAGTTGTTGTCGGCGTTGGGGTTGACCGTCCATTTTACAACTGTGCCGTCCTTCAGGGTAGTGGTGGACTTGTCGGAAGCGATTTCGGAAACTTCTGGATAGTAGTCGTTAAAGCGGCTCTGAAACTCATCGTTCCAGCACCAGATGTTCAGCACCTTACCTCCGGAGGTGCCTCCGGCAGCTGCGAGCGAACCAGCAGCCGTGCTGGCACTGCTCCCGGCAGAACTGCCACCGCAGGCAGACAGAGCAGCACCGATGGTCACGGCACCGGAAGCCAGCAGGAAATTGCGACGAGAAATCTTTTTCATGGTCAAGTACTCCTTCATTTATTATCGGATACCCATTCTTTGCTCCGCTCTTGGCGGAATCTGTAAGATGAGTATAGCGTTTTCCGAAACGTGTTTCTATAAAAATGATTGTAAAAATATCAAATCCATGCTACAATAACAAAAACATTCAAAAAGTTGGAGGTCTTTCGTGTGAAACTCACAAAGGAATGGGTCGAAGCCGAATTAAAGCGGGCGGAACAGCAGGAACCGCACCGGCCGCCGGAGGAAGAATACGCTTTTTACATGGCGGTACGCGATGGAAACATGGAATATGTCCAAAAAAATTGCGCCGCCGAAGTGTTCAGCAACCCGGTCGGAATGGGAGTTTTGTCAAAAAATCCGCTTCAAAATATAAAATATCATTTTGTTATCACGACATCCCTGGTCACCCGGTATTGTGTCACCGGCGGCATGGAAGCAGAACAGGCCTACCGCCTGAGTGACTTCTATATCCTGCGGGCAGATGCCTGCACGGATGTTGCATCCGTGGTCGCCCTGCACCACGCCATGGTACTGGACTATACCGGCAAGATGGCCCTGCGCAAAAAGGCCGATATCGTATCGCAGCCAGTTTCCCGCTGCGTGGATTACATCTATGACCACATCAACGAGCGCATCACTATACAGACGCTTTCGGAATATACCGGGCTGTCAGTCAGCTATCTTTCCCGCGTGTTCAAGCAGAATCTTGGCATCTCCATCAGCGATTACATCCGGGAGAAAAAAATCGAAAAGGCCCAGAATCTTCTGCGTTACTCGGATGCCAGCCTGATCGATATCGCCAATTATCTGGCGTTTTCGTCCCAGAGCCATTTCATTCAGGTGTTTGAAAGCCTTGTGGGAGTGACCCCCAAAAAATACCGGGACAAATATTTCAATTCTATGTGGTGAAAAATATTTTTTCAAGAAGAAACCCCGGTACTTTCCTGCTTTTGCAGTTGGAAAGTACCGGGGTATGAACTGTATTTTTCCGAAAGCGTTTAAGCGAGTGTCACATCAATGTGATGGAGCATATCTTCCGGCAGCGCATTCAGGACAGCCTGCGTGATAAGCAGTCGTCCATTCGTCAGCGGAAGTTCAGCTCCATCCAGAGAAGCACGGATCACACGGTACTCGCCCTGCGGTTTGTGTGCAGGGTTCCGGAGGGTGATGTGCAGTCTGCGGTCTGCAAACGGCAGCGAGAGGGAGACCTCTCCTTTCTCTCCGAATTGTTCTGCCTGCAAGGCAGGTGCAATGAGCAGGTCTCCCAGTTCGCCGCGTACACCATAGACCCAGCAGATCATGGTCAGCATATACCAGCTTGCCGCACCGGTCAGGTACGGGTACAGGCCACGTCCATCGTTGTTGAAATACTCCGGCAGACCGGGGTACATCCGGCTGACAGGAAGATTCATTGCCGTGTCCAGCAGGGTATCCAGTGCTTTTGCACCCTGCCGCGCAAACCCACGCTGATACAATGCGTTCGCATACATAACAGTCATGTGGGAGAAAACAGCACCATTTTCCTTTTCGCCGTAAGCGAAGCCGAACATTCGCCCAAGGTCAAACTTTTCCTCGTGGAAGTCCGTATTCAGCCGGTAACCACCGATCGTTCTTTCGTAGAGATAGTGGTCTGCACTGGCGCAGATATTCCGCACCTGTTCCTCATCGGCGGTGCCACTCATAATGGCAAACACCTGACTGGGCAGCATCATCCGTACCGTGCCGTAGACAAGCCCTTCCACCTGTTCCCCGTGGTCGTCATAATAACCATTCAACCAGCCATTTCCGACACCATCCGTGACCCATTCTGTTTTACGGATATGCTCCATCATCCAGTCCGCTTTCTGGTTCAGGTCATCCTGAAGAGCGTTTACCGGAAGGTCTACTGTTTTTCCGCTGTTGGCATGGGCACAAAGCTGCTGATAGTCGTTCAGGATGTGCTGCTTCTGTGCGGCATTCCCGTAGTATTCCGAATGCCCCAGCAGATGCGTCAGTTCTTCCGCAACGGCCACTTTCTGCACATCCAGTCTTTCCTGCATCTGGCCGAGGATCGCTGCGATTTTCCGCAGATTTCCGGCATAGGCGCTGGTAAAGGCCACGCTTTCGCCTTTGTTTGCAGCCATGTCCAGTGCATCGTTCCAGTCTGCGTTGTGCAGACGCAGCTCATTGTGTGTGCCCACATCGTAGAATGCGCAGAGATTTTGCAGTAGAATGTGCTCCAGAAGAGTTCCTTTATAGAGTTTTCTCTCGGCATCCTTCTGCCAGCAGCCTTCCGCAGGTGTCCATGTGTCATCGTGGGCGGTGCCGCGGCAGATCTGTTTGTCTTTGAAATAAGGGGCCTTTTCCAGCAGAATCTTCAGGTCACCGGTCTGGTTCAGATAAAACTCGGTCGTCAGCAGCGGCCAAAAGGCATGGTCCATCCAGACACGGGTGATATTGTTGCGATCAGCTACAAATTCGCCCTGCTTTTCGCCGATGATGGTCGCATTCGTACCGTCCAGCCGGACGCCTGCATAGTTATCCACGATCATCTGCCGGACACCAGAGGGGTTCATAATGAGCAGCGCAAGACAGTCCTGCCAGAGGTCACGCCAGCCGCGTCCACCCTTGCCGTAATCGTGATACGGCAGGAAGGAACAGCCGTAGATTCGGCGCAGGATGGGCTGGAAACAGATCCAACGCAGGTAGTTGTCCTTTTCACGGCTGCCGGTCTCAAACGAAACATTGACCTGCTCCTGCCAGTGCTTTTTCACTTCGACAAGGATCGTTTCTGCCTTTTCGGCAGTGTCACAGGCCGCCAAGATCTGCGGAAGCGTTGTTTCGTTCCCGGTCATGCCGAAGCGCACCACATACTGCACCGACTGACCTGGAGCAAGAACGACCGGTGCAAATTCCATGCCGCCCACAGCCTCTTTGCCATGGATCTCGGTGCCGGGAGCCACACCCTCCACTGTATGGTGGGCAGCCTCCGGATTCAGGAAGGTGCCGCCTTCTCCCAGAAATCGCTCAACGGTCGGATAAATGACGGCGGGCAACTCTCCGTTTGCACCATTTGCCGCCGCAAAATAGGTGATGTGATTTTTCTGGTGGCCACGCTCGTCGAACGAAAGGGTAGGCTTGACCGCAACGCCGTTCGGCAGGACGCGGATGCGATGCAACAAGCTGGTCACATGGCGGTGATCTCGTAGATTGTCAGCAATTCGCCCATACAGCGGGATCACCGCTACCGGCGTGAAATGCAGAGGTGTATCCGTCGTATTTTCCAATGTGACCAGCATGATCTCCTGTTCACCGGAAAGGGTCACAAAGGAATCTGTCCGGGCGTGCAGTCCCACCGTCTTTCCCTCACGGATCAGGGTGTGCCACATCAGCCCAGCTGTAACCGTGTTTTCTTCCTGCTTTGAGCTGAAACGTTCTGCCTCCTGCACAGCAGAGCTTCCACAGACCGACCAGATACTTCCGTCCTCCATCCGGCACCAGAAATTCCGGGTGTTGCGGTTGTTGTGCAGATTTTCAATGCTGGTCGGCTCCAAAACAAAGGTGTTCTGGTCGCATTTGCTGTCACCGTTCAGATTCGGGGTCACACAGTCCTTCAAACCGTTTTCACCCGCAATTGGAAACGCCAGACCTGTCACATTCTCGGCATCCGTCAGGGTAAAGCTTCCATCCTGCCCGGAAAACTGAAATCTTGCCATCTTTGCCCTCCTTACATCGTCAGAACGATTTTATTTTCGGCCATGAGCTGCTCCGCGGGGATGTAATTGCTCGGAAGCATTGCTCCGTTCAATGTCAGGTTCGTGCAACCAGTCTCTTTATGGTCGGGATTCCGGACTGTGATATGCAGCTTGTGTCCACGGAAGGTCTTTTCCATGGTAAAGCCATCCCATTCTGCCGGGATGGACGGAGCCAGACGCAGACCATGCAGGTCCGGGCGTACGCCCAGAATACCTTCCACAGTGCCCACCATCATGGTAGAAGCCGTACCGGTCAGCCAATGGACATGGCTGCGGCCAAAGTGGGGGCTGTCCTTGCCCTCTGTAAATTGACCGTAGCAGTATGGTTCCAGTTTACGGATCTCGGCCCGGTCGTTCTGCTCAGCGGGGGAGTTTTCTTTGTAATACTCAAATGCACGGTTGCCATGACCGAGAAGTGCTTCTGCCAGTACAAGCCATCCCTGCGATTGAGAGAAAATGCCTGCGTTTTCCTTGACACCCGCGTTGTAAATGACCGCTAGTGCGCCATCGAACGCATGGGCATGATACGGCGGCTGCATCAGCATAGCACCGTAATCGGTGTTCAGACCCTCATGTACCGTATTCAGAATCGTGTCGGCCTGTTCTTTGGAAGCCAGCCCGCTGATGACTGCCCAGCTCTGGGGATTGAGCCAGAGATTTGCCTCCGGGTCTGTGCGCTTGCCTATGGTCTCACCTGCTTCGGTAAATCCACGGATAAACCGGTCCTCGTTCCAGCACAGTTTCTGCACAAGCTGGCCGAATGCTTCCTGCTGACCGATCAGCTTATCTACTGCGGCGGTATCCTGCTTTTCTGCCGCCAGTTCTTTCTGGATGGACATGGCGAGATAGAGCTGGAACGCCACGAAGCTGGATTCACCGTTTGCGCCCAGACGCAGGCAGTCATTCCAGTCTGCATACAGGCCGGCAGGCATCCCATGAGGGCCGAGGTGTTCCAGCGAAAAGTCAATGGCACGCTGTAAATGTGCATAGACTGTTGCCTCGCCGCGATTGGCATAGGGAATCACCTCATCCAGAAATGCGGTATTGCCGGTCTCGGTGAGATACTTGTAAACAGTGGGAAACAGCCACAGTGCATCGTCTGCACGGTAAGCGGGATGCCCGGTCTCCTGTACATAAGAAGCATCGTCCGGGGTGTCCTCATGGCCGGGGTCATGAGTGAACTTGACCAGAGGCCGCCGCCGTTGTCCACCTGCGCCGACAGCATAAAGCGGATCTTGTCTGCTGCCTGTTCCGGTGCCAGATGGATCACACCCTGAATGTCCTGCACAGTGTCACGGTACCCGTAACCATTGCGCAGACCGCAATAAATAAAGGAAGCCGCACGGGACCATGTAAAGGTCATGAAGCAGTTATAAGCATGCCATGTGTTGACCATGCTGTTCATGGCAGCGCTGGGGGTATTGATTTGGAAATTTTCCAGTTGACTATGCCAGTGTGCCTTCAACTCTGCCAGTTCCTGTGCGCAGATGTTGGCCGGATCGGCGTACCGTGCCATCAACTCTGCCGTTTCTGCACGATCTTTCATGCCCACAAGGAAAGCCAGATGCTTGGTCTCGCCCGGCTGCAGGGTCAAAACAGCAGATAACGCCCCACAGGCATTTTCGTTATAGTTCATGCTGCCATCCAATTTGCCGGAGACTACACCCACCGGGTCACCGTAGCCGTGATAGCGGCCCAGGAAGGACTCCTTGCTGCCGCAATATCCGCTGACCGGCTGGCCAGCCAGCCCGAATAAGCGGTATTCCACAATCTTATGGTCTACCTCTTTGCCGTCCTCCACGGCATCCAGATTGCCGTGGATCAGCTGATGGATGTGGTCTTTTTCAAACACTGTGCGGGTGATGAACTGCGAATACTGCAAATTCACCTGATCCTGTTCATAGTTGCTGTTGTTGGTAAACTCCGCATAGCCCGTCACTGTCAGTTCCCGCGCAACACCGGAGTCGTTCCGTACTGCCAACGCCCATACCTCATGGGTCTTGCCCAGCGGCACATAGTAGAGCGCCTCCGAGGAAATGCCTGCATACTCTGCCCGCATTTTCGTGTACGCTGTCCCATGTCGGCACTCGCTGTGGTACTGAGCCAAATCTTTGCCCACCGGCTGCCACGAAGCAGACCAGTAGTCTTTGGTCATGTTGTCCCGGAGATAGATGTATCGCCCCGGCTGGTCGAACTGGTTGAACACATAGCGCAGAATCCGCCCGTTTGCACCGCTTTGGGCAAAGCTGTAGCCGCCTGCGTTGTTTGAGATGATTGCACCATATTCAGGACTTCCCAGATAGTTCACCCACGGTGCAGGAGTGTCCGGGCGGGTGATGACATATTCCCGTTCCTTGTCATCAAAATAGCCGTACTGCATTCCGAAACCTTCTTTCGCTTTTTGTTGATTCCCTCCAGCTTTTTCAAACCGAAGGGCGACTTTTCGTGAATTATGCAACTTCATCATACACGAAAGGAAAGATTTGCTCTACAAAAATGATTCCTTTTTTATCGGATTCATGACATCATCTTACCCATGGTTTCGTAATGGGCATAATTCTCGCTTTGTACGATTGCAAGTAATCTGCGCAGCCTGCATCCAGCGGATGCAGTTCACGGGTTTGGGTATTCCCAACAAGCATTTTGCAGCGCAAAAGTCGCCGTTGTATATACGGCGGCATTGCTTGCGGATGCTATGAAACCTCTCAACATGCTTTCTAAAATTTGAAAATCATTTTGCAATCAGGACCGTCTGCTTTCAAGTTTAACTTGAAGCGGACGGTTATTTTTGTGTAAAACGAAATGCACGCAGCTAAAGCAAGTTGTATGCAAAAGCGGAGGCGATACTTCCGGTTTTTATGTCTAAACCGGAGGTGCGACCTCCTAAAAATTCAACGAGATTTCTGCTATGATAAAAGCGATCCGGTGGTTAGCCGGAACTAAAGCTTCCGGTTTTTGCCCCTAAAAGCCGAAAAAAGCCCTCAAAATCGGAACTAATAGTTCCTGTTCAGCAGCAAAAGGATACGGTATACTTATTCCATGAACCTTGAAAATCGAATGACCGTCTGCATGGAATACCCGGCGAAGACCCCGCAAGGGTGAGCCGGAAAACGCCGCTGGAAAGGGGCAGGAACACCATGCAGAGAGAACGGCGTAAGAATAATGATATTCTATTTCATTTCAGAAAGGATGGTTTGCCTATGACAAAACTGAGCCAACTCAAAATTGACCCGGAGTTCCAGCGTCAGATCAATCCTCCAACATTTGAAGAAAAACACCAACTGGAAATGAACATCCTCAAAGAAGAACGTGTGCTGAATCCGATCATCACGTGGAACGGCTATATTGTGGATGGACATACACGCTATCAAATTCTTCGGAAATATCCATTTATTCCATTTGAAGTCATCGAAAAAGAATTTTCCAGCCGTTATGAAGCGCTCGTATGGATCTGTAAAAATCAGCTTGGGCGGCGAAACCTGACCCCAGAACAGAAAAAGTTCCTGATCGGAAAGCAGGCAGAAGCGGAAAAGCAAATCAAATCGTTTCACGGCAATCAGTATACTTTGGCATCTGAAAGTGGTCTGGTTCAAAATGAACCAGACCGCGCAAAGCACGGCTCACGGTCTAAAGTTGCTGCCGAGAATGGAACGTCTGAAAGCTATGTTTACCGTGCAGAGCAATTTGCAAAAGGTGTGGAAGCAGCTGAGGAAGCATTGCCCGGAGCGCAAGACGAAATCCTGAGCGGGAAGATTCAAGCAACCGACCGTGAGATTGCTGCTATTGCAAAAGCACCAAAGGAAAAACGTTCTGAAATTGTGGAAGAGCTGCGCAAGCCAAAGTCCGAACGGAACACCGCTGCCAAAACTTCGGACATCAGCGAGTTCACGACAACCTTCAAACAAGACATTCAGGGAAAAAAGAAAAAATCTGCACGCAGCAAGGAGGAAAAGAAAAACATCGAAGCCGCCGTTAAAAGTTGGTACGCTCCTCGAAGTCTGGCGAATGGTGAGGCAATGATGTGCGAGGTTCAAGGAGCACAGGAAGATTTTGTCCGGCGGTGGGAAATGTGTTTTCGTGAATATCCAGACATTCTTACGGAGCCAAAGAACAATGAGAAACTGCTGATTTTTATTGACCGCGCCAGCCGGTATCTTCAGACGGTAAAAAACCGCTTGATCGATGCTGGAAACCAGCAATCTCAATGCTAACGCTGGATTCTCCGAAGGTCACTGTCTGCACATTTATCAGGGCAAGATTCGCCCGGAGTAACTCGAAATCTCATTTGGTCTTTCTGCGCTGGGCATCTTGATGGGGATTCTGCTCCCCATACCCTCATGCAGAATCGTCCGTTTCTGCCGATTGGCTCGATGAAATTCATCTCCCAGCCACGATGCTCTGCCTCGTGGGTCTATGTGAATTTTTGAAAATTTCAAAAAACTGTATATGTAACCACCCTTGCGGATTCCTATTTGTGAGAAAGCAAAAAAATCTGTAAAGATTTTGGAAGTACCTTGCGAAATGAGCTTTCTCCAATTCTATGATTGAAAGCCCGTGTTCCTTGACAACCGAATAGTCAGCTGCAAGCCACTATGACTTTCCAGGGAAGTGCCGCCATGACAGGAGCGCACCAAGGAAAGCCGGAACGCCGGAGTACATCGGGCAGGAACAGCTTGCGGAAAGACCGACAGCAAAAAGCCGGACAAGCAGACAGCAGGGATTCACCAATCTCTGTTGAATGGTTGTTCAGTGCAGGGTGTGGGATGCACTCCCATGCTTTCCCGATGATGCCCTGCATCTCGGCTGCTCGCCATTTTTATGGGGAGCCAAATCTGAAAATTACAGATTTTCAGATTTCATCGAGGGACTGGGGAGTGAAATCTCCAGCAAGTTCGCCGTCGGCCAAAATCACGAAAGTGAGTTTTGAGGCGACATGGGCGAATCTTGCGCTTACAATTCTCAGCCCCCTAAAGCACCATGATAGGACGTAGAAATTGGAGGTGAAGATTATTTCAGACTACTTGAAAGCCAATATGCCACTGCCGCAATATCTGCCGTATGCCCGATTCCTTTTGGACATCAATCTGAGCCACACCGCAAAATTGCTCTACACGCTCCTACTCGACCGTGCCACTCTCTCACAGAAAAACAACTGGGTCGATTCACAGGGGCGCATTTATGTAGTCTATCCGCTTTCCCATCTGGCGAAAGATTTAGGATGCTGCATCTCCAGCGTGACACGCTCTTTTTCAGAACTGGAAAAAGCCGACCTTGCCGAGCGAGTACGCAGCGGATTTTCCAAACCCAGCCATATTCTGCTCAAGGTTCCGCACACTGTGCAGAATTGCGCAGTCACAGTAAGCACCAGTGCGCAGTCTGATTGTGCAGAAACGCACAGTATGGTTGCGCAAAAATGCACACCTAACCAACGTAATAAGAACAACCTAAAAGATAACCACCTGATAAGAGCAAACAGTGCTCATCTCTCACTGGGAGAATACCAGAATGTCTTTCTGACGGAAAAGGAGTACAAGCGGCTCAAGGCTGACTTTGCAGGGCTGGATGGTCTGATCGAACAGTTGTCCGCTTATATCCAGTCCACGGGCAAGAAGTAGGCCGACCATGCCGCAACGCTGCGTATCTGGGCGAAGCGGCAGAAGGCAGAGAAAAAAGCACCGGGTATCCCGGACTACACCTTTGCGGAAGGAGAAAGCCTATAAAGACGATTGAGAAAATTTTGGAAAACCCCGTTTCAAGTATGTCCAGAAACGCAGCGGACTATCACGGAGACAACGGTCTGCTTTATTGCAGCAAGTGCCAAACGCCCAAAGAAGCCTTCTTTCCCAAAGGTCTTGTCCTGATGGGAAAGAACAAGCATCCAGTAGAATGTGCCTGTCACAAGGCTGAACGGGAGCGGCAGGAGACAACTATTAAGGAACAAAAGCACCTCGACCTTGTGCGGCGGCTGAAAGCAGATGGCTTTTCGGATTCTGCGATGCTGGATTGGACATTTGCAAACGACAATGGGCGCAGCCCGCAGATGCACCATGCACATCGTTATGTAGAGCAATGGCAGACCATGCGCACAGAGAACATCGGGCTGCTGTTCTGGGGCGGTGTTGGCACCGGTAAGAGTTTCCTTGCCGGGTGCATTGCAAACGCTCTGATGGAGCAGGAAGTGCCTGTGCACATGACTAACTTTGCGCACATCCTGAACGAGATGAACAACAGCTTTTCCGGGCGGAATGAGGTCGTGGACAGGCTGTGCCGCTATCCTTTGCTTATCATTGACGATTTCGGGATGGAGCGCAGCACAGAGTATGCGCTGGAACAAATCTACAACATTGTAGACAGTCGCTACCGCAGCCGGAAGCCCCTGATCGTTACCACTAATCTGACGTCGGACGAGATTCGACGTCCGCAGGATACCGCCCATGCCCGCATCTACGACCGCCTGTTGGAAATGTGCGTTCCTATTTCCTGCATCGGGGTCAGCTTCCGCAAGGAGATAGCACAGGAGAAGTTGGAACGGCTGAAAGAACTGATTGGATGATCGGCAGATGAATCGAAAAGAAACAGAAAAATAAAGGAACGGTGATGCAATGACAGAAAAGTTTTCTCAGCTTGCAACCAACATCCCCTTGGACAACGACCCCAACAAGCAGTATCTGGTGATCAACGGCTATCCGGTCGTCCTCAGCTTTGCCAAGGAAGCCAATACCGAAACCTTTGAGCGTGTCCGCGACATCCTGCTTGCCACAAGTTATACGAAGAAAGCAAGCTGAAAGGTATAGACGAAACACACGTTATACGCTATACTGGGGATGGAAGCGGTGTTCGGGTCAACCAGGGAACTGCTCCCAGATGTTCTTTGACAACTGAATCATCATCCATCTCACTGAAAGAAAGTGAGAATATTCATGACGAATAATCGTGTATGCTGTCTGTACCGCGTTTCCACCGATAAGCAGGTGGATTTCAATTCCAACCATGAAGCTGACCTTCCCATGCAGCGAAAGGCTTGCCACAAGTTCGCTGCATCGAAGGGCTGGGTCATCGTCCATGAGGAACAGGAAGAGGGCGTGTCTGGCCACAAAGTCCGTGCAGAAGCCCGTGACAAGCTGCAAATCATCAAGGACTATGCCCGGAATGGCAAGTTTGACATCCTGCTGGTGTTCATGTTCGACCGCATCGGGCGTATCGCGGATGAAACGCCTTTTGTGGTGGAATGGTTTGTACGGAACGGCATCCGGGTATGGAGTACCCAAGAGGGTGAGCAGCGATTCGACAACCACA